>Ga0307488_10002402_pt1 | contig 15887 bp, 20 predicted proteins | sample SB02metaG_FD_202248 | JGI IMG/M metagenome (GOLD analysis project Ga0307488, IMG submission 202248) | Sea-ice brine microbial communities from Beaufort Sea near Barrow, Alaska, United States - SB 0.2 | ecosystem: Environmental > Aquatic > Marine > Coastal | place: USA: Alaska | collected... | reverse complement strand
AATATAAAATACTAACTCAAAATTCAGATTCCTACATAAGGAGTGTGGTAGGTTCATTGAAAGATTTAATACGTTTTTCTAATGTTTATGAACAAAGAGAAAGGATTCAATTAACAACAGAAGATATCGATACCACCTTCGTTACTGGATTAATTAAGTTTTGTGATAAAAGAGGTTTACAACCCTCCACGATAAAAAAAAGATTGAAGGTGTTAGTCTCTTTTAGTAAATGGGTTGGAGAAAAAATTGGAATTTCCTTTACAATACAAATCCCCAAAAAAGTATTTACTGATATTGAAAAAGAAATTATCTTCTTAACTCGTGATGAAATAATTCAATTAGTGAATTTTAAGGATTTTGATTATTCAAACGAAAACCACCTCAGTTATAAGAGTAAAGGTACCTTACATTATATGAATAGTGTAACTCCCAAGAGAAAAAAGGAATACTCAATTGTAACATCTTATGAGGTTTATAAAGACATGTTATTGTTTTTATGTGGAACCGGAATGAGGTTCGGTGATTTAATAAAACTTAGAGTGGATGATAAAGAATTTGATTCTAAAAATAGATTGAAAGGTGAAATTAAATATCAATCTGAAAAAACTGAAAGAATCACTAGAGTTCCATTGAACAGATTAACCATGAATATTTTTAACAAGTATTCTAATGGTAAGGGTAAAGAAGATTATTTATTCCCTCGTACAAACCAAGGAAATTCCATTTCCAACACTAAGTTTAATAAACATATTAAAGAGATATGTAAAGAAATTGGATTGAATAGAGGTGTGAAATCTCCTCAGTACAACCTTGATAGAACCATTGTAAAAGGAACGGATATATCTATCAATTTATTTGAAAAAGTTTCTTCTCATATTGGAAGAAAATCTTTTATCAGAGAACAAATTGAAAGAGGAACTCCTCCAAGAGTAATTATGAGTATGACTGGTCATAAATCTCAAAAGGTATTTGATGGTTATTACAATATCTTAAAAGGTGATAGAATGAAGAATAATGATAAAATCTTCAGTACTGAACTTAAAGAAGTTACTTCCGATAATTCTTCTGGAATCTCAAAACATCAAGAGGAACAATTAACCAAATACAAATCTCTTTTTGATAGTGGATTACTCCCAAAAGAAGTTTATTTAGAAGAGGTAAGGAAAATAATGGGTTAATGAAAATAAGGAAATGAATTTAGATTATTTATAATACATTAAAACTATTTAAAATATTGATAATCAGTAAATTAATATTTTTTATTCTTATTACAATCTAAAATATTTATTACTGTAAGTGTGAATATCTGATAGACACTATTTTACAAACTTGCACAGGAATATATTCTTCGATATATTCGTTTTATGAAAGTGAACATCTCTAAATTATCTCATCACCCAAAAAACCAAGAAATCTATACCTTATCTTCCATTGAAGAGTTGATGGATAGTATTTCTGAAGTAGGTTTACTACAACCATTAATTATTGACCAACACCATCAGATTATAAGTGGAAATAGAAGGTTTGAATCAATAAAAAGATTGAGATGGGAAGAGGTTGAAGTTCTTCAACGGTTTATAGAAGATGGAGAGGAAGAATTACTACTAATACACTACAATAAACAACGAATAAAGAGTTTTAAAGAGTTAATTAATGAGTACATCACACTTGATAGGTATTATAGAAAAGGACAAGGGAAACGAACGGATTTAACCTCTGTTAAATCTAACAAAGGTTCTTCAAGAGATATAGTTTCAAATGAGTTAGGAATCTCTTCATCTCAATTAAGAAGGTTGGTATTCATCTATAAAAACAAACCGGAATATATAGAACTCTTAGATAAAGGAATTTTAACCATCAATCAATCCTACCTTCAGATTCAAAGAGAAATCAAGGAAAGAACATCTAAAAAACCTTCTACTTCAAATTCAGAGACCTTTATAAAATCTAATTGGAGATTTTATCAGAAATCTTCTCACAATATGAGTGAATTAAATGATGGTCCATTTTCATAGTAACTTTCAAATAGACCATCTTTCTTTCCATCCTGATAAGTCATTTTTTTATTTAACTTAGTTTTATCATCATCATAATATTCAACCGATTTTCCAGTGAATGGAGTATCCTTGTATCTCATAATCTTATTAGACTCTGTTATATACTCTTTTCGTCATTCATATCAATGGTTTTTATAACCCATTTTGTGCTTTCGCCATTACTTTTCCATTTGAAAATGAAATTGTGATAATCTTCATACCAGATTGCCATGTCATTAATTCAGAACTAATATTTCCTCCATATTTACCAAGGTCTACACTTGAAGAAGCATTTGATTCGCCTTCACCAAGTATTGACTCTACTTGTGAAATTGACATTCCATTAGATATTTTACTATAGTTGTCCTTGTTGATTTTACCTGAACAACCTATCAAAATTACAGTGATAAAAACAACAACTGTAAAAGTTTGTATTAATTTTTTCATGTTTAATGTTTTTGAGATTTTTAACGCACTTATTCCATGCTTAGAATAAGCATTTTTATATGAACAATTACCACCAAAGACCCCATCCAACCCACCAAACTCCAGCAACAACAATGACACCAACAAAGAGTATCGTTGCTAGTTGAGATTTTTTCGCACTTTTTTTGTCTTCTTCTGTAATTTTATATCCTTCTAAACATTTCACAAGAAAATCCATAAACTGGTCTAAATTTTTCTTTGCATAAAGGTTACTGTCATCGTCTGTCATACCTCCAGTATGTTTGGATATTTCAACTTCAAAGGAGGTATCTTCATTACTATTTTCTTGAAACCTAATATCTAAATGCTGTGGTTGAAAACCTCTTGTAATTTCGATACGAATAGAATTTAATGCATCATTTTTATTGATGAATTTATAGGTAGGCATTTCACTAGCGATATAGGTTATCATTTCTTCAACATTATCCTGTCCATATTTTAAAGTGAAAGCTTGCCTCGGTGTTGGTATTGAATTGTTCATAATATTTGGTGTTTAACGTTGTCCTACTCATTTATCTTTTCGGTATCGCCCCGTTTATTTTTGTGGGTTCTGGACTCCACATTATCTAGATTTACCACTATTCTTTTTAATTGCCCATAACGGTAAATTGTATGAGTACTGGCAGGTTACGTGGCACTTTCCTGTCAAACCGATACGCAGTTTTAACAGTCTAACTACCTTTAAATCAGAAACATTGCCTGCCATTACTTATACAAAATGTTATGGGCTGGTTTTTATAACCCAAACTGTCCTTTCTCCATTACTTTTCCATTTGAAAATGAAATTGTGATAATCTTCATACCAGATTGCCATGTCATTAATTCAGAACTAATATTTCCTCCATATTTACCAAGGTCTACACTTGAAGAAGCATTTGATTCGCCTTCACCAAGTATTGACTCTACTTGTGAAATTGACATTCCATTAGATATTTTACTATAGTTGTCCTTGTTGATTTTACCTGAACAACCTATCAAAATTACAGTGATAAAAACAACAACTGTAAAAGTTTGTATTAATTTTTTCATATTTTATTTTAGTTTTTATAAAAATACAGATGATATGTTGTCATCAATAAATAATTAGTTGCAACTAAAAAAGATTACTTTTTTAAATCTATTTAATTTATCAATCGTTTCACAAGAAAAAAATAACTCCGATATAAAAACGGGTTAGACCACCATTTTAGAAAAAATCATGATCTCACTAACAAGAAACCTATCCACTTATAAAACTTGCACAGGAATATATTGTTCGATATATTCGTTTTATGAAAGTGAACATCTCTAAATTATCTCATCACCCAAAGAACCAAGAAATCTATACCTTATCTTCCATTGAAGAGTTGATGGATAGTATTTCTGAAGTAGGTTTACTACAACCATTAATTATTGACCAACACCATCAGATTATAAGTGGAAATAGAAGGTTTGAATCAATAAAAAGATTGAGATGGGAAGAGGTTGAAGTTCTTCAACGGTTTATAGAGGAAGGAGAAGAAGAATTACTACTAATACACTACAATAAACAACGAATAAAGAGTTTTAAAGAGTTAATCAATGAGTACATTATACTTGATAAGTATTATAGAAAAGGACAAGGGAAACGAACGGATTTAACTTCTGTTAAATCTAACAAAGGTTCTTCGAGGGATCTTGTTTCAAATGAGTTAGGAATCTCTTCATCTCAATTAAGAAGGTTGGTATTCATCTATAAAAACAAACCTGAATATATAGAACTTTTAGATAAAGGAATTCTAACCATCAATCAATCCTATCTTCAGATTCAAAGAGAAATCAAGGAAAGAGCATCTAAAAAACCCTCTTCTTCAAACTCAGAGACTTTTGTGAAATCTAATTGGAGATTTTATCAGAAATCTTCTAACGATATGAGTGAACTAAAGGAGGGAGAGGTTCAAACTATTTTTACCTCTCCTCCTTATTGGAATAAAAGAACCTATTCTGAGGAGAAAGGATTAGGGAATGAAAAAACATCCGAAGAGTTTGTGGTACATCTTTCTGAACATTTAAGAGATTGTAAAAGAGTATTAAAAGATAAAGGTAGTTTCTTTCTAAATTTAGGAGATACTTTTTACAATGGAAATCTTCAGAATGTTCCTCATAGAGTAATACTAAAACTTCAAGAACAAGGATGGATACTTCGAAATACAATCATCTGGTCTAAAACAAATCCAAAACCCTCTTCCTCTAAATCAAATCTAACCCCTTCTTATGAGTTTATATTTCATTTAGTAAAAACAATGGAGTATGATTACTACCCAACTCTAACGAAACTATCCGATAAAACAAAACCATCACTTCCTCCAAGACATAGAAGTGTAAATGGAGATTATTCAAAATCAGTTACCCCATACTTACCGAATGTAAACGGAAAGAATATGGGAGATTATTGGAATGAGGATATTGTAAGAACCTCGGTTGCAAATCAAAAACTAAACATTAAAGGGGAACATCCCGCTCCGTTTCCAAATGAAATAATTACATTACCAATTCTTCAAACTTCTAAAGAGTTTGAATTGATATTGGATCCTTTTACGGGAAGTGGAACTACAGGTAGGGTTTGTGATAAACTGGAAAGGAATTTCGTTGGGTATGATGTAAAGATGTTTTAAAAAACCACAACCTATCGGATAATTGATAGGTTATGGGTTTCAACTAATCACTCCTCTTATTCACTAAAACTTAATATGACTATTTACACAACCTTAAAAGGTTAATGAAATATTAGACTTTTATTATCTTATTTTAAGATTACATAAGTTGAATCTTTAAAAACTCTTAGACTTGGAATATGTGTATAAGACATTTTAATTTTCATAGTATCTCCTTTCATTATGTATATGGGAGCTATTACTGTATTTACAATTCCTGTCTCTTGATCAGTATATGAACTAGAATTTATTGTAGGGACTAATTTATCTCTCCAATTAATTATTGGAGGTAAATTTATATAATCAAGTTCACCTGTAAATTCATTAATATATGTTTGAGTAATATTAGCAACCGTATCTCCCACTGATAACCACCAGTAAAGATTCGATTCCCAACTTACTTTTTTAGGTTGATCTCCACTGGATGTATCAACTAATGGTTCACCATTTCTTAATAGTCTCCCTGTTATTCTTTGAGGTGTTTGATTTGAGTAAGGATTTAGAATTAATTCATAAAAACCGTTATTATCTTTAGAAAGTTGATATCTAGGATCATCATTTAAACCGTCTATAAACTCAATTGTAAGTCCCTCTCCATCGTCAATAATTGTCTCTTCAGAACAGGAGGAGAAAAAGAGAAACAAGATTATTATGTAAACTATTTTAACTTTCATTTCTCATTTAACCATTTTATTCAAAACAATAATAAGTTTTTTCTTAAATAAGTACCCCTAAACCTTCCACTTTTTTGAGACATCCTCTACTTAATTATACCGGTATCCATCCTTAAAAGTTCCCTTATCCATTAACTGACCATCTTCAAGGTAAGATTCATATATACCATCTCTCTTTCCATCCTTATAAGACATTTTTTGCTTTAACTGACCATTTTCATAGTAACTTAAAAATGTACCATCTCTCATGTCATACTTATAATTCTCTTTTTCCCTTAACTGACCATTTTCATAGTACTCTTCATAAAGACCATTTTTCTTTCCATCCTTATAAGTCGTTTTTTCCTTTAACTGACCATTTTCAAAGTAATATTCATATATACCATCTCTCATGTCATCCTTATAAGTCCTTTTTATCTCTAACTGACCATTTTCACAGTATCTTTCCTCTGTACCATCCTGATTGTCATCCTTATAAGTCGTTTTTTCCATTAACTGACCATCTTCATAGTAAAGTTCCTTTGGACCGACCCATTTCCCATCCTGCAAAGTTGATGTTCGGTGTAACTTAGTTTTATCACCATCATAATATTCAACCAATTTTCCAGTGAATGGAGTACCCTTGTAGGTAACAACCCCATTGGACCGTGTTATATACTCTTTTTCGTCCCCCATATCAATGGTTTTACCACATGATGATAAAAGAATGAAAATTGATAAGAATAGTAGGTTTTTAAATTTTTTCGTAATGTTTATTTTAGTTATAATTAATGATAATGAAAAGATAATTTATTGTGTATTTTTCATAATCGTTTTTTCTTATTTACAATCATCTCTCATTTGATCAAGAGTCGGATCTGTTGTTTCATAATTATCAATAAAAACCTATTTACACCTACTAGGTAAATCTTCTCCTGTAGTTAAACAGTCACAAAGAGAAGGAGGACCACCACATGAGTTTAATAATCCTATTAAGAGAAATAAACCGAATACGTATGTTAATTTCATAGATTATTTTTAATGAATTCCAAACCTGTATTTGGGATTTTTACTTCTAATCCATTTACATATTGAACAACTTTATCAATTTCAGGAATAAAACTTTTTGAAACTCTTAAATAATTTTTCCTTGCATCACCATAACGATCGTATCCTGAAAATTGATCTTCTGAAGTAGTAATACTACTTATTGAGGTTAATGTAAAATCATTAATATTATTAATTTTAGTTCCACTCCCACCACTCAAATAAGTTGAAAACATAAACCTTTCATTGTAATCCAAATCAGGATTATCTTCTCCATTATCAAACTTTTTCTTTAAAATTGATGTTAGGACTCCAATATCTTTATTCTTATCTATCTCACTTATATAATGAAAATAATTGTTTCGATATACCTTGTTATTAATCACGTTATCAAACCTAAACGATGTTCTAAGTAATTCTACATTTTCATAGTTAGAGAAAGAATTTAAATCATCTAGATTGAAACGTATCTCACTACTGATAGAGATATTATCAAGGTAGATGAACACTCCTTTATAATCATTGTAGATATTACCTGTAATAAATTGATAACTATATTTTTGAATTGAATCTCCATTCCTTATAGTAATCTCTTGAGGATAAACTATGTATTGTTTATAATCTTCAGATTTAATTGTATCTGAATAAATAAACAAATCAGATTGATTTAATTTATGAAGTTTTAAATCTTTTATTACTAAAAGATCAGACAATCTCTCTTCATCATATTTAATTGAAAATTTCATCTGTCTTCCTTTTACAGAATCCCCACTAATCGATTTGAAAGTATAATCTTCCCATTCACCATAAAATTCATCACTCATTTTAGAGACAATTTCAGTATTAGTAGTATATGGTTGGAATACGTCTTGTTTGAAAATATTTATTGATGGATCATCACTTATAAGACTTAGAAAAACCCTTTGTTTAGATTCATAATTTATATACGATGAGTCCGATACTAGAAAACTAAAATTATTTTTCCAAGGGGTGGTGATATCTCCTATCTTTTTAAATTTAATTGGATATACTTGATGTATATTCTTTAAATTTTTAAAAATTATAGTTTCATCATCATTGTAAACAATAAGACTGTCTTTTGTAACAGATTCATTTATGGTATACTTTTTATTATATTTATCACCATGAATTATTGGATATGAAATGGTTTTATCTTCATTAATTTTTAAATAATTAATGGTATCATTTTTATCATTTAAAATAATTACATTACCCTTAGAATCTAAATATTCTTTTTTAGAACCGTCTGGAAAGTATAGTGAATATGATTCTAGGGTTTTTTCATTAAAAAAAATTTCCTTGTAAATTTCACCCTCACTATAAGATTTTTGAAGTCCATCATATTTACCATCTATATAATTTAATTCAAAATCTAATGTACCTCCATCATAGTTATATTTAACTATTTGACCGGTATATAGATCTTTTTTATAATATAAAAGTCCATTCTCTGTGTAACTAAACTTTTCTGAAATTTCTTTATCAGTAAATTTTGTAATATCTAAGTCAGAACCACAGGACGTAAGTAATAGAAATAGTAGTAAAATTGATATATATTTCTTCATTTTATTTGTTAACTTTTTTATTATCCTTATAATATTGAACTTCGGTTACATTTCCTTGTTCATCATAATATTCACTTTTACCATTTTTAAAACAACTTTGAAGGTCTTCACCTTCACATGATAATTCAGTTTTTCTTTCAACTGAACCATCTGGATAATACGTGGTTTCAAATTTAAGATCTCTTTTATAAATAATCATATCACTTATCATAGTTTTCTTACCATTTTCAAGTTCGACTTCTTCAAAATGACCTTTGTTTACAGAATGTTCATTCACTGATACAACTATCCCATCATTAAATTCAATAAATTCCCTTACTTTATTCTTACTTGTCATACTTAGACCTATTCCTTCATAAATTTCACCGTTAAAAGTATCTTTACCATCATTCATATCTAAATCCCTTACGTTAGTGTAGGTTTGAGAACAGGATATAAGTAAAATTGATAATACAAATAAATGTAATTTCTCATAATTGATTTTTTAATTTATTTTATAAATGAACAATATTTTTATTTTTTTTTGTTTAATATAAATTTCTTACATCTAGTCTTCACTTGTTAGACTCTAAACCCTTTTTGTAGGTAATTTTGGAATAAAAAGTCCTCCAAAATACAACCAACCTATCACAAACATCCATGAAATAAATACAAGTATTCTTACTAAACCAAGTTGAATCCCAAATTTATGAGACAACCCTCCACATACTCCTAAAAGAACTTTTTCGTCAGAACTTCTGTAAAACCCATCATACTCATTTGGAAGATTTTCTTTTTTTGATATTGATTTATTTACAACATTGGACAATCCAACACCACACTTCACACAAACTACTTGTTTTTCGTTTGTTTCAACACCACAGTTATTACAAAACTTTGATTCAGACATTGGTTCAAAACCACACTTTAAACATACTACACCACCTTCTGGTATTTCGTTACTACAATTTCTACAGAACATATTTTTATTTTAATAAAGTTTTTTTACTAAATCAAAAATAGAAATGATTTGTTAACATCAATAAATAATTAGTTGCAACTAAAAAAGATTACTTTTTTAATTATGAATAATTTGATTATTATTGTAAAATGAAATTAATCCTTCTATTTCTTTTTTCTTTTCAATCAATTCAAATTCCTATTGATTATTATTTTGAATCTTCAAAATCAATTATACACATTCTGTATAAAAATAAAATAGAACAATATACTTTAGAAAATGATATTGAGTTAATCTCTTCAAAAGAAATTAAGAACTCATCTGAGTATGATTTATCAAAATTTAAATTTGTAAATGAATATACTTTATCTAGTAACTTAGGAGGTTCTATTCTTAAAATCAAAGGAGATTCTATTTTCAGAATAGACAATTCTTATGAACATAAAATGCAAATAGGATCTTTAGAGTTTACAAGAAATGACACTCTTTTTAGATATGGAGGATATGGTTTTTTTGAAAATAGAAATTTTATTACTTTTTATGATAAAAAGGTTAATGGATGGGAATCTCTAACGATTAATGGAGATGTTATACCAGAAAGAATCTCTAATTTTATTTATCATTTTAATAAAAATAAATTATATATCTCTGGGGGTTATTCATTTGATAAATTTAAAAAAGATGTAAAATATCAAAACTTAAAAACGTATCTCTTCGATTTTAATTCAAAAAAATGGTCTGTAATTGGTGATTTAAACAAACCTCTTTTCAACAATATTTCTTTCCCCATAGATGAAAATAGTCTTATTAATTTTACAGATGGAATGATTCATGTAATGAATTTTGAACAAAATTCAATTAAAAAATTCTCTTCTAATCCGATATCAAAAAAAATCGGTTCCTCCTTTTTTAAACCATTTATTAATAAGAATAATATTGTTTATTTCGAGTTGGAAAGTGAGGTATTAAATATTAAATTAACTCCCTTAAAAGAGCTTATTTCGAATTTAAAAAGTATTGAAAATAAAAGAATTTATGGTGTTTCCTATTGGATGTATTCATTAATTATTTTGATACTTGTAATCATATCTTTAGTGTATGTAGTATCTAAAAAGTTTGTCAATAAAATTCTAAAGATTGGAGATGTATTTTTCTATAACTTGAAGAAAATAAAACTAAATGAGAAAGAGAAAGTTATTTTTGATTTATTATATACATCTTCTAAAAAAACAAAGAGTGTTGAGAATCGAATTATAACTGATTTTTTTGAGGATAAAACTCTTAATTATGGAACAGTTAATCGAAGAAAAAATGAATCAATTAATACATTAAATAACAAAATAAAAGTATTCTTAAATACAAATAAAGAAATTATAGTAAGAACAAATTCTCCGATAGATAAAAGAGAAATCAATTATTCTATAAACTTAGATTTCTTGTAGATTATATATTTGGTTGTTATAAACTAACTTATGTTAGATTTAACAGAAGTTACTCTATCATATTTTCCTCAGTAAAAAAATTGACTCCGATATAAAAACGAGTCAGACCTACTTTACCGAAAAAAGTATTCTCCCAGTTACAAGAAACCTCTCATTCCTAATTATAGGGTATACTTCATTTTACTAATCTCATTTTGTGAATTTACACTCAATATGGTTGTATATATTAATGTATTTTCGTAAATTAAGGGTATAAAACAATTAATCCTAATATTGCGAATTATGAAAGTATTTCTATCGAGAGTTTCAACTGATGAACAAAGTGAATTAAGACAGATTCAGAATGTAGAGGGATTTGATAAGGTTATCATTGATAAATGTAGTGGATTAATTCCTCTATGGGAACGACCAAACATTATTAAAAACAAAATTAAGAAGTTAGTTGATAACGGAACTATAAAACATATTGAGGTTCACTCAATTGATAGATTAGGAAGGGATACACTTTCTGTATTATCTGTATGGAAAGAACTAACTGATAAAGGAGTGAGAGTTGTTTGTAGAAATCCAAACTTCCAAAACTTAAATGATGATGGTGAGAGAGATTACTTCTCAGAATTATTATTGAATATCTTATCTACAATGAGTTCTTTTGAAAAATCGATGATTAAAACTCGACAAATGGAGGGTATTAGAATCACTCAAAAGATAAATCCTCAAAAGTATAGTGGAAGAAAACAAAACACTAAGGAATCTACTCTTAAATTCCTCACCAAACACTCTAAGGTAGTTGAATACTTGGAGAAAGGAATGAAGGGTATTGAAGTTTCTAAATTGTGTGATGTTTCTCTAAATACAATCACTAAGGTTAAAAAGAATCTTCAACTTCAACAAAAAGGTATATGAGTAAAAAGAAGAAACTAAATAAAAAAATCAGAGATAGTTATGGAACTATCACATTGAAAGAATTAGAAGAAAAGGGATTGGTTCCTAAAAACTTTCACCTATTTGATAGAATAGATATGAATGAACACCAAATTAAACACAAGACCGATTGGTGGATGAGAATGAGTTACTAACCCATCCCTTCGACATATTTACTTTTAAAAAGCTTATTCTCCAAATGTTTAATTCTAAATTCTAACTCTTCAATTTTAGATTCAAACTTATCAATGTTTGAAGTTTTGAAAGACTTTGAATCTTCTTTTAAACGTTTACTCTCCCATTTATCTTTAAACTCCGATATAAGAAATCCATACTTCTCATATATTGGGTTCCATATTTCCAAAAGCTCATAGTCAGTTAAATTAGTATCTAATTCATTCGTAATTCCTTTTCTTATCTTTTCCTCTTCAGTTAAATGTATTGAATTAAATATTTTATTTAAATATACTTCCGATTTACTAATAAGTTCCTTCCGATTCCTTCGAGATAGTTTTTCATTACATTGAATGTAAAAGTTAAACCCTTTGAACTTTCGTCTAGAAGGAATTCCATTATTTCTAATAACTTTATATTTTTTCATTTCTATATTTCATTTCCAATATTTCTTTTTCTATTTCATATTTTTCTAATACTTCATCAAAACACTCCATAGTGTATTCTTTAATCTCTTTCGTTGTGTGAAGTCCTCCTACGATTTCTTCTAATCCATCACCTATATGATAAGATTCTTCAATTTCATCCATAAAATCTTCAAATTCATTATCAATGTATTCCAAAATTCCGTGAAATGGTAAACCCATATCATCCTCTTTTCTTATTAAATCCTCTACAACTCTTTCAATAAATTCTTTTAATTCTTTTCTCATTTTATTTGTTATTTTTTTGATTAAACTCTCACTCACTAACAATACCTAATTCAACTGAAGTTAAGTAAGAAATATTTATTTTTATCCTACCATTTTAAATTGATTCTTGTACAAAGTTGACTTCAATTTCCCAAGTTCATCTCTTAGTAAATAAAAATGTTTTCGAGATGATTTAAAGTAACCAATAGGTTTTATAAACTTAGAATCTATATGTGATTGATTTATCACTGAATGAAGAGGAGATGTAAATTCATTTATCTCTTCTGAAGTAATTTCACCATTTATACCTTTTGAATCAATTTCTAAAACCACCATTTTAATACCCTTAACTTTAACACCTAACTGACTATACCCTATTTGATTCCAGATTAAAGGAGAGTTACTCTCAATAGTCCATATTTTACTAGAAGTAGCCATAGATGTCATCTTATTTACATCTTTACTCTTAATACCTTCCTTCATGATTTTTTGATAGTTCTTCGGAGAGGTTAAATGATAGAATTTCCCTTTACTACCATACTTTTGGAAAGTATCAGAATCGTATTTAATATCATTCTCTAATGATTCATGTAAATCAATATTCTCATTATTCTGATTTAAAAATGGAACTCCATATTTTTCCCAATTTTTTTTCACTAAAACTTCCATTTTATCACTCATTAAATCAAATACTTCAACTTTCTTTGAATGATAAGGTTTTAAATCTTTGGTATCTAGTTCAATTTCTGGAATACCCAATTTTATGTTTTTCACAAAACTCTTATTAATAGATTTAATCTTTAAACTTTTTCTAGATTTTTTACTGTTTCTGTTTTTACTCATAATTTATTTTGTGTTTTTTACCCACTCGGTTTTAATTAAATAACTGTTTCTCTTTTCTTTATTGAGGATTCAAATCTTATTCCCTCACTAACAACTCTCCTTAAATTACTCGAGAGATTACTTACACACTAATTTTTAGTTTAGTGTTAGTAATTTTATTAATCCTCACTTTTAATAGGTGGAAAAGTTTAACCTCACTAACAATATTATAGTTAGTACTCAATTTACTTACACACTAATTTTTATTTCAGTGTCAGTAATTTTATTAATCCTCACTTTTAATAGGTGGAGAAGTTTAACCTCACTAACAATATTATAGTTAGTACTCAATTTACTTACACACTAATTTCTAGTTTAGTGTTAGTAATTTTTCTGATTCTCTCTTTTAATAAGTGGAGAAGTTTACCCTTAATTACTCTCCTTAAATTACTCGAGAGATTACCTACATTCTAATTTTTAGTTCAGTGTTAGTAATTTTTTAAATTCTTTTTAAATTCTTAAATTTGGGATATGGAAGACAAATGGAGAATTAATAAAATCGGAGATGATTTTAATTTCATTCCAAAAAAGGAAAGAGATGAGAAATTAGAATATGAACGATTACTGAGTAATATCAGTAAAAGGGAAAAGAAGATTGAATCTGATTTGAAGAAAATCAAACAACTCAAAGTGGAGTTAAGAAAGATGAAGAGTGATAGAACTAATGGGTACAACAATGTGGTTAAGTACCATAAGAAGTTCCTTCCTACTTTCTCAAGCACATTAGACATAGGAAATAAATATGTAGAATATAAGAGTGGAGATTACTCTGAAACCTCAGGGAATAACCAATGGGGAATGAGGGTTTCAATTGGAGGTAAAAGAAAGTATATATACATAGGTACTGTGAGTGATGTATCCTACTATTTAGATTTATTAGAGAACAATGTTCCTCATTACAATAAGAATAATAGATACGAGGATGGTCCAATAGGATACTATAATTCATTAAAACCTAAGAATTACGAGGGTGATGAACATAAAGAAATCATTACATCAAAGATTGAATCCTATGTGGGAGATGTTGTTAAGAAAAAGATGATAGGTACTCTAAAGAAAGATGGAAACTTAGATAGTTTCTTTGATAAGAGTTACAAACTAAAGGGTACTGATATGTTATATGATTTATATAAAAAATCTCCTCATTACACACCTCCTCAAAAAGAGATAGAAAAGAAAAAAGGTGGTAGATTACGACAACTTAATGTTGGTAAAAAGAAACAGTGGTAGTAGAAGAACAACCTATATACTAATCATATCAAGTTCTTCTCATATTAAAAAACCCTTCGGTATTCTTTGAATATGTATTGGAACGATGAAGAAACCATATTTCACCTACTGATAGATTAACAATAACTATTTCAATCTTCAAAGTATATCAGAATTTGACATAAAACTATTTTGATACTGTAATCATTTTTAAACTACACTAAGGTGTGATTTTGTTTCATCTCATTTTCCCATTCTAATAAATCAGTTTTCCTGATGTATTTTTTGTGAGATGAAATTTGTATTATCGGTAACCCAAACCTTCTTCTCCATTCTTCTATGGTGGTTCTGTTTACGTTATACATCTTCATTAATTGTTGTTTGGTTATTCTTTCTTCCATTATTTCTCTTCTTCTTTTTTTAGTAATTCTTTGAATAATTTATCATAACCTATTCTATCGTTATTTTTCCGGTAGGGTTCAAGTTTATCAGAGAAGTTTTTAACCAATTCTGATTTTCTGATTAACTCCGTCGTGAATTCTTTTGAATTTTCTTTAATCCATTTTATTGATTCAGGATTTAATTTAGTTTCTTTCATCTTTAAACAGTTTTATATAAATAGTATACACATCTAGAATAATGTTTTAACCAGTTCATGTTTATTCATATACCCTTTGAATCCATCCTTATCCCATATCTGATGAGTGTGAATCTCACCCCATTTACCATTGTTGATATTAACTTCATCTAATCCACTCTTATCTACTTCCCAAGTGTTTCCACCTATGAAGTTGTTTAGTTGATTGAGGAGGTTGTATTCATCGTTATGTTCAATGATAAGGTGTGTATGATAGTTTCCTTTTGTATAATCTTTTTCAGTAGTGAAATGAGTGATTACAGTATCATTCTTCTTTAGTTTTGAGTGAAGGGTGATTATCTCTTTATCTAATATTTTCTTATTAGTTCTTTTCCTTCTTCTTATCATTATACCTATTGATTTCATATAGAATACCCATTACATCAAATTGATGTTATACACTGTTAAAACTGATTTATTATACCTTCCTCAACTACTCTCATAGTAATGGATAAGTGTGGATTTTCCTTACCTTCTGTATATAAGTATTAAAAAGTGTAGGGAAAC
>Ga0307488_10002400_pt1 | contig 15897 bp, 7 predicted proteins | sample SB02metaG_FD_202248 | JGI IMG/M metagenome (GOLD analysis project Ga0307488, IMG submission 202248) | Sea-ice brine microbial communities from Beaufort Sea near Barrow, Alaska, United States - SB 0.2 | ecosystem: Environmental > Aquatic > Marine > Coastal | place: USA: Alaska | collected 2017-05-06 | reverse complement strand
CTCGCCCGTCTGGGGGCCAACCGTAAGGTATATGGCGCCATGAAGGAATCAATCTACGGTAAGAACGCCGCTATCAATGGCCCCCATGGACCGGCGTATATGTTGAAGAATGCGCATCACTGATATACGGAACTCAGGAACACGCGCTGACGGGCTCAATTTGACGAACCGCCCAGCGCGTACCACTGAACTTATACTAAGTTAGCGGCCGACCATAAACCTGCCTGTACTGGCTCAGATTATCGACCTAAAAGAGCAGCATTCATCCCCAACCTCCACTGCCAAATATCGCAATAATCCACTCGCCAACCCGTGCGTCCAGAGCGCGGCAAAAATTTGTCTACCGACTATCCAATCGCGTTGAATAGTATTTGACCTGCAAATCGAAAAGATACTGATCCGCGCTTCACTGAGCTTGCTCAATGTTGTAGGGTAAAAGAAGCTGATGAATCAAATTACCTACCAATGTAATTCTGGAACTTCATGTTACTTAAAGCTGGCATCCTCAACCTACTGATAATCATACTCTCGCCAACCGCCTATGCACTGACGCTGGCGGATCCTCAAATAATCGAGTTACCCATTGTTGCAACGACACTGACAGGTGCCGGCGGGACAACCTTAACCATACCCGGCAATGCCACAGCGGTATTCCTTAACGTAACCGCTGTGTCACCACAAGAGGATGGTTATATCACCGTATGGCCTTGTGGCGTCGATCGACCAGTGGCATCCAATGTCAATTATCGGGCCGGCGATGTGGTGCCTAACGGCGTGATCGCCTCAATTGGTCGCAACGGCGCCGTATGTTTTTACTCCCAGGTTGCTACAGAACTGGTTGTGGACATCGCTGGCTGGTTTGAGGGTGCCGACTATGTCGGGGCAACACCACAGCGTCTGGCTGACACCCGCAATGGCATTAATGGCAATGTACCTGCAAAAGTAGCGCCGGCGACGCCGCTGAGATTGCAGGTGACATCAATCACCGCAAAAACAGCAACAGGTACCGATACCGTCATACCAGCCAGTAGCCGTGCGGTATCCCTGAATCTCACAGTGGTGAGTCCGGCAACCGGGGGTTACTTGACAGTCTGGCCATGTGACGTCGACAAACCATTAGCGTCCAACGTCAATTTCAGCGCCGGCCAAGTGGTCGCCAACGGCGTCGTGGCACCCGTCAGCGCGACGGGTGAAGTCTGTGTTTTTGCGTCAACCGAAACAGACTTGGTGGTCGACCTGGCGGGCTGGTTTGCAGGTTCGGTTTTTACCGGGGCGGTACCCAAGCGCTTTGTGGATACAAGAGATGGAACAGGCACCTTGACACCAGGCCAGCTGCTGCCTGGGAATCCACTGGCCATCACCATCCGCGGCGCACAACTTGAAATCAATGGCAGTCGCCAGGCAATTCCCGACAGCGCCACGGCTGTAGCACTCAACGTCACCATGGTGTCACCGACAGGATCCGGTTACGCGACCATTTGGCCTTGCAGCTCGAACCAACCAGAAGCGTCAAACCTGAATTTTGTCGCAGGTCAGGTTGTCGCAAACAATGTCATCGCACCTATTGGTGACAATGGCCAAGTGTGTGTTTACGCCAGCGTTGCTACTGACGTGGTGGTTGATGTGTCTGGATATTTTGGCTCAGACTTTATTGGCACAACACCAAAGCGTCTGCAGGACACCCGTGCGGGAATCGGGCAGGAACCGAAAGCGGTTGCGAATTTCAGCCAGACCCGCACCGGCAGCTGGATATCCTCCGGTGGCACAGAGTCATTAGACGGCAATATACCCTTCTCACTGCAGCTTGCATCAGCAGCTGATGTCACCCTCGAACTGTCAAGCAGCAACATAGACACCGTTCTCTACCTGCTTAACGAGGCCAATGAAACCATCAAAGTAAACGATGATGACGGCACTTCGGCTAACTCCAGAATTTCGACAACTCTCGAACCCGGCAACTACACCCTGCTTGCCGCCACCTACAGCATTGGCGAAACCGGCGATTTCAGCCTGACTGTCTCTGGCAGCCAAGGGGCAATTGTATTTGAACCTCAGGAAACTATCTTTTCTTCTGGCGCCTATATCAGCATGCCAGGCTCAACGTTGACCATCGACTCAGTAAACTGGTCCGTGCCAACCAAAACAGCAGGCGTGCTTGTCCGCTTCACCGACGAAGATGGCACAGCCACAGAGATGCCCGGCCAACTGCTGGAGACTGCCGTCAGCACCAACTTACCTGTTGCCCAGCGTGTTGAAGCAGGACTCGCCACAACATCAACTATGGCCGTTGATTTTGTCTTGCTGCTCGACGACGGCAGTGAAGCTATCGTGGATACGGGACTGTCGGCCGGAATCACGGCGCTGCCTTTACTCCCATTAGCACCGGGGACTATCGCAGCCTTGTTCATGCAGGCGCGCATAGAAACCTTGGATATCACCCTGGAGAAGTGGCGAGTTATTGCAATGGCCACCAACCAGGAGGCCACTGCGCTGACGATTATCGACACCTTGACCAGAGACCGGGCTAACCTGGTGGCGGCACTGGCAGACATAGATACTATTCGAAATGGCACTGCCACCTCTGTTGATCTGGGCACACTGAATAATGTCGGCATAACGCTGGATAGCGATGCTCTGGCGAAAATGGATCAACTGCTCGCCAGCTATATGCTCAGCGACACGTCTTTGCAGGCCCTATTGGCGCTGACACCGAGCGCTGGTCGCAGGGCAGCACTGAATGACAGCATCGACAGTTTGTTGGCGACGTTCAAAACAGATTTTATAGATACATTGCTACCACAGTCAGCAGAGGAAGCCAGAAAGGCTGCGCAGAACATCAGAAAGCTTGCCCTTGGCGCGGGCGCGGTTGTTTTGCTGACAACCACGGCGCCGGTCACTGCTGTCGCCGCCACTGTGGCCGCCATTTTTCTGGCAACAACCGCTGCGCCTGCCGCCATTGCTGCGGCTTTTGAGACGGGCGCAATAGAAATTAATGATAGCGAAGTAGGACTGAACAGTTTTCAAAGCACCATTGGCGTTATCACAGACTCTGTGGCTGACGCTGTCGGCCGGCGCTCCAATATCATCGCCGGTTTTCTTACCGGCGTACTGGGTGACAGGTTAACCCAGAACAATACTGACGCTAACACTATCGATATCGCCCTTGACGACACGGCGGCTGTAGAAAATCTCTGGCAGGCAGGCACTGAGGGCTTAAATCCCGAGCCAGTGATACCCGCTGACCCGGTAGTTCCCAAGGACCCAGTAGTTCCGACAGACCCCGAACCTGCAGATCCTGTGGTACCCACGGATCCCGTTCCTACAGATCCTGTAATACCCACGGATCCGGCACTCTTTAACTGCGTAACCCTTACACCGGACCAGACCAGCGGCAATGAAGGCTGCTACAACAGCGATAGTCGCAAGGAAGGCCTGTGGACCTATTACTACAGCAACGGGGACTTCGTCAAAACCACCTGGAAAAATGGCGTCCGCGAGGGACTTTACACATCCTACGAAGGGCCTGGCTCATCCGGCCAAGCTGGCAACTATGTGAATGGCCAAAAAGACGGCCTGTGGACTTTCTACTACAGCAACGGTGAATTCGAAAAAACCACCTGGAAAAATGGCGTCCGCGATGGCCCCTACACGTCGTACGAAGGCCCAGGCTCAACTGGTTATGTTGGCAATTATGTCAACGGTCAAAAATCCGGTCTATGGATCTTCTATTACAGCAACGGCGAGACTGATACTACCCAATACTAGTCGCCATGCCAGACGCGCAGACATACAGGCACAGGCAGACTGCCTCGAAACCACGGCTGACGGGTCGTGGCTGGAGGTTTAAAACTGCAACTCGTCGAGCCCCATCATGGCCGTGGCGTTGCTGTTGATAGCCGCAAAATGGGCGCCGGCGCGGGGCAGAATCTGGGCAAAATAGAACTGGCTGGTCTGTACTTTAGCACCGTAGAAACGCTCATCGTCCTGCAGCAGCCTTTGCGCCGTCAGCGCCGAGCGGGCCATCAGCCAGCCGGCAACCACGGTGCCGGTACCCATCATATAGTTGAAAGCCACGGCGCTGGCCAGGTGTTCGTCATCCTCGTGGTTGCCCAGAATAAAACCCGTGACGTCACGCAACTGCTGCACAGCCTGCTGTAATGCCGGTGCCAGACTGGGCAGGTCGCGCTTAAGCTCGACAATGGTGGCATCAATATCTGCCAGCAGGTTCATCAGGCCGGCGCCCTGGTCGCGGATCACCTTGCGGCCGATCAAGTCATTGGCCTGAATACCGGTAGTACCTTCGTAGATAGTCGTGATGCGCGCATCACGCATTAACTGGGCAGCGCCGGTCTCTTCAATAAAACCCATACCGCCATGCACCTGCACACCAATGGAGGTGACTTCCTGAGACACCTCGGTGGACCAGGCCTTCGACAGGGGCGTCAATAGTTCAGCGCGGATCTGGGCACTGGCCCGCAAAGCTTCATCGGGCGCCTTGTGGGCATGATCAAAAGCCGCCGAAGTCACATAACAAAGCGCACGCGAAGCTTCAGTGAGGGCCCGCATCAACATCAACATGCGGCGCACATCGGGATGGTGAACAATGGCACTCTTGCCCGGCAAACCCGGCACCTGACCCTGGACACGATCTTTGGCATAGCTGAGGGCCTGCTGGTAGGCCCGATCCGACAGCGCCACACCCTGCACACCCACATTAATCCGGGCGTGATTCATCATGGTAAACATATACGCCAGGCCCATATTCGCCTCGCCCACCAGATATCCCACGGCGCCGCCCTGCTCGCCAAAGGCCATGACACAGGTGGGACTGCCATGAATACCCATCTTGTGTTCCACGGAGCGGGCATAGACATCATTACGCGCCCCCAGGCTGCCATCCTCAGCCACCAGGAACTTGGGCACCAGAAACAGCGAAATACCCTTCACGCCTTCAGGCGCACCCTCCAGTCGGGCCAACACCAGATGCACGACATTGCGGGTCATGTTGTGGTCACCCCAGGTAATAAAAATCTTGGTGCCAAACAATTTGTAGTGATCATCAGCCGGCACCGCGCGGGTCTGCACCGACGACAGATCAGAACCCGCCTGGGATTCCGTCAGGTTCATGGTGCCGGTCCATTCACCACTGATCATCTTCGGCAGGTAAGTGGCTTTCAGACTCTCACTGGCATGGTGTTCTATGGCCTCAATAGCACCCTGGCCGAGCATGGGGCACAGGGCAAAGCTGACATTCGCCGCCGACCACATTTCCATGGTAGCCAGGCCCACACACTCCGGCAGGCCCATACCGCCAAACTCGGCATTACAGGGTAGCGCCGGCCAGCCAGCCGCGGTGAATTTTAGGTAAGCCTCGGCAAAACCACTGGCTTCACGGACCTGATTACCCACCACCCGGGTACCAATAAGGTCACCAACCTTATTCAGCGGCGCCAGAATATCACTGGCAAAACGCCCGGCCTCATCCAGCACTGATGCCACCAGCTCAGGTGAACTCTCGGCAAAGGCCGGCAGGTCGCAGACAGCCTCAAGATCCGCCAGATGGTTGAGGGCAAACAGCATATCGCGGGTGGGTGCAGTGTATTGGGTCATGGTGGCCTTATGGTGTCAGAGGTACTGCTGGCGACTGGGGCGCCAGATTTGAGACGCAAGTGTGCGAGAATCTGCCAACTATTACAAACCCTGGCTTTTGCGACCTGATTCCACATTCCCATCTGGCGCCGGCAGCGCCAACCCCGTACCATCAGCCTATGGAAATTATCGACATCATATTATCTGTACTGGGCTTTATTGCCGTTCTCGCACTGCTGGCTTTTGTCCTCGGGCCCAGACCCAGGCTCAATGCCCAGCCCCCCGCCAGCCGCGTGCCCGCCGACATCGAGGGCGCCGACCTGGCCACCTGGTTGGCGCGCAGCGAGGCCACGGTGAACAACCTGGTGGATGGCACTGAAGCACGGATTGCCTGGCACAATCCGCAGCAGCCGGCCAAGACGCCTCTGTGTTTTCTCTATGTACACGGTTTTTCAGCCTCGCGCCAGGAAACCGCACCGGTGACCGAACGGCTGGCCTACCTGCATAACGCCAACATCTTTGATGCCCGCCTCGAAGGCCACGGGGTTGGTCACGAAAGTAATCTAGACCAGGCTGAGAGCTGGCTGCAGAGCATGGTGGATGCCTGGGATATTGCCAGCCGCCTAGGCGACCGGGTGGTAATTGTCGCCACGTCTACCGGCGCACCCCTGTCCATCTGGCTGCTGACCCAACCAGGTGTCAGCGAACGGGTCCAGGCGCTGCTGCTGATGGCGCCTAATTTCAAGATCCGTAATCCCTTTGGCTTCCTGCTTACCTGGCCCTGGGCGCCCCACTGGGTGCAACTGCTGCTTGGCCAGTTCCATGAGTGGGAGCCGGAAACCGCAGAACATGGCAAATACTGGACCAGTCGTTATTCCACTCTGGCCCTGATCGAGATGCAGAAGATGGTGGACTGGCTGGCAAAACAGGACCTGCGCCAGTTCAAGACGCCCCTCGCTATGATGTATCTGCGGAATGACACCACCATCGACCCTGTGGCTGCGGTCAAGGCTCTGAATCACTGGGGCAGCGACCTGAAAAAGACTATTCCCGTGACCCTCGATGGCGATGCAGCGGCCCATGTGTTTGCCGGTCGGCTGGCGGGTCCGCACCGCACCGACTGGACAGTGGCCGAATTCCAGCAATTCCTCGAGACCACCCTTGCCTGACTGGCTCAACAAAGTGGTGCAACCCCTGTGGCTGCCGGTCATGGCGTTCGCCTTTACGTTCCTGGCTGCACCCTATTTCAAATACCTGCCCGATGCCGCTAACGGCGTCTTTGAAGCAGGCCCCTACTGGATTGCACTGATCACCCTGGTGCTGGCAGTGGCATTCAACCGCACCAAAATTGCCCTGTTTACCCTGGTGCTGCTGGGCGGCTTTTTTGTCCGCCAGCAGGCCAGCGACCTGCCCCTCTGGCAATTTGTGGTTTATGGCCTGGTGCCGCTGAACCTGGCGCTGATCAGCTGTTACCAGGAACGTGGCCTGCTGACCCTGCCGGGTTACATCCGCCTTGGTAGCCTTGGCCTGCAAGCGGGCCTGCTTGTGTGGCTGGCACAAAATTCAGCCCACTTACTCGATCCTTACCTGCACTTGAGCCTTGCTGATATCACCCAGCTGATTTCCCAGGGATTGCAGCACGGCATTGACAGGATCACCGGTGCCGCGGTGAATGACACCATCAGCGCCGCGCAATCAGCTGCGAGCAGCGCAACACAGGGCAGTTTCAGCACCACCATCAGCCGCCTGCTGGCGCCCTTACACCTGCTGGAAACGATCCTGCTGGGCGGTGCTGCGGTGACATTGACTATCGCCAGTTGGCGCATCAATACGCCGGTATCCTATGCCTTGTTCGGCGGCTTCTGTGGCTACCTGCTGATTATCCTCAGCCAGCCTGCTGCCCTGCTGGCTGACGCCTACATGCTCACCAGCCTGCTGCTGTTATGTGCGGGCCTGCTGCGCGACTCCTACAACATGGCTTACCGTGACGAACTGACAGGACTGCCACAGCGCCGCGCCCTCAATGAACAACTGCAGACAGTGGGCAAACGTTACAGCCTGGCCATGCTCGATGTGGATCACTTCAAAAAGTTCAACGACACCCACGGTCACGATGTCGGTGACCAGGTGCTGCAGATGGTGGCCAGTCGCATTCGCAAGGTGCGTGGCGGCGGCCGGGCATTTCGATATGGCGGTGAGGAGTTTGCCGTGGTGTTCCATGGCAAGGACAAAACCGACGCCGCCCATTACCTTGAGCAGGTGCGCAAGTCTATTGCCGACTATGAGATGGTGATTCGCGAGGATGAACGTGAAGAGGACCTGGCCGGCAACGACAAGCAGGTCAAGGGTGCCAAGGTCAAACGCCAGCGCGGCTCTTACCACAAGGCCAGCAAGAAGGTCAGCGTCACCATCAGCATTGGTGTGGCTGAACGCTCACAACGGGGCCAGACACCGGAAGAGGTGCTGAAGCTGGCGGACGAAGCCCTGTATAAAGCCAAGGGTGGTGGCCGTAACCAGGTGGCTATTGCTGACTGAAGCCAGCCCCAAACAACCTCAGACTGGTAATCAGTGCGACAATCACCAGCACCATAACCAGAAGCTTCCTTGTTATTTATTGTTACTGTAAAAGTTACTGAGCATGTCGAGCTGCTGGGTCAGGTAATCTTCAGTGGATTTAAGCTGGGAGATCAGGCCATCGGCTGCGGCAAATTGTGACGACAGCTGAGCCTGGAAGGCCTTCATGCGGTCATCAAGCCGTGTCTGCGATTCATTCACACCATCCAGCAAGGTCGTTAGAGAGTTGACCCGGGTATCCAATACACCCTTAGGGCCCAGAATATCATCGAACATTTGGCCAAGCTTATAGGCTGTGCCCTGAATGTAGCCAACAGTGCCACGCGCACCCAGCGCGCCGCCGGTCACCCGCACTCGAATACCCGCAGCAGCACTGGCGTTACCCGAAGCATCAACACCCTGGGTGCCGGCACCAACCGCCAGACCAAAAGCCGAGGCCAGTGAGCCGCCCAAGGCAGTGAAGTTCACCGACGACGCAATGCCGGTACTGTTTGAGATCACGCCAAAGGTGTTGAGCCCGGCATCATAGTCCACCGTGACCGACTTACCTTTTGCCGCCAGGCCAGCATTAATCGCGGAACGCAGCGCCACGGCCATAGCTGCACCATCTGCATAGGTGCCAGCAGCCAGGGTGACTGTGCCGGACGTCTCGCCATCAACAGTCACTGCAAACTGATAATCCACACCACCGTCACTGGTGACGCTGGGATTTGCCGGTGGCAGGCCCGTGACAAAACCCGGCTTGGCTGCCAGCGCGCCTTCAGATGCCCGCAGCAACTGGCCTTTACCCGTTGCAAGCTCACCGTTAATGGTGCCGGCAACATCCAGGCCAGCGACCGATGACCCGGCGCCGGCACCAAATCCCAGCGTGGTCACTGTATCGACAGACTCACTGATAAAACTAATGGCACTGGTTGCGCCGTACTTGCTGCTGGAGAACTCGAAGCGGTGCTCCACCTCATCATAATTCACCGTCACCGACTCACCGGCTGCGCTTATAGACGTATCATTGTTGATACGCAGCTGCAGCTCCTGTGCCATCAAGGCACCGCTGGCATAATCTCCCTGGGTCAGCTGCACTGATTCAGAATTTGTACCGTTGACCCGAATAACAAAGGTATCGTTATTAGCATCTACCGTAAGGTTATTGTCAAAGGTCGGGTCGGCAATACTGTAATAAACGCCCTGGCTGGCAAGACGGGTAATCTCTACTGCATAGTCGCCGGGCAGGGTTGTGGAGCCGGTGTTAATCACCTCTATCAGCGGATCGGTGCTGTTAGTATTGGTCGAAAACAGGCTGCGAATGCCGTCGGGGTTGTCTTCCACCGCAGCACGAAATTTTCCCACATCCAATTCCAACAAAAAGTTATTGTTCTGGTTAGTAAAAATACCCACTTCCGAAAGACTGCGGAAATTCGAGTCTTTGATACCACTGACCACACTGTTCATGATGCTGCGCATGCGGGTATTAACGCTACGCAAGGTAGCATCACCAAGGAGTATGCCTTTTTGCCCGGAGTCCACATCAAACTTTGACAGCTCGTCAGAGATGACTTTAAGTTCATTAAAACTGTCGATAAACCCCTGCACCTTGGCCGTCAGCGCGACACTATCCTGTCCCAGGCTGAGGTTCACGGTTTTGCCAGAGTCTGCGCTGGCAAGATTTAAGGTCACACCATTGATCACGCCTGTGACCTGATTAGTTTCACGCGTGATCGCCAGGCCATTAACCGAAAATGCGGCAGCCTGTGCCGCCTGGGTCTGGCTCATGCTGCCGTTGGAGCCATAACGGCTGCCAAGGGCAGTATTCAGGCCCAGCAGGCCATTATCTGCAGTAACTTCGATGGTCTCGCTGCTGCCTGTAGCCAGGGTTGTAAATACAACACCATTGGTCACGGGATCGATGCTCGCCACCACATCACCGGCCGACAAGCCAGCCGCTACTAACGCCTGGTCGAGTCCCGCCTGGATGGCAATGCGGTTGTCTTCACTGGTATTGCCACCACCACCCAGATCCTGGGTGGTATCAAGATTAACGGTAACGTCAATGTTGGGCACTGCCCCCACCTGCAGACTGAAGGTGGCTGGGGTCGTGAAAAAATCGATACCTGTTGACAGGTCTGTGCTGCCATCAGCGGTCATGGCACCGACAGCCGCCGCGCCGTTGTAGTCGCTATTAAAGGCCAACGCCTTAAGACCACTGCCAGCGTCATTGGCAACACTGATCTCCATGCTGTTGCTGACACCTGTGTCCTCAGTAGACAACAACAGGCGAAAACCCGTGCCGTCATCGACGATGCTGGCACGCACACCAAAATCCGCGCTGTTGATTGCCTGCCGCAACGACGCCAGGGTGTTGTTACTGGAATCTACCACCAGCGTCTTGCTGAGCTTGTCAGTATCGCGGCTGAAAGCGTCATAGTCAGTCCCGGCGAAGGTGGTGGTGCCGAATCGAAAGGTCAACTCGCCGGTGCCAATTACATCTGTAATCGCACTGTAGGCGCCCGTGGCGAGGGAATGGGATTGGGCCAGCTTGTCGATGGTAACCGCAAAATTGCCGGACTCCGCAACGCTGCTGACAGTAGCGGTCAACGCCGAGGAATCACTGCTGGTAGCAACAATGGCATCCATGGCGCCGGGCTTGGTCAAAAGGCTGGTGGCAGCGTTGAGGTTTTCCAGGGCACTGGTAAGGGTGCCAAAGGCAGAAATCTCCGCCTCAAATTCAGCCTTCTGGGCCGTCAGGCGCAGATCTACGGAGGATCGCTCAGCCGCCACCAGATCATCCACCAGCGCCGTGGTGAGAATGCCTGAACCGATACCTAAAGATTGAATGGACGCCATGCTGAACCTCTAAAGGCCTTAGCCTCGAAGGCAATCGGTCAACCGCGACCAATTACCTGTCATGTACTTGGGTGGCATCTTCCCTGATGGCCATATTTAACTGCTTGTCGCTAACCAATTTATGACAACCAATTGGTTGCCCGGTTTTGCTCATATCGCAGAATGAGCAAAGTCGCGACCCACCATCCTGATCCTGGAAGGCAAGTCGCGACCCCTATTCTTTCCATCCCTGGAAGGAATTACTCAACTATCTCGTCTGGTTAACCCATATCCTAATCCTTAGACTTGGGCACTGAACAACGACAGTGGTTCTTCATTACTCAATTTCTGTGCCAGTGTCAGGGCAATCTCCGAAGGTATCTGTCGAATCACTTTTGATGATTGTCGATCAACCACTGAAATCACTGCCTCACCGCTGCTCTCATCCAATGAAAACATCAGATCACGTTGCACAGTTTGAATATATTCGTTCAACTTCGCCACTGCATTGGGCAGTTGCTGGTTGGCCTGAGCATCCTTGCTTGCGGCAACATCCTGGCCAACTGGACCATTTGTTGCCGCTACTGATGGCAAATCCTTGCCGCTGTTACTGGGTATTGATATCGCATCCGTTCGTTCTCCACCCCTTACATCGCTACGCTGCACTCCCTGTGGCGTAACTTGTGGATTTATCGTATTCATAACGAACCTCTAGAAAGTGTCGACTGCTGGTTCACAATGAACCAGCAGTCAATCCACTATTTACTGCAGTAACGCCAGTACTTGCTGGGGTGCGGCATTGGCCTGGGCCAGAATCGAGATACCGGCCTGTTGCAGCACCTGGGTTCGCGACAGTTCTGCCGTCTCAGCCGCGAAGTCAGCATCCAGAATTCGCGAGTTCGCAGCCTGCAGGTTCTCTACGTTGATAGACAAGTTATCAATGGTAGATTGCAGCCGGTTCTGGATAGCACCCAGGTTGGCACGCTCGGAACTCACTGACTGCAGGGCATTGTCTACCGCATCCAGCGCGCTCAAGGCACCTTTCACTGAGGTCAGGTCAACGTCAGTGAGGAACTGACCCGTCTCTGAACCACCGAAGGTACCGGCTTTTAAGCCAACACTGCCGAGGCCGGTGGTGGTGCTGATTTCAGCAGTACCTTTGGCTGAGACACCTGTTGCTGAACCACCCACCAAAGAGGCCAGGCTGGTGAAGGCACCACCGCCGCCAGAGAAGTTGCTGATTGATACGGACTGATCAGAACCCGTGGCATCACCCGTGATCGTCAACACACCACCATCGGTTGTGGCGGTGACGCCAGCGACTGTGGAGAAGGCTGCGGCAACATCGGCGATGGTATCAGCGGTTTCGCCCGTATTGTTAACTGCCACCAGGCTATCAAGACCCAAAGCATCGTCGCTACTGGCTGATACTATGCGAAGCCGCTCACCATCAGCGAAGGCATCCGCGGCGATTTCCAGACCCGTGCCATTCAGCGTCGCGAGAACATCGCCAGCGACATAGTCAGTCCCCATGGCCGCACTCAGGGCATTATCAACAGATTGCTGCACAGCTAACAGCAAATCATCTTCATCAACAACGCCGCTGGCATCAAGGTCAGTGGAGACGTCATCATTGACGGTGACGGTCACCGTTACGGCTGGGTTGGTGCCATCATCATAGAATAAATCAAACGATGTTGGTGTTGAGGAAAAGTCCAGCTGGTTTGCTGCGGCTGTAATATCGACATCACCGACCCCGGCTGTAGCAATTACAGCTGCTGCACCTATTGTCGCTACCCCAGTCATTCCAAATGTTGCGTCTGCAGATGTAACAGAAACTGACTTATCTGCACCGGTTGACGCGGTTGATATTGCCAATGAAGCGCCATCTGGTGCAGCTACAGTTACTGCGCCAAAATAGACGGCATCCAATGCCCGCTGAATATCCTGGACGTCGGTTAACGTATTATCAGCAGCTGTCACTGTTTCTTCTGATCCGTCAAAGAAAACGAACTGATTAGCCAAGGTACCAACTGTCGATGATGACTTGGTAGTGACTTCAAGAACATCTGTCGTGTTGGCCGTTGTCAGCACCATCTCGCCTGAATCTATGCTCGCAACCACCGCACCTGCTCCGAAGGCTGTATCCAGGTCTGCATTCAGCGCAGTCAGGAAGCTCGCCTCATCAACAAAGCCGGTCGTTGCGGCACTCTCAGTAGTAGTAATGCTCTGAGTTACACCGTTTAAAGTTAGGCCTACTGTAAAGTCCTGGCCATCCTCGGTGTAATCCAATGCCGTCGCGACACCAACTGACGTAAAACCACCTACCGTGGAAGTCACAACGTTGCCGGCTGCCTGATCGACAATCAGCGTCAAGTCGCCAACGATGCCCGCATTAGCACTGAAATCTGAACTAACGACTGTGGCAGTTGCCGCCTCATCGCCCGTCGATGTATAGCTCAAATTACTGGTCACACCATTCACAGTCACATCCGCCGAAAACGTATTGGATGTGTCAGTTGACGCATAAGTACTCAAATCAGCAGTACCCACAATGCTCGCACCCGTGGCCGCCGTGATCACACTGGACTCACCATTGGTACCCGCTTGCAGGCTAAAGGCCTTGGAAGATTCCAGGCGAATGGTGGAAGTTGTGGTCTCAGCCGTATTGGCATAAGTATTCACTGCCTCGGAACGCAAGCCTGCGTTCATGGTGATACTGGCCGCAGCGAGCGTGCCGCTTGCAGCTGTGCTCACCTGCAAGGACTCAGCTGTGCCCGTAGAGTCAGTGGTAAAGACCAACTTGTCATCTACTACACTGGCGGTGACCGTGTCAGCTCCAAAGGCGGTATCCAGCGAGGTATTTAACGCCGACAGGAAGTCTGCCTGGGTACCGGCACTGCCAGCGGCCACACTGATAGTCTGGGCATCACCGTCGTTCAGGCTCAGGTCAATAGAGAAGGTGGCATCTGCATCATAGGTTGCCCCGACTATGCCGGTACCGGCTGATGTCAGGCTCGCACCGCCCGTCAGATCCGCCTCACCGATACCCGCACCGGACAAACCGATACTGGCGCCTTCAAATGCAGAACCGGCACCGTTGGCCAGGGTATTAGCAGTAGCTTTTGAGTCGATGGCCACAGAGATATTACGTCCATCTGCAGCGGTCAGGTCGATGGCACCGCCGTTGTCGGTAGCGACAACACCGGTCTGGCCAGACTTGGAGTTAATCAGGTCGATGGCGGCACCACGATCCTGCTCGCCATCACCGGTGAGGGTGACGGTACCGACATTAACATTGTTGATGTAGATGTCGCCAGATGCACCAATATCGGTACCCGTGGCGGCTGTGGTGGTTGTGCCGCCAGAGACTACAGTGGCATTAACCAGTGCCGTAACACCCGTGACATCGGTGCTTCGATTGATAGCGGCGGCGATGGAAATACCACTGCCTGACAAGGTTGAACTGTCGGCGACGGCATTTGACGCCGTATCATCGGCATCCCGTGAGGCACCGATGCTGACACCGTTGATCTCCATATCACCCGCACGTAAAGACGCAATGGAATCATCACCGCTGCCAACGCGGGCAACAGTGGTCATGGACGAGGTGTTGGCAGCAAAGGTACCTGCGGCCAAGCCGGCATTGGTAATATCACCTGTACCTTCAGCCAGCACAATGGGCGTACCTGATTCCACTGAAGTCAGGGTAAAGCCACCGGTATAAGTGTCGTTAGCAGCTGCCAGACCCGTTGACTCTGAAGTCACAGTGCCACCAAATTCACCGAGGGTAATGTTACGACCATCGGCGGCTTCAAGGGTAACACCACCTTCCAGCGTACCCTGGTCTATGGCAGTAACACCGGTCTCGTTGGAGCGGGCGTTAATAGCGGCAACAACCGCCTGACGGTCAGCTGCGGCATCCACACCGCCGGTGGCGACACTAATACTGACACCATTAAGCTCGATGCTACCAGTTGTTGCGGCGGCTACTTGAATGCTGCCGGCAACGGTATTGGTATCAACGGTTGCGACCACACCGGACTCATCTGAGACGCGGTTGATGGTTGCCACTTTGGAGATGGCACTTTTTTCCTGGTCTGCCACTGATGAGGTGTCATCAGAAGCCACTGAGGCACCAACAACGGCACCGTTAATGACCAGGTCACCGTTACCCAAGGCTGAACCTGTACCCTGAGCACTCATGCCGGCGCTGCGCGCACCACCGAGGCTGGAAGCCGTCAGCTCGGCAATACCGAAGCTCACTGTTTCACCGCGGTTGGCACCAATCTGGAAGGAAGCATTGAAGTTGCCATCCAAAAGGTTTGTGCCGTTAAAGTTAGACTGCTCACCAGAACGGGTGATCTCAGAAATCAACTGTTGGGCTTCTGCATTCAGCGCCTCACGGTCGACGTCAGAGTTAGTAGCGTTGGATGACTGCAATGCCAGCTCACGAATACGCTGCAGGTTAGATGTCATGGATGACAAGGCGCCTTCAGCGGTCTGCGCCAGCGAGATACCGTCACCGGCATTTCGAATGGCGACACTCAGGCCCTTGATCTGCGAGGTGAAACGAGTCGAAATGGCCAAGCCGGCCGCATCGTCCTTGGCACTGTTGATACGCAGACCCGAAGACAAGCGCTCCAGTGAGGTTCTGTTAGCCGACTGGGAATTGTTCAGGTTACGCTGGGCGTTCAGCGACGATATATTGGTATTGATAATTTGTGGCATGGTGTATTACTCCATTGGGGTCGTTCACTGGAATGTGAGCGACCATTCCGTATCGGTTTTATTCTTCGTGATATTTCCAGCTCCTGCCGGTAACTTCACGAGAAGCAGTACAGCTCAGTATTCAGTAACGGCACCTTTACAAAACCCTTTAATGTTTTTTGTGTTTTTTTTCGCCGGTTGCGC
>Ga0307488_10002399_pt1 | contig 15898 bp, 19 predicted proteins | sample SB02metaG_FD_202248 | JGI IMG/M metagenome (GOLD analysis project Ga0307488, IMG submission 202248) | Sea-ice brine microbial communities from Beaufort Sea near Barrow, Alaska, United States - SB 0.2 | ecosystem: Environmental > Aquatic > Marine > Coastal | place: USA: Alaska | collected... | reverse complement strand
TGCAGCCCCTGCCCCCACGGCAAGCTGAAACGCAGCTGCGTGGAGTGCAACCCGTGCCCCCACGGCGTGGTGAAATACTTCTGCGTGGCGTGCAACCCGTGCCCCCACGGCAAGCGGAAAAGGGACTGCATGGAGTGCATTCCGTGCCCCCACGGTAAGCAGAAACGCAGCTGCACGGTGTGCAGCCCCTGCCCCCACGGCAAGCTGAAACAGAGCTGCGCGGAGTGCAACCCGTGCCCCCACGGGAAACAGAAAGGCAGCTGCGTGGCATGCAACCCGTGCCCCCACGGCAAGCTGAAACGCAGCTGCGCGGTGTGCACCCCCTACCCCCATGGCAAGGTGAAACGTGGCTGCAAGGCGTGCAACCTTTTCCTTAAGATTAAAACACGATGACTAGGGAACTCGATTGAGTCAGCGGTGCAGTTGTCATGTGGATTTGACTCCAGTAGGAGTCAGTGGTTTAGGTATATTCATGGTTTCAAAACTAGCGAACTAGTACCCCACCTGTGGTTGGTTCCACGTCTCTCCCGGACACGCATCACCCGAAATCAAGTCGAACCCTTTGTTCATTTGTTTGCACTCGCACCCCTGTTTTTCCGAAAGGTACGTCCCGTCGAAACCGCAGCACGTCTCCCGGTCAAACCCACTTGACGAAAAAACGTCGCTCACCGAATCGCTCGGTACGAACTGATACGATAAAAAAGAAAGTGTCAGTCTCGTATGGGCAATCAGGGAGGCGGAACGTGGTGATTGGAAAATACTTACCTTATCCCCCGGGTCCATGCGGAACGCGACGCACTGGAAGTGGCACCAGCTCTTGCCGAACTCGTTAGGGCCGTTGAAACACCCCGGGCTCGGCCACCCCGCTTTGCCCCAGTGAAGACGGCCGCGGCAGGTGTTCGACCGCAAAATGGAGACGATGTTTTGAAGCGATTTGTTCTTGTCAGGCGACGCGTCTTTGTCGTCGTCATCTGCGTACCGCACGAAGTCCTCGATGTTTACGTACATGCACGTTCCCGACGCGAGCCCGTTCGTGGGGGCTAGGTAACCTGACTCTTCGTTCACGAAACGAATCAAACCCTGGGAGTGGGAACGAAAAAGGTTAGTCTTTGAGTATTGTATTGGGCGATGTAATACAGTGGGCAAACAGTCTTGTACTCTGGTGCACTTTTGTAGTGGTAAGACTTGCGTCACTGCACTCCATACAGGCCATCAAACAGTCAAATTACGTACCTGGGAGCGGAACCCGAAGGCGTCGGCGCCGACGTCGCCCGTGTTTTCGTCGCGCGTCGCGCGCGCGATTGTCGCCAAACACTTACGATATATAAAAGAAAGAGTCAGTCGCGTATGGGCAAACAGTCTGGTGTGCCTGGATTTGGGAAACGCCCAATACGTACCTGCCCCGCCAAACGCATCGGCACGCAGGTTTCGTACTGGTCGTACCCGAACTGGTCGTGCTGATCGTACTGCTGTTCCGACATTGTGAGGTAGCTCTTTGGTTGTTCCGCGAAAAGTGTCAGTCTTTCGGGCCATGTGTGTGAGTAATTACTCTGGACAATCGACAAAACAGTGCCTGGATTTGGGAATAAAGCCCCAACGCGTACCTTTCGCGCCGGGAACACCCCCGACGCGACGTTCACCACACTCGCGCGTTCCCACTGCTTCGCGAACAACCGCGCCAGGTTATCGTTACCGAGGGCCTTAATGTTTTCCGTGATGTCCCTTGGGGCGTCCCGCGGTTGGTCGGCCACGACGCCTCTGCGCTCCAAGCCGCGAAGCGACGACGCGTGCGGGGCACCGCTCGCCTGGCACGATAAAAAAGAAAGTGTCAGTCTTGAGTCTTACTGTATGAGCAAACATTCTACTTGTGATGCGTTTGTAACAGCCGCGACTACTGGTAAGAGTTACCAGTAGTGCACTTCCGTCTCGTATGGGCAATCGCGACCGGCGGAACGCGGCGGGTGGGAAAAATACGTACACGCGAAGTCGCGCTCGCGATCGCGTTGTTGCGTTGGTCCTGCGTTGTTTGAGAGTCTGGCGGTGGCGATTCGTCTCCTGTGGTATTCCAAGCAGCGTTCGCGTATCCGCCACTTTCGTGAACCAAATGACTCTCCACGCCGAGCAAAACGCTCAGGTCGTCTTCGAAGTCGTCCTTGGTGGAGTAAAAAAGAAAGTGTCAGTCTCGTATGGGCAATCAGTCGGCGAAATGTGGTAAATGGGAAATACTCACCAGCCGCGAAAACGAAACCTCGGTGACTTTCCCAAGCGGGAAGAACCAAAACGCCTGATACGATAAAAAATAAAGTGTCAGTCTCGTATATCGCGATGTATGGACAAACAGTCAGAGGTAACAGTCCCTTCTGGTACGAGTATGGGCAATCAGGGAGGCGGAACGTGGTGATTGGAAATACTTGCCTGCGTTTCGTCCAGTCGGCGCATTTCGGGTGACGCCGTGGCGCATTGGCGTCGGCGTTCGGTTCGTTGCTCGTCGCTCGTCATTTCTGATGACTCGATGGCCATAGCGATATCTTCGCACTCCGCGAATTTAGCGCTCGCTTTTTCGACTTTCCGGACAAACGCCTCGGGAGTAAGGTCGAAGCTGGTTTTTCGCACCGGGTGGTTACGGACGATCCTCATGGTCACGTCCACCACCACGCCCAACCTGCCTAAGTTGGTTCTCGCCGCGCGGAAGACGTGAGGTTCCGTGTTTTCCTCGTCCAACGCAACCACCGTGCCGTTCGCGAGCACCAGGGTCATCGCGGTGAGCTGCGTTTGTAAACGAAAAGTAAAGGGTCAGTCTTGAGTACTATTCGGAGTAAACCGATTGAGTACACGTAAACAGTCACCCGTAATCGGGCGGAACAGTGCGTATGTGATGTATGAGTAAACAGTGAGTAGTCAAAGAGGGTCCGAACCGCCGTCTCTGGGTTTAGGAAAGCCCATACACACGTACCTGGCTGGACAAAGACCCGTGTCGCAACGACGACCCGTGCGTCGCCGTGGCCACGGCGCCGCCGATGGTCTGGTCCACGAACCACGGAAACGCGGGAAGGGTGTACCCGTCGGATGACACGTCTTTGTCCCGTAACGAACGCAACACATCAAGAGACTGCGTTTCATCCGAGCTTTCTTGATTTAATAATTCATCATCATCATCATCATCGTCACCGTCGCCTCTTCGGTGGTTTTCCAGAAAGTCCAAAACGTCCCGCACCGTGGCGCCGGCGTCGGACTTGACGGTCATTTTGGAAAGGTTCACTTCGAACCGAGAGGAGTCGGCGTCGGCGTCGTTCGGGTTCGAACCGCGGTTGGTGTCGTCGCCGGCAGTGTCACTACCCAACAAGGCTCGCGAATTTGAGGAGCCCAGTGCGTTGTCAGTCTCGAAATTAACCGACCGCACCTGGCTCGACACCACGTCCACCGCGTTGGCGTCCTCGCCGGCGCCTGTTTTCGTGAAAGAAAAAGGTCAGGAAAAGTGTCAGTATCCCTTTCAATGGCGTCAAATTGACGATGAAAAATTCCTTTCAACACTGATTTGCGATCGGCTTTCTTTTTGCTTAAATGTCGCCTTTATTGTCAGTCTCCCGTAACCCGCGTTACGTAATTACGGGCGGACAGTCGGCAATCGCTCGGCCGGATTCTGGCCAGACACAGCGCACTGGTCCGAGTAATCGGGCCGGACACAGTGCGTTTGTGATGTATTTGGCACACAGCCGCGAGTACGTCGGCAACTGCGTCCGTACGTTCAAGTAGCGCACAAAAAAGAGGGTCCGTAAACGCCGCGCCGCCTGATTTGGGAAAGGGAACACGCACAGAACATTTGTTTGTTCCACGAGTGCCCCACGCCTACCGCGCGAACTTTGGGGAACGCGGCGACCACGGCGGCGACGTCGCCGACCGTTTGCGGGATGGCCATCCTCAAACCAGCCGCGCACGCGTGCTTGCCTTGGAAGTTTGAAAGGTCGTGCGCGGAGGTACCCAGCTCGGCGACCGTGACACGCGCGTGGAAGCACAGAAACGTGAGAAACGTGAACACCGTGGGTACCACGAAGCGAAACGTGAGTTGTGCGTGGTGGGTGCGCTTTGTTCCGCGACGCACGACGCGGGCATCGCGCGTGCCCGCGAGTACGCGTTGTCGCGTCGTGAGCGTCATCGCCACGGAACGAAACGTGTTTCGTAGCAGCCGTCCAGGGCGCGCGTTTCGTGGTGTGGCCAGGCAGGCTAGGGAGCGGAGCGCGGGCCAACGGCGAAGCGAAGGGAAAAGGGCTGGCGTCACAAAAACGTTCGACGGTCCCACGAATTCTTAAAACGTTTCGACTCCTCCCAGGTTTCGCGGGTGCCGTCGTCACGAACACGTCGAGGAAACGAAAGAAGTCTATCTCGGACACGTCGAGGAACGAGAAGTGCGAACCACACGTTTGCAGGACGCGTGTCGAAGCGTGTGTCTACTGCACGTCGGTTCGCGTCCAAGAACAAACAAAACGTTTTGGCCAAACGCAAACGCGTCACTTCAACACGCACGTTTCCCCACCTCCCTCCACCTCCCCACGATGTCGACGCACATGTTCCCCAACTCCTTGTCCTTTCTCCGCCCTTCTTCCACCGGCTCCGCCGGCCCCAAAGGCCGCCGTGCTGTGCGTGTCTCCGCGACCACCGAGGAACGCGCGGAAACAAAACAAGCCGCGGTCCCCACGGTTGTGCCCGGCGCGCGGTACGACGACCTACAGAGCGCGGTGAACGCCGGGTTAGTGGTGGGGTACCCTCCTTTCATTGACGGCATCGACGTGTTCGGTTTCTTCATCGACATCAAGCAAACCGAAGCGCAGAGGTACGCGGACGTGGAGATCACGCACGGCCGCGTCGCCATGCTCGCCGCGCTTGGTTTCCTGGTTGGCGAACAAGTCGAAGGGAGGTACGTATTGGGCCTTTCCCAAATCCCAACACTGTTTACGGACCCTCTTTGAGTGTACTACGAGTAACATGTACTAGCAACTGTTACAACTACATACATCACAAGTAAACTGATTGCCCATACAGTACACCCATACTCAAGACTCAAGACTGACACTTTTTCAGTTCCTTCCTTTTCGACGCGCAAATCACGGGCCCCGCGATCGACCACTTCCAGCAAGTCCCGCCAATCGCCTGGGGCTTAGTGGGCGCCGCGATTTTCGTCGCCGAAGCGAGCCGGGTCCAAATCGCGTGGCAAAACCCGTTCGAAGCTGATTCCCTGTTCCTGATGAAACCAGAACACGTCCCCGGAGATTACGGCTTCGACCCGCTCGGTTACGCGATCAACAAGCCCGACGCTTGGCTGCGAGACATGAAAATGAAAGAGCTGAACAACGGCAGAGTCGCGATGATTGCCATTTCAGGAATGGTCGCGCAGGAGCTCGTGGAGGGCGTCAACCTACTGCCTGCGGATTACGTCGTCGGCGTTGGCGGACCGGATGGCCTGAAGATGCTGGAAGATGCCGCCTTTTCCGCCGCCGCGAACGCCGCGGCGGAAAAGGCGGCGGTAGCGCTGATGAGGTAAGAGTTCCCAGCTATATACTTTTCGAGTATAGAGACGACATCGCTTTGAATTGATTGCATGACAAAAACACATTCTAAACAAACTACAGACTACCTCGTCACCTTCTTTTCTTTACCCTAGTGCTAGTTTCTTTAGAGGTTTCCTTCGAGGTTACCCTAGCCGAAGTATCTCCGTTCGCCTCCCCGTGGGCGCCCTCCCCGTGTTCCTTCACGAGCGCGTCCGCGGTATCCTCGTCCCGCACGGAGCACTTCGCGAAGCTCCCGTCTTCGAACTTCTTCGCGTACCGTTTGGAAAACACGTCGATGTAGTACTCGGCGCCGTTCCAGATGCAAGATAAAAAAGTTAACAGCATCAGCGAGGTGTGTATTGTTTTGTTACCGTAACAAAGCGGAATCGGCAAAAACGTAACCACGGTGTACACGAGCTGCAGGGTAACGAACACGAACTTTGTTTTCAACGATGTGGCGTCGAACAACTCGTCCTTTGCGAATAAACCGAGACGTCGCGAAAACCGCAGCGCGAACTTCGTGACCCCCGCTTTGTAATCCCCCGCCAGCCACCGCAGGCTCGTCACCAACTCCGGGTCCTCGTCCAGGCGCGTGACGTCCACGAGCTCGGTTTTCAGGAGGTAGCCTATTTGCCACGCGAGGTACCCGATGGTTGGGTATACCAGGAATTGAGCTACGGAAGTTTGCGCATCGACAGGCGCGCTAAAGGCTTCAAAAGAACTCTTAGCACTCGAGGTACTTTTTGCTAACCAGTCATCATCACCCGCGAAGATTTTCGGAACCGCTTCCAAAACGTCCGCCTGGCCGTACCACCGCGCGCACCACGTCAGCAACGCAGGCATGACGTGGATGTACACGCTTTGCACTTTGTCATGCGAGTGGAAAACCAGGGAGTTTCGCCAAAGCGGAATGGCCCACAGAATCGGGCCGTTGGCGTACGCGAAGGTCATTTTGAAAATGGCCACGCCGAAAGCGGTGCCGTACTCACCGGAGGTATTTCCGCCACGAATGTTCCAAAAAGTATTTCCACCCAGGATTTGAAAAAAGTGAAACGCGTTGGCGTAGTAACAAAAGTCTATGAGGAAGTAGTGGTACTTGATGCTGTAATACTGGTAGGCGCGGTAGGCGAAAATGCCAGGGGCGGTGGCTAGGTAGTACAGATGAAAAAATTCTGGGAACTCGGTGGCGACGAACTGCGTGACTAACAGCCCCACCACGCCGAGCGTGAAACTGACTTTGTCGATTGTCTGTACGGCTCGCGGGAGCTTGACGAAATCCCGAACCCGCGTGACGCCGGACTTGTCCCCCGTAACGGCCATCCGTAACGCCTTTTTTCCAGTACTGCCTATGGCGCGCCTTCTGTTTGAAATAGCACTGCGAATGGTACCAGGCGGGCGCTTCCACAGCAAAGAGAGCTGCGGCGCGCGCTTGCGCCATTTCGGCGTCACGTTAAGTTCGTCGTCGGAAACGTCGTCGGATTGAAAATCGTCGGATTCGGGAAAGTCCTCCTCGTACCCGTCGGTGGGGGCGGGCGAAATCGGGTCCTTATTAGGCTATGAGTTATAGTGATACGCACGTGAGGAGGTAAAGGTGTAGTACAGGTGTAGTGTAGGTGTAAGGGTTAGGCGGGTCAGCGTGGGAGTTTCACGGGACAGGACACGGCGAGAAAAAGCAACGAAAAGCGCGTCTTCAAAAATGGCGTGGGACCTTTTTTCGGGATTGGAAGGATGGTGGCAACGACGAGATTTGCGACGCGGTCGTACCTCTCGCGAACCGTTTCGTCGCGTGGCGGCCATCGCGCGGACGCGTGGAGGCTCTCGCGCGCGCGGCCCAAAGCGCGCGGGCCGACGCCAAAGCGCCAACGCGAGTGGAGGGAAATCTGAGAGTGGTTTAGGTCTGGCCAAACGCGTTTTGTGAAAATTTCCGTTTTCTCTTTCTTCGGTCAAGTGATTCAACCATGACGTCTCAGTTCTCGATGCGGGCGGCTTGCGTTCCCGCTGCCCCGCATCGCGGCGTTTTCGTGTGTTCGCGCGGCGCCGTAGACGTGAAAGGCCGGTCACGAGTCACGGTGAGGAGTTCCAAACAGGACATGACAAGTGTCACGAGTAACTCGAACTCATCCCCGGCTGGTTCCGAGGCCGAAACGTTCGTGTATTACGCCTCGTTTGGGTCAAACATCCTGGCAGAACGTTTCAATTGTTACCTGAAGGGTGGCCGAGTCGAGGGGATGATACGGGACATGCCCGGCAGTCGAAACAAAACCACACCAAAGGAGTGGCACGTGTGGCACAACCTTCCGCACCGGCTTTTCTTCGCGCACTCGTCCCCGACGTGGGAGGGGGGGGGCGTTGGGTTTGTGGACTTTTACGAAAACAACGACGAAGAGGGTGATGAGGTTGATCACCTCTCCGCGTCAAGAACAAACACAAAACAGCAAACCACCCTCGGCACGTCCTACCGCCTGTACCGCATAACCCTCGAGCAGTTCAACGACGTTTTGGCGCAGGAGAACGGGATGGTGCCTGGTGACGGTAATTGCCAGGCGCTGACGAGTGATGAGGCGAATTCTTTAGCGCGGAAATGGAACGAAGTCGTTTCCGCAAAAAATGAAAACGGCGCCAAGCACGGCGGGATGGTCGCGGCTTGCGTTGAGGGTTCCATTACCCGTGAAAATTTCGTACCCAGCACCGGCCCTCCTGGTGAAACCAGAGCCCCATCCAACCGCTGGTACGGCTACGCCAAGTGCATCGGCACGATGCACGGCGAGTGCGTTTTGACGTTTACGTGCGACCCTACCGAGATGGAAAAATTTCGGTCGGGCCAAAACGCGACGAACGCGCCGAGCGAAGCGTACTACGACGTGATTAAAAAAGGGTTGGTGCAGACGGGAATGAGCGAAAGGGAGGCGGTTGCGTACCTGGATGAAAGAGTTGGCACATCCTTAATTGCGGAAGGAAGCGCACCGGTACGGTAGTAGGATTACACTTATTATACTTATTGTTACACTATCAGTTTAGCTGCTGCTATTTCGGCGCCCACCACTTCTGGGTTTTAACAATCACGCCCGCGTCGCGCCCGCGCGGGCCGTCGTCCCTCACCACGAACCGCGCGAAGGAAACGGAGTGGTTCACGCGAGTCAGGTGCTCCAGCCGCACCATCGCCAGGCCGAAATTTTCACTCCGGCAAAGCACTTTGCCCACCGATTTCGGAGGTTTGGTGGATGGCGAATCGGGGGTGCTTTTTTCGGCGGTCGGGAGAAACAGTTTCGCGTTTTTTAAAGAAAAATCCCCCCCCGCGTCGTCGAACTTCGCAGGCATGATTCGTTTCCGGATCACCCCGGTAAAGTGCGTCCGCGCCACCAGCTCCTGGCCGACGTAACACCCTTTCGTCAAGGAAATGGCGTTGAGCCAGTGGAGGTTACACTCCAAAGGTAACAAACCGGTGAGTTCGTCACCTTCGCCTATTCCCAGTTCGTACCTGAATCGTTTGTACAAGTCGCTCGCTGACTTTTCGTCGTGACTTCGCTCGCTGGAATCGCCGTGAAGCGCCGCGCCATCCGCCCCGCTTTCCACAAGCGCCTCCGCCACCGCGGCGGGTAGGATGCCTCGCAAGCCCAGCATTCGCGTCCTAGGGTCGATCGGGAGGAACGAAAGGAGGTGGTGCTTTTTTTTTTCCGTTGTTTCGTTTCCCGAAGTCGACGGATCCCCAAACGCCAAACTGTCCCCGGGGTCGCCCCGGGGACCCGATCGCTCATCGCCGCCCTCCCCGGCCGGGTCCCCCACCGCGACCACCGAGAAATCGGACGTGGCGTCATCTATGGTAACGGAGGCTCGCAAGCGCATTTTCGTCAGCAGAGCCACTGATTCGTCGAACGACACCGAGGGGAGATCCAGAAGCAACCCGCCCCCGCCACCGCCTTCGCCCATCTCTCGGTGGAAAAACACGTCTGCGCTTACTCGCCCAGTCGCTGATAGCACCGCGGCGTAAACTGGCGGTGCGCCCGGCTCACCGAGCCCACGAACGTCGTTCGTCACCACCCCCTGTAGCAGCTTCAGCGCATCCGTCCCGGCCACCCTAAGCACCCTGCGGTCCGCAAGACGCACACCGCGAGCCAACATGACGCGCAGATCGATGTGTCCATCGAGATTCGAGAACGAGAAAAAAACAGACGAGTGCCAAAAAGCAAAAAAGAGTTTTCCGATTACACGGTTCCACTCTCAGCGCCCCGTCTGCGCCGCGGCGGCGTCCGCCGCGCCCAGCATCTGCCCCACGATCCCCACGCACTGCCAGTACTTGCTGGTGCACCTGTCAACGCACGAGTTCTCGCCAACGTTTAGGTCGCCATCTTTGTACTTCTTGTCGATGCACTTCTCGTGGCACCCAGAAACCATCCTGGAGTAAAAAATAAGAAACGTTTTGGGGAAGAGGGCAAGGTCAGTCTGAAGTTTCCGGAAACGACGAACGGGACGAGACGAAGAGAGATGCTAGGGAGGCTTGCTCGGAGACAGGAAGTGTGCTGTGAGCACAGTCGAAGAAGGCGACCATGTTCGTACAGTTCGATCCACTTACTTGTTGAACAGCTCGACGCGGTATTCCATTTCCTGCGATGGGAAAAGGGGAGGGTAGGTGTCAGCGATGGGAACAGGATTTCGGCACCGGCGCGAACAGGCGGCAGATCGTAAATGTGCGATCCCTTCCCATCTCATCTCAACTCGCCCCGCTTCGTGGCCCCATCCCACGTACCGTCGTGGCGTTCGCGAACACCTGCGCCATCATCGCGTCCTTCTCGGTTTGGGACATCTTGGACATGTCAGGTGCTTGCTGCGCCATCGTGCCCGGAGGGTGCCACGCGAAGTGACGAGATGGGCGGTTGGCCGTCGCTCGCTGAGACGAGCGGTTTGGCTGCAGATCTCGTCGCGCGCGAGCAGGCGCCATAAAGCGACACGTCTTTTTCTAAAAAAAGTGCGTCGTCGCGTCACTCCCGTGCGCACGGTGCGATGGGGTCGGTGGGATGCGTGGCTCGGGGTGGCGTGGCGACGACCTCGCAGTGCGTGACGCGGCGAACTCGGGGTGGGGATGGGAAACGCACCTCGCGGTCGCGTGCGACGGCACGTACGCAAAATGCGCCCCGTTTCGGAGGCGTGACAACACGAAGGCACGAGAATGGGTTGCGTGTCACGGTCACGGGAAACGATCGCGACCGTAAATGGCACCGAGTACACGCGAGCGCCGATGAGTTAAGCGGTGTGGATGAAGACGGTATGACGGATACTACGAAGCTGGACCGCTTGACAGAACGTGACACACCGAACACGTTCGTGACGAAAACAGATGAAGTGTCTGCAATTGCAATCGTTTCCGATGCGGAAGTTTCGCGCACGAAAACAATCGACCCGGAGATAGTCAATACCTCGGAAGAAACCCACCTTGGGTGGTCCCTGGACCCGTTCCCTGGGTCGTTCCAAGAGGTTGGGCAGAAGTGGCAAACCCTGCCCAGCCGGTACCGGGTCGTTCTAGGCACCACCGCCGCGTTTGTGCTGTGCAACATGGACAAGGTGAACATAAGCGTCGCGATTATTCCAATGGCGAAAGAGATGGGGTGGAGCGTCGGCACGGCTGGTTTGTTGCAGTCCGCGTTTTTCTACGGCTTCGCGCTTTCGCAGTTACCCGGGGGGTACCTCGCCACGAGGTTCGGCGGCGCACGGATGTTACCCATCGGGGTTTTCCTGTGGTCAGCCGCGACATGCGCCGTGCCGTTTTGCGCAAACGATCCGTAAGTGTTGAAGGTATTTCCCAAATCCCGCCGACTGTGTACTGCCCCGTTCGTGACTGTTTGAGTACACCATTCATTAAAAGCAAGTGCACTACATACAGCACGAGTGTACTGATCGGCCCGATTACGGGTGACTATTTACTCATACACATTACGAAGTACACCCATACTAACACTCAAGACTGACCCTTTCCTTTCCCAATCGCAGTACGCTTTTGTTTGCGTCGCGGGTGTTGGTCGGTTTAGGAGAGGGGGTAAGCCCCGCAGCGGCCGTGGACGTCATCGCCAGGTCCGTCCCAGCACAAGAACGAAGCCGTGCCGTGGCGTTCGTGTTCAACGGGTTCAACATCGGCAGCGTTTTAGGCCTTTCCCTCGCGCCCGCAATCATCGAGAACTTCGGGTGGCGCGTCGTGTTCGTGACCTTCGGTACGGCCTTGGGCGTTTCCCAAATCCAACGGCCACTGTTTGCCGATTGTCCGCCCGTAATTACTCACGTAACGCGGTCCGAAACACTGACCCTTTTCTTTTCCAATATCAGGCGGCTTGGGCGTGTTCTGGGTGGCCTGGGTGGGTTTGGGGGTTTATCAACGGGGCGGGGCGATGCCCGGGGTTACCGCGGGTAACGCACCAAAAAAAGACCTGGCGCCGGTGCGCAGGCTTACGGGGCGAAGACTCACGGAGGTTGGGGGAACCGAGGAGGTCAAAGAGATTGGTAACGAGCAGGGTACCGACGGTCAGAAAAACGGAAAAGACGAGGAAGACCTTTCCTCGAAAGACGAGGAGGAAACCCGGCCCGTTCCTTGGCGTGAGATTCTTGCCTGTACCCCCGTGCGGGCCCTGGCGTACGTGCACTTCTGCAACAACTGGGGTTTCTACGTGTTACTGGCGTGGCTGCCTTCGTACTTCACGCAAGAGTTGGGGGTCACGTTAACAAACGCGTCGCTGTTCACGCTGTGTCCGCCGCTCGCTAACATCGCCGTGGCGAGTTTCGTGGGCCCTTTGGCGGGTACGTGTTGGGGCTTTCCCAAACTCAAATCCCAGCCTTCCTGTTTCTGCCGCCCCGTTCGTGACGTCCACGGCCGTCATTAAAAGGAAGAGCACTACGTACAGCACAAGTGCCCTGTTCTACCGAAGCTGGTGACTGTTTGTCCATACATCACCAAATACAGTAAGACTCAAGACTGACCCTTTGTTTTACCCATCGCAAGACGACGCTTTGAAAAAAGGAATGGACGTGACTCGCGTTCGCAAAACCGCGCAAACCATCGCGCTTTGCGGGCCCGCGACTTTCATGGCGGCCGCGAGTCTGGTGAGCTACAACGGCGACGACGGCGCGGCGAGCAGCGGGTTCGCCACGGTGGCGCTGCTGACCCTCGGGTTGAGCTTGAGTTCGTTTTCCTACGCCGGTTTGTACTGCAACCACCAGGTACGGCCTTGGGGCTTTCCCAAATCCAGACACACTGTTTACTGCCCCTCTTTGACTGTTCGAGTGTACTACTGCCCGTAACAACTGCTACAGCTACATACATCACAAGTGACTGTTTGCCCATACAGTACACCCATACTCCAAAGACTGACACTTTTCTTTACACTCACAGGACCTTTCACCGCGGTACGCCTCCATATTACTGGGCCTGACGAACACCATAGGCGCCCTGCCAGGCGTAATAGGCGTCCCCCTCACCGGGTACCTGCTACAGCGAACCGAAAACTGGGAACTCTCCATGTTTCTCCCCGCGATTCTTCTGTACTTTTCAGGAGCGGCGGTTTTCGCGAAGTGGGGCGACGCGGAGAAGCAAAGCTGGGGGTAGAGCGATGCGCGAGGGTCGAGAAACTTGTGTGAGTATTTAGTTGCAGTGCGATGGTCGGTGCATTTATTTGAAGTACGTAAGTATTTAGTCTCAAAGAGCGCTCGGTACGATGGCTGCTGGTTAGTGTGTCACCCTACGAAGACCTGCGTAGGCGTCTCTATCCCCCACCGCGTCTACTCGATCAGCACCAGTACGCGCTTTCTTTGTGTGGCTTCTTTTTTAGCGAGTCCAAACAGGCCAGGCTTTTGATTCCAACGGGGACGTTCTCTTCGGCTAAAGTTTTTTGGTCACTCAAAAGACGGCCTGCGAAGAAAATACTCAGCTGCTGCCACGTCGGCACCACGCTCCGCACCGAAACGTTTCCGCCGGTTTGTTTCACGGTTTTATTCACCGTGTGTCCTTGGCCCAAACCGCCGTCCCAGAGTTTCTTTTTCAGCTCGCACACTTTTTCGACCTCGTGGTCGTGTTTCACCCGATACCGACACCCTTCGTGGAACACCGCGACGTGCGTCGTGTTCTTTCTCGGCGGCACGGTGTCCATGCCTTCGAACAGAATCTCACCACTCGGCCTTTCCTCGAAAACCTCCGCTTCTTTGTCCGGGGGAATCTCGCTGTTCGTGTCGCAGCACCACGCGCCTTTGCCCAGGGAAACGGGCGCGGAGGACATACTTGGTTTTGTTTTGTTTTTGTGGAGGTGTGGAGTTGCGAGTTGCGAGTTTCGCAAAGGAGGCCAACGCGGGGCACGCGGAACGCGTTGGTGAGCACGGGAAAGGAAACACGTACGCGGCAAAGTGGGGACGGCGTGCGTGGGAGGTGACTGCCGGGTCGCGAGCGCGTGTGGAAGGAGAGGGAAACGTCGTTACCGAAAGAAAAACGCCATTAAAACCTGTTCGTCTCCCGAAAACGCCTTCGCGTTATTTTTCGGACCGCTTGTTTTCCGCAATTCTAGGACCACTCGACCCACTGCGCGACGCGCCCCAAACGCGCCCGCGTGGGATCCCACCACAACACGATTGCCTGGCATCAAAGCGCGACCCCACGAGCTCCCTCCGTGCGATGTTCGAATCCCTCACCGAATCCGTCTCCGCGTTCGTGGGCGCTAACTTCGGTGGCCCCGTCCCGAGAGGCTTACCAGCCCTGCATCCCGTGACGCGCTTGTCCCCGACCGTCGTACGCGTGCTCGGGGGCAACCCTAGTGCGTTTACGTTACAAGGCACGAACGCGTACTTAATAGGCACGGGGGCTACGCGGTGGCTGCTTGACACGGGCGAGGGTAAGCCTGTTTTCATTACGAACCTGCGCGCGGCGATGAAAGCGGAGGGGGTGACGGCGTTGGAGGGCATCTTGTTAACGCATTGGCACTTGGACCACGTGGGGGGCATTGGTGATGTGCGAGCCTTGATGAAACGTGAATTCGGTGCGAAACAACCGGTGCTTGCGTATAAGCACGTGCGTCACGGACACGGCGAGATGGAGGTGGATGCTGAAGCCGTGATACGAGTAACGGGGACAAGCGACGAGACCGAGCGCGGCAATGACGCAAACGAGATTGATGCGCTAAAAAAAGCCATCGAACAAAGCCGAAGTTACGTCCACGTCCGCGACGGCGACGTTTTCGACGCCGTGCCTGGCGTGACCTTAAGAGCGGTGTTCACGCCAGGCCACGCTGAGGACCATTTCTGTTTCGTCTTGGAAGAGGAAGGGTCGATTTTCGCGGGCGACTGCGTTTTGAACGGCAACACCGCCGTGTTCGAGAACCTGTCGCAGTACTCGGCGTCGTTGGACACGATGAAGCGGGAGCTGCAAAACGCGGTGGCGAGCGCGAAAAACAGTACTGCCCGGGTTTCGAACCGCAGCGGCAACGACCTTCGGAGGACTAGCACCACGGCTAGCCAACCCCCGGGAACCCTGTACCCGTCGCACGGGGACGTGGTCGTGGACGGGGTGAAGAAACTCGGCGTGTACGCTAAACACCGAGTGACACGGGAGAAGGCGTTCGTAGAGGCGTTAGTTAAGAGCTGGGAAACCGAACCGGCGCGAGGCGGGTTAACCCAAAGCGAGCTCGCCCGTACCGTCTACGGCAACTCCGTGAACTGGCTCGTGTTGAAAACCGCGGTTTGGGGGATTGTCGGGCAGCACTTGCAGAAGCTAGTGGAGGACGGCAGGGTGGTGATGGAGAAAAAAACGCCCTGGTTTCTGAAGTGGCCGGAGCCGCTTTTCTGGCGAGCCGCTTCTCCTTTTCTCGCGAAAGAATTCGAAATCTGGTGGGAGCGACTCGCGATGGAAACCCGGTACCGGCCGAGCGCGCGGGAAATGAGCGAAAGCGCGAGCACGAGCGCGGCGACGTGACGGAGAGTTTTTTTAGGTGCAGGTGAGACCGGTTCTTTCTTCTTCTTTTTACGTGGCAGATACAAACTACAGACACCCTACACCAGACAATGAAAAGACACCCTTAACAGACCCCACTCTTGTGTTGAACACGCAAACAAAAAAAACCGACCTCTTTCAAAAAGACGACGCAAACCCTTTATAGTTTACTTCCTCCTCGTCTTCTTCGCCGCCCTCGGCGTGCACGCCTCGCACTCCCAGCTCTGCTCGCCGTGCGGGCACGGCTTGCACTCCACGCACTCCCACTTCACGGCGCCGTGGGGGCAGGGCGGGCACTGCACGCAGAACCGCGCCATCTCGCCGTGCTCGCACTGCCGGCACGCGCAGCACTCGGCTTTTTTGATAAAAGAAAAGTGTCAGTCGTGTATGGTCAAACAGTCTT
>Ga0307488_10002398_pt1 | contig 15898 bp, 14 predicted proteins | sample SB02metaG_FD_202248 | JGI IMG/M metagenome (GOLD analysis project Ga0307488, IMG submission 202248) | Sea-ice brine microbial communities from Beaufort Sea near Barrow, Alaska, United States - SB 0.2 | ecosystem: Environmental > Aquatic > Marine > Coastal | place: USA: Alaska | collected... | reverse complement strand
GACTGTTCTGGAGTCACAAAAAAGCGTTTAATATCTTCCGGGCAAGACAGCGGTTGTTTTTTATTTAGACGATATACGAATCCGTCTAATAAACTTCCATTTGAAAAAGCAACATTCGCAAATCGAGAAGTTGAAACTCTAAAACTATTTTTCTTTGAAAGAATCAATTTTTCCATTAAGCTTTTTGAGGCTCCCATAATATTTACAGGATTAGCGGCTTTATCTGTAGAAACACTAAAAAAATATTTTGGATGATTTTCTTCGCACAAATTTAAAAGTTTGATAGCTCCAAAAACATTGTTTTTAATTAGAGCTTCCACAGAAATTTTATCTTTTTCTGAACGTACATGTTTATGGGCTGAGAAATTTGAAACAACATCCCAAGTATCTGAATTAAATATTTTATCAAATGTGGTACTCAGTAAATTTACTGGATAGGTAATGTATTCTGGGCTATAGTCCATTAAATTTGAGCTTCTCAAATCTCTTGTTAATTCGGTTAAACCATTCTCATTAATATCTACTACGGTAATTTTTGATGGTTTATATTTTAAAATTTGTTGAATGTAACTAGACCCAATGGTTCCAGCACCTCCAATTACAAGAATTTTTTTATCATTAATTTGGGAATGTAAAAAATTCTTTTGTGTTATTAAATCTTCTAAAAAAGGATTTATTTTAATATTACGAACCCTCGTAGAAAGTAATTTACTGATATTCATTTATTTGATTATTTCATTAACAATTTCAATTAATTTTTCACAAACGTATTCAACGCTTTCGATGGAGAGATCATTATATATTGGCAAAGAAATCTCATTCTTATAAAGGTTATAAGATGATGGGAAGTCTTTTATATCTAATCCAATACTTTTAAAATACGATAGCATTGGAAGTGGAATATAATGAACATTAACGCCTATATCTAAAGACGCCAGCCTACTTATCAATTCATCTCTCTGCTGTTCCTCAAAACCTTCAATTCGTAATTGATACAAATGACATGATGATTTTCTATTATTAACAGTAAAGGTCGGTACTATTGCCCATGAATGTTGAGATAAAACTGAATTGTATTTTAAAAATATTTGCTCTCTTTCTGGCAATAAAACACTTTTATACTTTTTGATTTGAGCCAATCCAATTGCAGCATTAATATCTGCCATGTTTACTTTTAATCCATTGGTTGTAATATCATATTTCCAGCCTCCTATAGAATTTTTTTCGAAGGCAGTTTTATTTTGACCATTTAACGATAATAATCTTAATTCTTTAAGTATTAATCCATCTTGTTCTTCATTAAATATTTTAAAAGTTATTGCACCACCCTCGCCAGTGGTGATATTCTTAACTGAATGAAAAGAAAAAACGCTGAAATCTGAAAATAATGGCGTTGGAACACCATCAATTAAAGATCCAATAGAATGTGCAGCATCTGAAAGAACAATAGGTCTTCCTATTTTTCTTTGAAAATCTGTTTTTGGATTAAATTTACTTCTAACACTTTCTTTATTTAGAAGTGTATTAAGTGCAATATAATCAATAGGAAGTCCTCCTAAATCAACAGGCATAATTGCTTTTGTCTTTTTAGTGATGGCTTTTTCGACTTCATCAATATTAATTGTAAAATCACTGTTAACGTCAACAAAGACACATTTAACACGAGAATTAATTACTGAAAATGCTGAGGCTGCATATGTATATGCAGGCACAATAATCTCATCTTCTTCGTCCAGATCTAACCACCTAATTAAAAGGAGCATCCCAGAGGTCCATGAATTTACACATATCGTTGAATTGGTTTGACATAATTCCGTTATTTGGTTCTCTAACTCTTTTACTTTAGGTCCGGTTGTAAGCCAGCCTGTTTCATTTAAACAAGACAGAACTTCTTGATTTACATCTTTATCTATTAATGGCAGGCAAAATGGTATTTTCTTCATAAAATTCGCTTTTTTAATGCATTGTAAACATAAAATAAAAAATAAAAAAAAGATCTAAAAAATCCTAATTTCTCTAAATGATAATATAAAAACCAAACTTGTTTAGCTGCCTTTAATTTATTGGAAGAGATTGAGTCATTTCTAACCCTATAGCTAACAAGAACAGAATTAATACCGTAAGCCTTTAATCCTCTTTTTAAGAGTGTAATCCACAAATATGTATCCTGTCTCGTTCTTATATTTAAAAATTCAAATAATTCTATTCTACTTCTATCTATCATTGATGTAGACATTCCTATTATTGTGTTTTTTAAATAACCTTTATAGTCTATCTCTTTAACTGAGTTAATTGTTTTGTTCAATGGAACACCATTGTAATCAATTAAATCATAGCTAGTAAATGATATTGAATAGTTATGTGTAATCATAAAATTAACTTGCGTCTCCAACTTTTTACAGGCCCATATATCATCACTATCAATGAAGGCAATAAAGCGACCTATTGCTTTGTTTAGTCCAATGTTTCTTGAGATTGCAGCTCCACTGTTAGTTTCATTTATAAAGTATCTTATTCTAGAATCTTTGTCTGCATATTTTTTAATTATGGAAATAGAGCTGTCTGTTGAAAAATCATCTATTAAAATAAGTTCCCAATTTGTATAAGTTTGGCATTGAATACTTTCAATAGTTCGATGAATAAAGCCTTCACTATTGAAAACTGGTGTAATAATTGATACTAATTTATCTTTCATTATTAAAATTACATTTGACTATATAAAGATTCAGTTTTTACTAATATTTTATCCCAAGAAAACTCTTTTTTAACTTTTGAAAATTCAGAATTATTATAAACTCTGTTATTAGAATTATTAATAAATTTTTGTATTGTAAACATAAGATCCGTAGGCGACAAATTATTCATAACTTCACCTACCTTTCCATATTTTATCACTTCGCTTAAACCACCCGCTTTAGAGACAATAACGGGAACCCCTTCACTTATAGCAGTTAGTAAAAGTCCACTTTGAGAAATATCCCTATAAGGCATAAGTATAACTGATGATAATTGAACGATTGAAACAAACTCTTCATTTGATATGTATTCATCTCGAATATTAACATTCATTAAATCTGATAAAATTGAGTAATCGATCCCTTTGTTTTTTCCCCAAATTATTAATTGAAAATTATCGTTTTCAGAAAAAAAACTTTGTTGGGACCACATATCTCTAACAATATCGCAACCTTTGTAATAATCTTGATACCCCAAAACTGAAAAAACAACTTTGTTTTTCAATTTTAATTTATCGCTTATTCTTGTTTTTGTTTTTGTTGATAAAATATCATTTGTTGATATATTTATGTCTAAAATACCGTGCTCAATAACATGAATATTTTTATTTAAATTAAAATTAGTCTTAAATTCACTTTTAGTTTCGTTGCTGTGAACAATAATTTTATCAATTAAATTATAATAAATTTTAAATTTAATAAAATCAAATTTCTTTGAATTATGGGGGAGAAGATTATGAGCAGTATAAACAACATTAATGTTTCTATTTTTCAATAATAATAAAAACAAAAGATCTACAAACCAAAATTTAATCCATTGAATATGAATTGTTTTTGGTTTTAAAACAAGAACAGCCTTAGTTAGGCTAATCATTGAAGATAGATAACTCATCAATTTCTTGAAATTGTTACTTTTATTAGAATAACTAAATAAAAATGAAGTAGTTATTTTATTACTAAATTTTTTGTAATCATAATTAATATTTCCAAAAAAAAATATTTTATTAGATTTCATGTTATTAATAAGATTGAAGTCATAAATACCCAGGTTGCCATATGACATTGGGTCAACATAAAAGATGAGCTTTGTCTTTTTAACTTTTTTAGATTGTAACACTTCTTGACTTCAATTTGTAATTAATCTCTTTATTTCTTTTCTTAATTTCTACACATGGAATACCGACACAAATTACAAATTCATTTGATATTGATTTTGTTACAACAGAAGAAGAACCTATAACTACTCCTTTAGCTAATTTGACACCAGGTAAAACAGTTGAACTCATAGCTAAACAGCAATAATCCGAAATAATAACAGAAGCACCAGATGCCCTATAATTCTTATCGTTATAGTCGTGCTTTAATGTTATAATTTTTGAAAACCAAGCTATATCTACATTGTTACCTATATATATTCCACCTCTTCCATCTAAAAAAACAGATGAATTAATAGTACAATTATTTCCAATAGTTATTCTCCATGGATTAATGATTTTCACCTTAGGTGCAAGACAAACCCCAATTCCGATTTTCATTCTAAACACATATTTGAGAATTAGTATTCTCAAAAAATTAGATGGCACATGTGTAATAATATTATTATAAAAATTATTTGCAAATCGTTGAATGATATTTTTCATTTACTAAATTTTAATGTTTTTTATTTGACTAGTGTTTGCAGAAAATTATTAATTGAATTTTTTAACATGTAATTTTTAGAAACATTCATATATCTTTTTTCTAAAATTTTATTTTTTAAAGAATTAATCGATCCATCATAAACAAACCCTAGTTTATTCCTCTTTACTAACTTAGCTAAAAGTCCTTGATCAGGTACTAAAACAGGTATATTAAATTGTGAGGAAAACCCGATAACACCACTACTTTGACTGGTTCTTGAATATGGACATATTATAAGATTTGAAATACTTAAATAATTTATAATTTCGTGAAAAGTGCAAAACTTATCATCAATTATAAAATTTACTTCTGGTAGAGTTTTAATTAATCTATAAAAATCTTTTTTTATTTCAGGTGATATTTTTCCTGCAAAGATAAATACATGTTTCTTTCGGTCTATTAAAGAAAATTTTGACAAGGCACTTAGTAATTTAAGTGTACCCTTGTTTGTGTTCATTGCACCAAAATGGATCGAAACATAGGCGCTGCTGTCAATGCTTAAAGTAGACCTAGTGATTTGTGAACTACTTGTGTTAATTTCGATAACTGGATCTACTAAAAAGTTAAATTTTTTTGTTCTATAGTATTTATTTAAAACATGTGGTGATGAGTTATCATTTAAAATATACACCTTATTAAAAACTTTAAAATTACTAATTATTGAGTATTTTAAAAACTCTATACTCTTACTAAATATTGAATATTGATTCCATTTGTATAAATAAATATTATAAATAATACCTGTAACTTTTATTTTATTGTTAATAAAGAAAGGTAAAAATGGTATGTATTTAATTAAGACAATTAAAAGTATGTTATTTACTGCTTGCTCTTTGGTAACTCTTCTTAACAGCTTGCATAAATTAAATGCGGTTTTCAAACTTCCCCCTGATAATATGTTTAAGTCTTTATCATTAATATTGTAAATAGTTATGTTCTGAAAATTTGGCCATTCATAATCGGCTGATAAAGTCTTGTAATTGTAATTCATTGCAAAAACAAATCTTTCATTTATTTTTTTAGAACAATGGAAATATAAGTTATTCAGATATTCAATGTGATGGCCACTAATTTCGTGGTCAAATATTAGAGTTTTTTTCATTAATAATTATTAATTCTTTTAGAATAAAAATTTGAACGCGCTAGACAATAACCAGTGAAGGGTATTGCATATATAAAAGTTAAAAAAGTTCCATCTAAAAAACACAGTAAAATAATCATTATATAACAAATGAAAAAAACATAAGCTCCATCTGAATTATATTTTAAATAAAACTTGAAATTATTAAGAGCATTCTTACCAAAATATATTAAAAGTAATAAGGTAACTGGAAACCCAAAAATATATGATAATAATAATAGTGGAAAATCATTAAATCTACCCACAGGTATGATTGACTTTTCGGAAGTTTGTTTCGAAGCAAAACCTCTCGGGAAAATATACTTATCCAAATCATTATATAAAACTTTAAAGTTTGATTGCCGTTGATTATCACCGGAAGTTTTACCTCCGTCAAAAGATCTTAATGTTTTTACAATAACACGATTATGAATTATTGGTGCGTTTGTAGCTAAAAAATAATTTATAGTTCCAAAATTAAAATAAAAAAATAAAACAATTATAGCACTAAAAGTAGCAAAGATAGATAGTGTTTTTGGTCTTTTTATAATTTTTAAAAAAAATGATAATAGTAATGAAACCAAAACAACAAAAATCTGTCTTCTTAACCCTGCTGTTAATGAAACTGAAATCATTAAAATTAAACCAACAAAAAGTAATGTGTATTTTTTCTTTATTATTGAAATAGAAATAAATAAAGGTATTGCTAGTAGTGCGCCATAGCTTAAAACTTCTTCACCACTAAAAGAACTTATAAGAGATCGTAAGTTCAAAAATGAACTAACTGACCAGCCAAACAAACTTCCTAAAGACAAAAACAGTACGTTATCTAACGAAAAATCATTTTTCTTTAGAAATAAAGTATAAATTAAAAATAAATATAAAAAACCACGAGAAAAAGAAAGTATTTGAAATGGGGAGAAATTAGAAACTAATAGTGCTATTCCAATTAGGAGAAACCATAAATAAAATAAAATATACCATAAATAACTCTTAGATAGCTTAACAAAATTAAATTTTTTTAGAAAAAATAAAAATGGCATCAACAAAAGCTCAGGTAAAGCAATAGGAAAGCCCAACCAGTCAATTAACAATGTAGTGCTAAATGAAGAAAACACAAAAAAACCAATTAAAAAAAATAAAGTTCTTTCCATAAAATTTTTATTTTTTGATAGAATAAATTATCCTTAAAGAAAAATCTATTATGTACGAATTGTTAAGCATTAACAAAAATTTAAATTTGGTGTTTTTAAAACTATTTTTATTGTAGCTTTTTAACAACATATCCCAATTATGTTTTCTCATTTTTGATGTCATATTCTTTGAGTACATCTCAATATTTAAAGACATTTTTGCTCTATCTAAAAGAGATTTAAGGAAAAGAGTGTATTCATCTTTGTACGCACCTAAAAAAGGAGAAAACAACTTTATCCTTAGACTATTAATTTCTTGTGTTAATTCAACTAAATTTAATGGATAATTCTTAGACAGCGAACTAGAGTTAATTTCTTTTCTATAATTATAGAAGGGATTATTTATAGAAGAAATTGAATTTATTTTTTGAATATAGTTACAATTAAACTTCATATCCTCTAAATAGGAAACCTCTTCATCAAAGAATAAATTATTCTTTTTAATTATTATATTACTATATAGCTTATTACAGGGAGACTCTAATAATCCAGCCATATCAATTTTGACAAGTAATAATCGAATATCATCTAATTTAGAATAATAATTACAATTAGGAACATTTAATTCTTTCGCATAATTTGCATATCTTAGTTTCATTCCCCAAATAACAAAATCAGTATTATTATTGATTAGGCTTTTAGAAATTTCTGAAAAAGTATTTTGATTAATCCAATCATCACTATCTATAAAACAAACATACTCTCCTTTAGATTCTTTTATGCCTGTATTTCTAGCTGAACTAACTCCTTTGTTTTCGTTGTGATAAACGTGTATTCTTTCATCTGAAGATGCCTTTAAGTCACAGATTTCTCCTGAATTGTCTGTACTACCATCATTAATTAAAAGTAATTCAAAATTTAAATATGTTTGATTTAGTATACTATCAACACATTGATTGAGATACTTAGAAGCATTATAAACTGGAACTATACAACTGATTTTTGGAGAAATTCTATTCATTATTTATTTAAAAATTTCTTTAAATAGTCAATAGAAAAACGTTTGTGTTTTGATAATAAGGAATTTACCTTATTGTAATCAATTGAGTTTTTTAATTTTTTAGAGGTGATTTCTTCAAAAGAATAAACTAACCTTTCAGATAAATCAAATAAATTAAGTATTGATGTAAAACGAGAAATTCCTCTTTTTTTATTTCCTATGGAAATAAATTTTTTATTAAAAATAATTGAAAATGCTGTACCATGAAAAGAATCAGTGATAATATAATCGGCCTTATAAAACTCACTTAACCATTTACTTATACTAGGAAGAATATAATCATTTAAATTCTTTCTTCTCTCAATTGTAAAACCAGTTTCTAGATCTATATGGACTAAGGTAACATTCAATTCATTTGAAATTTGTTTTAAATACGCAATTTTTTGATCAGAGGTATCAAGAACATAAGCCATCAATGTTTTTGCAGAATTAATCAAATCTTCTTTATTTATCATATTCACATATTCATTTTGATCTAATAAAAATGTTGGATCTAAGACATGTTCAGCTTTTAGGTTTAAATTTTCCTTACATAGTAAAACGCCTGAATCTTCTCTTACAGAAATACCATCAAAATTCTTTAATAAATCTTTGCATATTTTAGTTTCTTTTTCTGTAAACTCCCATTGATCAACTCCAAATGATGCGGCGTAAGATAATTTTAATAAATCATTAGATTTTGAAGCAAAATCTAAAAAATAATTATAAACTGAAGGAGAATACTTTGGTCTCCAAACCTGATCACTACCAACAATAAGAGCATCAAAGTTTTTCGAAATATCACTTAACTCTTTGAATTTAATAATTCGTTTAGTAGTTATTATATTATTAAGCGTAAAATGAGTAGTATTTCTAGTATATATAATATGTTCTTCTTTCGTCATTTTTAAAGGAAAAACAATTATGTCTTTGCGTCCTTTGATATATCTTAAAAGTATTCTTTTTACAAGAGATATATTTTTTATTAGTATTGATTCTGGTAAAAAGTCCCTATTGATAGTTACTGGATTATGCCCTAAATTGATTAAACATTGTTGCAATGCAAATGCTTGAAGAAGACCTCCGTAATTTGACTTTAAGGGTTGGGTAAGGATTCCTATTTTCATTATTTATTTAAAATTAAAATTTCACTTATGTCTCTCCTTGATGATTTACATGTTTTAAATTTTCCGTTTGGTATACCTATAGCAACTAGACTAATTACTTTCTCAGATTTTTTTATATTTAATATTTCTCTTATTTTTTTATCACTTTCGTTATTAAGACCCCAATGAGCAGGGCATGCCCCAATTTTATAAAAATGCAATGAATATAATAAGTTCATTAAAAAAATACCTCCATCTATAAACAATTGATTTCTTTCACCAACAGAATAATAATAGTTCCTGTCACTAACAACGACCATTAGTTGTTTAACTCCTTGAGAATAACCTGTTAAGCCGCCCTGTATTTTGAATACTTCATCTATTTGACTTCTATTATCTACATAGTATACTTTTACTGGCTGTCTATTACAAACCGAAGGTGCATTTCTCGCTAATGTAATAACATCCTTAATAATTGGAATTGGAATTTTTTCATCAGTAAAATTGCGTACGCTTGATCTTGAATTTGAAAAATTTTTAAAATTATCATTTGACTTATCAAAATAAGATTCGAACAAGTGATTTTTCACACTATTCGTATTTGATGATTTTAAAGATTTATATAATAAATATTCATCAGGATCAAAGTAATCTGAAATATCAATCCCTCTATCTAAATGCAACTCGTAATAATCACACATAATTTGATAAGCTGACGAAATTTGGGATAAATTTTTATTTAAAATAACTTCTTTATTTTTTAAAAGTTTGTTTAAAATAACAATATTATTTTTCCCAAATCTATCTTTTATTTTTTCGTGTAAAAAACCTTTTTCTAAAGAATGATACTTTAATATAATATCTGCTTCTATTTTCTCAAAATTATCTTTAAAAAAAATATTAGAGTGATTTATATAAAGTATAAAATCTAAAAAATAATTTTTTATTAAAGCGGGTAAATTAATTCTAAGAGATCTAAAATTTCTTAAACTTTGATATTTTTTTTCGCCAATTAAGTTTTCTAGCTTTCTTCTAAGACTCATAATTTATTTTTATAAATTGATTTTGATTTTACTAAAAATATAAATTGATATAAAATGGGAAATTTGATAAGTATTTTTTTTAATATTAGTTTTAAACTTATCTTATTATTTAATTTATATGTATTAAAAAACTTATCAAATTCGTAAGGCTCAAAATAGTTGAAAGAAATTTTCATCCTCTTTAATAAATATTTTTTGTCAACCATTTTAAAATAGTCCTCTTCAAAAAACTTCTTTTTATTAATTCTTTTTAACGTTTCAATGATTATTTCTTCATGTTTGTATGTTTTAGCTATCGCTTCTTTGAAGTCTAATGAATGATGGCTATCAGAATTGGCTCTTACTAGATAATTATGGAGAGGCTCATTTATATAATAGCATTTGTGAGAGTATAATATTGGTAAAAGCATTTGCCAATTTTGAGCATCATTATTTATAAAAATATCTCTATCATCTATAACTTCATCTAACACCTTAGACATTATTAAATAGCACCCTGGTGTAAACCAGAAATTATTCTCCATAATACAATCAGAAAATAAATTTTTATTTTTAAGATTGGCTTTGATGTCAGAAAAACGTAATTCAGATTTAAGAGAAATTTCATCTACAAGGTTTGCGTCGCATCTAACAATATTACATTTTGATGAATTAATTTTGTTAACCATTATAGAAATAGCATCTTGCTGGCTATAGTAATCATCTGAATCAGGCCAAGTTAAATATTCCCCTGTAAATAATTTCAAACCAGTATTTAAAGCAGCACCTGCTTTAGCGTTATTTTGAAACCGATAAATTAAAGTTTTACCTTTTTCTTTATATTTTGGAATATATTTTTTAATAATTTGAGCTGTATCATCTGTAGAGCCGTCATCAATAATAATATGTTCAATATATTTATAATCTTGACTTAAAACTGAATCTAATAAACGGTGGATAAACACTTCCCCATTAAAACATGGAGTAATAATTGATACTAATTTTTTCGTAATCATATTTTTATATATTATTCCAACTTTTACAAACACTTAACTTATTAACCCAATTACTAGGTGCAATAACAATTTTATTCTTATTCTCAGATAACCATGCGCCCCACCAATAAAAAGTGCTGTTAGATATTATGAAATTCTTACATCTTTTCAATAGAAATAAATCTTCTATTGCACCATTTTCAATGTTTTTTTCTTCCATAAATAATATTTCGAAACCATGATTACACAAATTTGTTTTTACCCATTCTTGATCTTGAGTAAAACAGAAGAAAATAGGGTTTTTTATTTTTTCTGAAATTTTTTTCATCGAACTTAAGTAATACTGTTTATCGGTTAATTTAACATTTACAAATGTTTTTACTTCTTGATACCGTCTTACTCCTAGAGCTACAGAGCGACCATCATAACTATCTATAATACTCGCCTCATTTAAAACAGAGTTTGACATTTTTTTTGAAAATAAAAATTCACTCCTTATTATATCTGAACAGTCTTTAAAATAGTCCTCAGTTTGCCAATAACCTTTTAAAAAACAATTTGTATTATTTCCAGTTATAAGATCATCATTAAATTTAGAATTACTTTCTTCTATAATTTTGATAGTTAAAAAAGGCAAATGTCTCTTTATTTTATTACTTATTAGTCGGATATAACCACCAAACTTATAGTTAAAAGAATATATATTGGGTGCCAGTTTAGCTGAAATCTTAAAGTTATTTAATTCAAATGTTCTCTTGTAAACATCACCTATAAAACCAGATTTGTGATCAATAATGAATTCCGATCCATTTCTATGAGCCAATGCCTTTCCAGTTGCATAAATAAACATTTGATTACCCAAACCACCAAATAATTGTACTATTACTTTTCCCTTATTCAATTTTTATTTTTTTTTTAACTTATTAAATATTTTAACAACTTCCGCTTCTCCAATTAAGATTAGTAATGCTATATATACAGTTATGGTAATGGAGAATCCAGAAATAATTTTTAAATAATTATTCATTTTAATATTTTCTATGAAAACATATGATACTAGTATTGAAACAACAGCACATAGAAAAATGATATAAATTTCTTTTAACTGTTTAAAAATACCGTAATTGAATAATTTCCCAGAGGGATAAACATTTATACTATAATTTATTAAACTAGCTAAAAGTTCTCCAATAGCTATCCAAATTATTCCAAATCTGTAAGTGAACAGTAAAAAAATAATTGAAATTATTGACTTAATTAGATCTTGTTTAAAAGTTATATCACTTCGACCAATAGCTTGAAGAGCTTGAACATTGATTAAGGCAATAATGTTGATCATTCTTGATAAAATTATTATTTGCAGTATCGAAGCAGTTAAAATCCATTTATCTGATAACAAAATAATGATAAGTGGTTTTGCTAAAAAGGCAGTCAAAAGAAAAAATGGAACTATAATTAAAGTTACATATTTAACGCTATATTTCAAGGCTTCCAAAAATTTTTCTCTATTATCCTTTAATTTTGAAAACGTAGGAAATAAAACTGAAAACAATATAGAAACAGTTGTATTAGAAGCAATATTTGCAAAACCAATTCCTTTAGAATAAAAACCAAGGCTTTTAGCATCAAAAACTTTTCCAATAAAAATAGAACTTAAATTTCTAACTACAGAATCTAAAAGTGCACCAAAAAATAGTTTACTTCCAAAATTATACAAGCGTTTAAGAGATTTAAAAGAAAATTGAAATGTAGGTACCCACTTCACTTGATAAAACTGAAAAAAAGCTAAGGTAGCATTACTTGTAATAGACATATTAACAAGTGACCATGCTCCCAATCCATTATATGCTGAAATAAGCCCTACACCTCCACCAAGTAGTGAAGAGATTGTTTTTGAAATTGCTAGTGGTTTAAAATTTAAGGATACACTAAATATTACATTCGGAATTATAGTAAATGCATTTATTATTATAACGAGTGAAATAACTCTAATTAATTCTGTTAAAATAGGTAAACTATAATAACTAGAAATGAAGGGTGCACTAAAATAAACAATAATATAGAATATTAAACTAATACCTAAATTAAAATAAAAGACTGTTGAATAATCCTTATTATTAATATTATTTTCTTGTATCAATGATTTACCAAATCCACTGTCAACAAAAACATTAGAGATGGCTATAAATATAGAAATTATTGCTACCGTTCCATAATCTTCGGGAGATAATATTCTTGCAATAAAAACACTCAGAATAAACTGAATTAATTGAACTCCTAATTTTTCAGAGATTGTCCAAATAAATGAATTTATAATGGCTTTTTTAAAATTCATAATTAATTAATAGGAATACAACTTTTACTATTTTATTTATTTTGATTTAATAATTTGAAAAACAAAAAAACTAATCAATATTATTTAAGTCATTATATCCTCCAGCGCTTAAATATTTTTGTTTCTGCATCAATCGCACATCTGAATGCATCATGTCTTTTACCAAAGAATTTAAATCATGCTCTGGAATCCATCCTAATTTTTCTTTTGCCTTGGTAGGGTCTCCAATTAATAAATCTACTTCAGTAGGTCTAAAATATGTCGGATCTATAGACAACACTTCTTTTCCTATTTCTATCTGAAACTTATGATTGTTACATTTTGAAACAAATGCTTTCTCATTTACACCGGCTCCTATAAACTCTAATTCTATACCTACTTCTTTAAAAGCCATTCTTACAAACTCTCTCACCGTAGTGGTCTTTCCTGTAGCAATTACCCAATCTTCAGGCTCATCTGCTTGGAGAATCATCCACATCATACGCACATAATCTTTGGCGTGCCCCCAATCTCGCTTGGCGTCTAGATTCCCTAAATAGATTTTCTCTTGCAGTCCTAAAGCAATTCTAGCAGTCGCTCTTGTAATTTTACGGGTTACAAATGTTTCTCCTCTTCGTGGACTTTCGTGGTTAAACAAAATACCATTGCACGCGAACATTTTATAAGCCTCTCTATAGTTTTTGGTGATCCAAAAGCCATATATTTTTGCAACCCCATATGGAGATCTTGGATAGAATGCAGAATTTTCATCATAAAAACCTTTGTCATTTTTATTCTCTGGAATTCCTCCATACAATTCAGAAGTAGAAGCTTGGTAGATTCTCGTTTTCTTTTCTAAACCGAGTAAACGAACCGCCTCTAGAATACGTAGAGTCCCTAATCCATCTACATTCCCAACATATTCAGGAGTATCAAAAGACACCTTCACATGAGACATTGCTCCTAAGTTGTAGATTTCATCGGGTTGACATTCTTCTATAATTCTGGTCAGATTCATTGCATCTGTTAAATCACCATAATGCAGTTTTAACCGTTGATTCGGGTGGTGAGGATCTTGATATAAATGATCAATACGGTCTGTGTTTAATGAAGAAGCTCTTCTTTTGATACCGTGTACTTCATACCCTTTTTCTAACAATAGTTCTGCTAAATAAGAACCATCTTGACCTGTAATTCCAGTAATTAATGCTACTTTCATTATTTATAATTTAATTTCTTTAATTGTATCTATATTCTCTAAAAACCATTGGTAGGTTTTTCTAATACCGTCTTCTAACTCTGTCGAATATTGCCATCCTATCTCTTTCATTTTAGAAACATCCATGAGTTTTCTTGGGGTGCCATCTGGTTTACTAGCATCCCAAAGAATCTTTCCTTGATGCCCTGTTACATTCTGAATACTCTCTGCCAATTCTTTAATTGTAATATCTTTTCCAGTGCCTATATTGTATAAGTATTCTGGTAAATTATTCTCTAGAGCATACACCACCGCTTCTGCCATATCATCAACAAACAAAAACTCTCGCATCGGAGTTCCACTTCCCCAGAGGGTTACGTCTGAATGGTTATTTATTTTCGCCTCATGAAATTTCCTCAGCATCGCTGGCAGTACATGCGAGGATTGTAAATCGAAATTATCAAAAGAACCATACAAGTTAGTAGGCATCAAACTCACATAGTTTTTGTTATATTGTTTGCGAATAGCCTGACAAGCTTTTACTCCTGTGATTTTTGCAATCGCATACCACTCATTGGTTGGCTCTAAGGAGTCGGTTAATAAGTATTCTTCTTTTAAAGGCTGTTGCGCAAACTTCGGATAGATACAAGAACTTCCTAAAAAAATAAATTTTTCTATTCCAGCTTTTAAAGCGCCATCAATTAGATTATTTTGAATTTGCATATTTTCCATTAAAAATTGATATGGAAAATCATTGTTAGCTAAAATACCTCCAACTTTTGCTGCTGCATCAATGACTACTTCAGGTTGTTCTTTTTTATAAAAATCAGTAACGGCCTGTTGATTTCTTAAATCAAGTTCAGCACTTGTTTTTCCAATCAAATTAGAATATCCTTTAAATTCTAGGGCTCTCCAAACAGCGGAGCCCACCATTCCTCTATGACCAGCAATGTATATTTTTATTGACTTTTTTAAATTCATTTATTTTCCAATTCTATAATACTCTAATCCTTTATTCTCCAGATCGTAAGCTATATATTGATTACGGCCATCAAAAATAACAGGCGTTTTCAATTGTATTTTCATCTCTTCAAAATCAGGAGAACGAAACTCTTTCCATTCGGTGAGTAAAACTAGGGCATCCGAGTCTTTTAAAACATCATACTTAGAATCAGCATACGTTATATTTTGAACTCCTTTTAGATAGTGCTCCTTAGCTTCTTCAATTGCCTTCGGGTCATAGACTCTTATTTTGGCACCTCTACTCACTAATTCTTTAATTACATAAGTGGCGGGCGCTTCCCTCATGTCATCGGTTCCTGGCTTAAAGGCCAAGCCCCAAATACCAAAAGTAAATCCAGTTAGGTCTTCTCCAAAACGGGTTACAATTTTCTGAGCGATTACTAATTTCTGCGCATCGTTTACTTCCTCTACTGCGGTTATCAATTGCGCAGTATAGCCATTTTCTTTGGCTATTTTTGTTAATGCCTTTACATCTTTTGGAAAACAAGAACCCCCATAACCTGCACCAGGATAAATAAAGCTATACCCTATAC
>Ga0307488_10002397_pt1 | contig 15899 bp, 21 predicted proteins | sample SB02metaG_FD_202248 | JGI IMG/M metagenome (GOLD analysis project Ga0307488, IMG submission 202248) | Sea-ice brine microbial communities from Beaufort Sea near Barrow, Alaska, United States - SB 0.2 | ecosystem: Environmental > Aquatic > Marine > Coastal | place: USA: Alaska | collected... | reverse complement strand
TGTTCATACATTGCTTGCGCGCCGTCTGGTTCTTGTATAATTTCTTCAGACATCATTTCTTCTCCACCACCTAAACCTTGTGAGTCTTCTGAAACTTGTCCACCTTGTTCTAGATTATCCATTAAGTTTTGCATAACTTCAGATCCTCTATCTATATCTCCACCGCCTGCATTTCTTACAGCGTCTGCAGTGAATACAAATTCGTTTTTACTTAATCTTGCAGGTACATCGTCAGCTCTTTCTTCGCCGCCCATTGCTACAAAACCACCTTCATCTCTATAATCTTTTTCATTGCCACCCATGTCAATCATTTCTGCTTGTTCAGTATCCATGATCCCACCTTCAGCAGCATTAACTCTTTCTCCACCACTAGGATAACCAAATTGATTAGTTCCTGCTGGAGTTCCATATCCCGGTACACTCATACCTGCTAGGCCACCATTAGCTGCCATCATAGTAGGTTGTTCCATACCTTGAGATTGTTCTTGTTGTTGCATTACTGCTTGTACAAATTGTTGAAAAGATAAATCCCCACCTTTGTTTTTATATTTTACAAATTCTGCCATTAACATTTGTTCTGCTTGTGCTTCTCCTGCACCACCACCCATGTTTAAAAATGCTGTAGGCATTCTTCTGCTTTGACCTGCACCTGATCTAATAAAATCTTCTTCGTCTTCATCTAATGAACCACCCATTGCATAACCGGCTCTACCACCATCAGCTGCATAAAAATTTTGACTAACATATTTTTTCTTAGGCATAAAATCTAAACCAACACCGGCATCACCTTGACCGCTGTAATAATTTTTTGCTCTTTGTGTAACTGCTGCCGGATCCATAGGATCAGAACCTGATTCTTCTTCTTCATCTCCACCACCCATAAAAGGAAGTGCAACACTTGCAGCACCTAAACCTAACATAGCAGCTTTACCAGGATTTTTTTTAGCAAAACCTAAAGCTTTACTACCTAGATTTGAAAAAAAACTATTATTTACATTAGGGCCTGTTCCTTTTGCAAACAACCCACCTATACCTGGAAGATTTCCCATACTAAAGCCTTGCATACCGGCTCTTTGCATTCCCAATAAATTACCACCACCAAGATAATAACCACCGGCAGCCAAAATAGCAGCTTTACCTAATGGACTCTTAACAACTTTCTTAACACCACGAACAGCTTTCTTAATAAAACCACCTAAACCATAGGCTTGTCTAGGGTCATGAACCATCATACCCTGATTGTACATCTGTCTTGGTTGTTGCATTCTTGAAATTGCCATAAATTTATCCTTAGTCTATCCGTTTTACTTTGTTTCTGCAGACAAATCAAGAGGCGGCATGATAACTTTCACGTCCTGTGCCATCTCTTCTGCCTTATAGCCCTTGGCTACCCAGTCTTTTCTCTCTTTAAAAACCTCACCAGTCTCAAGGTGTCTGTAAGTCTCTTCTACTTTAGCGTCATATATTTTCATTAGTCTATCTTCTCCTTTTTAATGTTTAAGTAACTTATAGCTATGTCAAATGAATCTGTATTACTTGCCTGTACCGTAAAAGCAGACCCGCCTTCTATTATCAATGGCTGTGTTAATAATTCTGTTGTGACATTAGCTGTAAGTGCTGCTGATTTAATGGCTGTGATACTGTTATTGGTTACCGTCACACTAGGTGTACCAGCAGATGTAACGAGCAAAGATTTAATAATTATAGTTTCATTCACCAAAGGATTACCTGCTCCCAAAGGAACTAAAGCATTTCCAGTCGTATCATTATCTATGCCCTTAAATTTGTATTGGTTTACTACTGCCATTATTCTAAAAAGAAACTCTTAGCTTCTATCTCCTGTTTAACTTCTTCTTGAAACGTACTGTTTAATTTTATTATAACACTATCCAGGTCTCTAACCAATGACTGTAGATTAACCTGTGTGTATTCTTTACCTGCTCTAGTTAATGATTGTACAAGTTTAGCCATTATAAAATACTTGCTAAGCCTCCGTTCGACCCGTAAAAAGTTTGTACATCTTTAAGAGTAGCTGGAGCAGTTTCCTCATCTCCAAAAGGTGTAATGTTATCTAATATTTCTTGATCAGAAAAATTACCATATTCTTTTCCCATTTTTTGAGGGCCTTCTAGTTGTTTTATTTGAGTAGCATTTAAGTCAGCAAAATAATTATTTGTAGGCAGATTATTTGTATTGTAAGAAAGTTTATCTTCTTCTGTAAGATTTTTATTTTTTATATAATTTCTAAATTTATTTACCCCAATATTACCAACGATTCCCAATACATTTAAATTTTTTAAATTATTTAAATAACTAAGTTCTGATCCAAGATTCATTGTTTTGTTTAAGATAGATTCTTTTGGAACTGGGTTTTGATAATCTCTCATAGCTATATCGTGATTTCGATCTTGTGTTGTAGTGCTATAATCATTAGTACCACTTTTACTTCCGGTGTCTGGTGTAGTTCCATAACCTTTTCTAGCTCTTTCTGCTGCTTTTTCAGGGGCACCCATACCAGCTCCACCGCCACCTTGTAGTCTTGCTCTACCACCAAAAAAGTATCCGGCTCTACCACCTCTAGCAAAAAAACTTGCTGTATCATCAGTAGCATAACCACCTCTATCTCTATCAGATATATCTGAAGCACCTCCACCACCTTGATTTTGATTTCCATTATCGTTATTACTAGGAGTAGGCGGTGAGTTAGGTCCTACAGGTTGATAATCTTTAGAAGATGGATTATTTTTAGGGTCACCTGATCTTAATTTATTTGATATTGCACGATTCCTAACTATGTCGTTCATATCCATCTGACTTTGAATTGTGTTTTTATCCTTAGCTTTATCCATATAATATTCATCAATCGGACGGTAGTATCCTTTGTCAGCATAGAAATCTTCTGCTACCTTAACTCTCTTATCTATTAGTTCAGAGTAGTTACCTAACGCACTTCTTTTATTATAACCATATCGATCTTGTTGAGGTAAATTTTGAGTACCGTGTATGTTTTGTTCATAGCCAGACATTTGTGATTGAATAAATTCTTGGTCTAGAGGATTTAAATCATCATATCTATCAAATTTATCTGCTACGGACGTAAGCATTCCTGCTCCCGGAATCATGGCAGCTATACCTCGTCCACCTGTTCTTAAAATTTTTTGTAAAAAATTCTCTTCTTCTTCAGCACCTGGTAACATCGACCCTGAATTTGTCCTGTTGGTTACATAACTTCCAGATGAAGCAAAATCACTTCCAGGTGTACGTAATCCTAAAACGTTTGTGTTATTTTGAAAATTATTACCTGCTGGATTAAAGTTATCATTACCCCCACCAGTAAAAGCATTTGTATTTACTATGCCTTCACTTGCCGGTGCCGTTTCTTCTACAGGAAATTCATATGGGTTCTGTAAATATTTTTGGAGAGGTAAAAATTTTATACCTTTTGCTCTTATCTCTGCATCTGTTGCCATTATCTCATTCCTCCTGGTGCAATATCTAATCTAAATGTACCTAGTTTCCAGTTTTTTCCAGTGCCTGTGTTGGATACTTTTAATGCAATTGATCTAGCTCTAAGCCTGGTGCTTTTAAAATTTGTAGTTTCGGTTGATGTAAAATTTGTAGTCGTTGCAGCGGTATTAGGATAGTTTCTTGTTGTAAAACTAATTTCAGTATCACCTGTCTGTTCTATAAAATCTGGTATAAACCTGCTTATTCTCATCATGTATTCACCATCTCCTCTAAGATCAGGGGTCCCTACCGCTTGACCTGTATTACTTCTTTTTTGAGTAATGTCAAAATCACCGGAAATAATGTTAGCATTAACGGCGGTAATTACATTACCGGCATTAACTTGATCGGTCCCTGTTTCGTGTTGATAGTATATACTACTCCCATCTACATTTCCAGTAACATCATAAGAGGCATTATCATCAGGGTCATAGAGTGTTGCATGAGGTTTTTCGTATACAGCAGAATCTACCCAAGCAGATCTATTTAAAGACCCCGTTGTCCAAATAGGTCTTTCAGTTGTAGAATCTACATAATTATAGCTAACCACTCTATTAACCGAAGTAGCCGTAGCTGAACAGTAGAACCAATTTATCTCTCCAAAAAGATTATTGATACCTGCATTAATTAAATCTCTAGTTGTATTATTGAGCCCAAGTCCGGGATCTACGGAGTAAACAAAATCCTCTACTAGACAAGGCATGGATCTTAACTGACCATCATAATTAAAAAAACCGTTGTCTGACATCCAATAAGCTGAGCCATCAACTTCAATACAGGCATTCTTACCAATTAACCCACAGTTAGTTCCTGCTTGTTGAAATGCAAAAGTAAAAGGTTGACCTACGAATTGCATTAGAAATAATGCAGTATCGGTCCATACATAAAGAGCATCCCTACCTTTGATAGCAGACATAATCTTAGATCCTGCAGCAAGCCTTTGAGATCCTGCAGTATTTTCTGCCCTTATGGTGTACTCATTAATATTTTCTTGATCAGAGAATCTTATAAACATATCATCTTGTGTGGATTTATCTCCAATAGTAGTTTCTGTTCCAAAAAATACTAAGTGTCTATCGGGAGTTGATACTATCATGTGACGTGATGTTGTCGGTGCTCCAGATATAATTGTTGCCCGAGTAGTTAATGCATTTATGTCTGATCCATCCCACTCAAAACATTCCCCGTTATAAATAAGAGCAATTAATTTTGTACCAAAATTATCAAGAACCCATAAACCAGGGTTAAGTGTAAACTGTGTAGTTGATGAAGCTTCACCCCATCCGTTGTAATCTGTAATATTTGTGACTGTTGCACCACCACTGTGGGCAGCTTTTGTAGTGCCATTAACTTCTCTAGCACCCCCACTTAAAGTATTTGTTCCTGTATTATTGGCTGTGTAAGATATATCTTCTGTCCCTATTCTTATTGTCCCTGATGCCGGAAAAGTTGCTGAGTTAGTCAAAGGGATATTGGTTACAGCATCATTTATAGTAGAAGCAAGAGTATTAGTTGCTTCTCCATTTACTACACCACCAAATAAACCTGAGCTCCAACCAAACCCTGATTCTTGCGTAGAAGGTCCTACACTATAATAACAAAGAACAGAAGCAGAACCAGCATTAGTTACAGGTGTGCCGGCTTCGTTAGTAGCCATTGTAATTGTAAAAGTGGTACTACTTGGTACAGAAGTTACCATAAATTTCTCATCTTCAAATGTGGCATTTGTAAAAGTAGATCCAGATAATCCAGAAACAGCATCAAATAATACTATATCATTATCTAATAAACCATGGTTAGAAGAAACAGTTACTGTGACTGTTGGTGACCCTGCTGTACTTGTAAAATTTGCGCCAGTAATTGTAATTCTTATCGGATGAATGTCATAGTAAAGACCATCTGAAAAAACATAAAGAATTCTATTAGTCCCAATTGCAGAATATTTTATCCCAACATTGTTATCCCAGTTATGTATAGCTCTTGCAGCACCGGTCAACTTATTGCTACCTAATTGTTCCCAACCGCCTATTTTTTCTGGTGAACCATATCTAAAACGTACATTATCACCATCAAACCACTGACCTTCAGCGCCTGTTTCGGTAACTTGTTTGTTAAATCCTGGAGCAAAACCTAATTTTTGTAGCATATAAAAACCTGTTGAAATACTTTAATGAATCTTATATAGTAATATAAATATAATGAAAGAGAGAATATGATCAATACCTATGACCTATTTGTTACCCGTATATTTCACGGTACATTACCTATTTCTGTTAATAACCACAAGGATATATTATCATTTGTAAAAGAAAAATACACCGTAGACAGCACTGTTTCTTGTGTTCAAGGATTTCAATTTAACCAAGAATTTAAAGGAAAAAAAGAATTACATAATATTTTAAATAATTATTTTAAAAATATATTTAATCTTAAAATGCAAGATGGTTGGTTAAATGTTTTAGGACAAAGTTCTTACAATAAACCACATTCTCATTGTGGTAATAACATTTCTCATTCAGGTGTTTTTTATTTATCTGATAAAAATAATAATATAACTTTTTCTAAAAATGGAGATATATTTGATATTAAACCAAAGCTTTTTGAATACTTGATATTTCCTTATAATTTAGTACATTATGTTTTGCCAGAAAATAGAAATCATAAAAGAATTTGTTATGCATTTAATTTAGAAAAAAGATAACATAAAATTATGTTAATAAACGAAAAAGATTCAAACAATATAAAAAAAAATAGGGTTACTTTAGTTAAAAATTTTATTGATTTAGAAAGAAATTATGATTTTAATTTAATAAGTAATTTAATAGAAGAAAATGATCTTTCAATAAATCAAGCTACGAATTTAGGTAATTTAAAAGATGTGTTTCAAATATATAAAATAAGTAATTGTTTAAATGAATTTAAAATATTTTTTGATTTTTTAACTAAATTATTTAAATATGAAAGAGATTTAAAAGATGAAGCAGATTTATTTTTTAGTTTTGCTAGCCAAGTTGGCACTAGCCATGTTGATAAAGAAGATGTTTTTATCATAGGACTTAAAGGTAAAACATTATATAGAATATTTAATAAAAAAAATAAAGATTATGAAATAAATGAGGGAGATTTAATTTTTATACCTAGGGGTTTAAAACATAAGGTTCTAGGGGTGACCCCTAGAATTATTGTATCAATAGGTTTTTGGGGTAAAAGAATATAAAAATATGGATTATTTAAAAACAATTGTTGAACTAAATAATATAGTTTCTCCTGAATTTATTGATAAAATTATCCCTTTAATAAACCATAAAGCTAAAAAAAATTTAAATACTAGCTCTGGAATAAATACCAATATACGAAACGTAAAAGGTTACCATTTAAATTTTAATAGTCCAACAAATTTATTTTATTGGAATTATATAAAATCAGAGATAGAAAAATTTTATCTTTATTATAGAGCAAAATTTCCTTTAATGAAAAGTTCAAAGATAAATCAAATTGATTTATTAAAATATTCTCCTGGAGGAAAGTATGATGTGCACACAGATCATTATACAAATTCGAATAGACATTTAAGTATTATTATTAATTTAAATGATGATTATGAAGGCGGAGATTTAATTTTTACAGATCAAAAAGAAAAAGAAATAAAAAGATTAAAACTTGGAAAAGGCTCTATTGTATTTTTTCCAAGTAACTTCATGTACCCTCATGGTATTCAACCGATTACGAAAGGAACAAGGTATAGTATAGTTTCATGGCTACAGTAAATTATAAATTAATAAAAAATTTTTTTTCAAAACAAGAACTTAATGTTCTTGAAAAATATTGCTATAACAAACTAGACTTAAATAAAGACTATAAATTAGATAGTCAATCATTTTCTCCAGCATGGTATAATGATCCTTTAATGACTTCTTTATTAGATCTTAAATTAACTAAAGTTGAAAAAGAATCTCATTTAAAATTATTTCCAACTTATGCTTACTGGAGATATTATGTGTTTGGAGCTGATTTAAAAAAACATATAGATAGGCCTGCTTGCGAAATAAGTGTGACTGCTTGTATTAAAAAATATGATAACTGGCCTATTACTATTGAAGGAAAATCTTTTGAATTAGAAGAAGGTCATGCAATTTTATATGCCGGTTGTGACCAAGAACACGGACGACCTGAAACCTATAAAGGGGAAGGAATGGCGCAAGTATTTTTTCATTATGTTAATCAAAATGGTCCTTATAAAAACCATGCTTACGATAAGGGTGATGTATGATAAGTTTAATAAATAAAAACAATAAACTAAATGAAAATAAAAATAGTATTAATATTACTTATCCCAGAACTGTAAATATAATTTTTGGTAATTATCCTTATGTAGATGTAATTAATAATTTAATTATAGATATTAAAAATAACTTAGATCCAAACATGAAAAATTATACCAACGTAAAAGGGAGTATGACCGATTGGAACTATTTTATTGATAAACCTTTATTTAAAAATTTTATAATTTATTTAATAAATAAACATCAAGCAACACACCCCGAAATATTTCAATATTTTTTAGAAAAAAATACAGTTAGTAATGCGTGGGGAAATGAAATAAAAAAAGGAGATTCATTAGATTTTCACACTCATCGTTGTATCCATGGTATTTTATATCTAAACAGTGGCTGTGACTTAATTTTACCAGAACTAAACATAAAAATAACTCCCGAACCTGGGGATTATTATATTTTTCCACCTGAGTTATCTCATGGGTTTGAAACATATAAAGAAGAAAAAAACAGATATAGTTTAATTTTTAACATAAATGAATAATAATTTAAATTTACAAGTAAAAGATAATTTTTTTTCTAAAAAAGAATACAACATTTTAGTTAATAATTTGAACAAAGTTCCGTATAGTCCAAATTTAAATGATAAAGGACTATATAGTCAATCTTATGAGTTTTATCAAACAGACGAAAACAAGTGGGTTTTTGATAAAATAAAAAATAATTTTTTTCCAAACAATAATAAATTAAAAGTTATCAGTTCTGCGTACGTATTAAGACACAACAAAAACCGTATATCTCCTCACATAGATTCTGATTATAATAATGGAAAATATAAAAATAAATATAACTGTTTAATCTATTTAAAAGGAAAAGAATTAGTTTATAATGGTACTGGTTTTTACAGTAATAAAAATTTAAATACCTATATAGGATTTGTAGAAAATAGAGGTATATTTTTTAATGGAGCAAGTATCTATCACACTTGTTTACAAAGTTTAGGAGAAAGTAGTGCTCGATATTGTTTAAGTATATTTTATGGAATTAATCAAAAGGGAGAAAATAAATGAACTCAAATAAAATTCATGAAATAAAAAATGTTTTAAATGAATATGAAATTAAACATACCTATAAACAATTAGTAAGTGATAACTGGTCCATTAATTCTGCTTTTGGAGATGAAATATTTAGTCATCTGTATCCAATGCTTAGAGTTTCATTTGAAGATAGTATTTTTCAACCTTACTGGTTTGGATATTTTTCAGGAATTGTATCCTCAATAAATAGTCATCTTAGAAAAGAAAAAAATTTTGATTTAGGAAATTATTCAATAAAATCTATTACTTTAAATGCACAACAAAGTTCAAATAAATTTCATTTTCATGATCACAGAGAATTTAAACACGTTATAGTTGGTTTTTTAACACCTGACTGGGAAGATAGTTGGGGAGGAGAATTACAAATTGAAGATAAAACAATTAAATTTAAACCAGGTAATTTTGTTTTATTTCCTGGAAATGATTTACATGATGCTATGCCTGTAAAAATAAATTTACCTTACTGGCGTATTTCTGTTGGAATTTTTTTAAATTAAAATAAAAGGAGAAAATAAATGAAGGAAAAAACAGTAAGTATAAACAATTTTATTGGTGTGTATGATAATTACATTACTGAAGATGAATGTAAAAAAGCTATTAAATTATATGAAGATCAAAACAAGTTTAATAATACAATAAATAGAATAGGTGGAGAACAAGCATCTATTTTACAAAAACAAGATCAACAGTTTTTTGCTGGTTCAAATAATTTAAATTTATGGTGGGAAGACTTGAAATCTCTAATGGTTAATTTTGATTTAGCTTGGAATCACTATGTTGAAAATACAGGAGCACGAGATGGTTATGGAAGTCCTTTTTATTTTACTAGTGTAAAGATTCAAAAAACACTACCTACTGAAGGCTACCATGTATGGCATGTAGAGCATGGTAAAGGATTTGATACGGAGCCAAGAGCTTTTGTTTTTTCCGTATATTTAAATGATGTAGAAGATGGAGGAGAAACAGAATTTTTACATTTTTCAAAAAGAGTAAAACCAAAAACAGGTAGAATAGTTATTTGGCCTGCTGGTTTTCCATATCTACATAGAGGTAATCCACCTTTGTCCGGTGAAAAATATATTTTAACTTCTTGGATGATGTTAAGATGAAAGGTTTTGATATAGTAATTAAAGACAATTTTTTAGATAAAGATATCTTTGAAAAAATACATCAAAAAATAAATACTTATAATTATCTAGCTGGTAACAATAAAATAGAGGGAATAGATCATATCTGGTTTTCATGCCATACAGAAGAAGAAATAAAAAAACTTGTAAAAAATAAATGTGAAGAAGTTTTAAATAAAAAATTTAAAGTTAGTTTTTGTTGTTATACTATGTTAGCTACTGTCGAACCCAGGGTTCATTGTGATCTTAATGAATCTTGTGATTATCAAATTATTATTTATATTAAAGGTAATCCTAATTTACATAAAGGAACGGGTTTTTATTTGAATAATGAACTAAATACCCATATTGGTTTTAATGAAAATAGAGCTGTTATATGGCATTCTAACACTTTTCATAGCCCTTTAAATTGGGCGTCTGATGACCAATCAAAAAGATATTCTATTATATGTCAGTTAAAAGAATTATGATGAATAAGAAGTAGGTCTTGCACCTAATCTAATAGTTTTTTCAGATTCAGTTTCATCATCTATATTGTCCTCATCCCATTCAGCTTGTAATTTAGATAAATGAGCTGAATCCCATTTATTAGTGAATTGACTAATATCTCCAATATTTGCATTAGCAAATGATGAATGAGGTGTCTCATCTCTATATTCTACTTCATCAGAAGTAATAGATGTTCCATATTGAATAGCCCAAATATTTGAAAATTTAGAATCAGACCAAAAAGAATCATCAGATATAATATACCCAACACCCCTATTAGCGCCTTCAGCATAATTTTTAATTATTTTTTTGTCATCAAATACTATTGTCCAATTTGCGTTTGTTGCCATTTTTTCTCCTAAGTTTTTATAATATAAATTAAAGCTATATAAGGTTGTACAATTGCAGCATTAACTGCGCTTCCTGAAAAAGTTGCACTCATGTTATGGGAGTGACCTGAACCCGAACCTTCGGTTGCAACGTTAAAAGCATTATTATATTGAGTAGTAGCTCCTGGTTCATTTGCTTGGTTTGAAACAGCCCTTTGAGCTTGAACTGGGTTTTTAGTAAACAAATTTTTTAAGTGACTGTGATTAGCAAGTTGTGCTGTTGTTAAACTTGCGTTAGCTGTTGAGCCCCCAACGTTTCCTGTAGCTGTAATAGCAACTGTATTTGCTCCACCTGTTGAAGCTAAAGCTTTCCCTGGAGATTTACCAACTGGTACGTTATCTGCTAAATTAGGTAAATTAAAAGTACTTGATCCATCACCTGCACCGTAAGTAGTACCTACGATTGCAAATAAAGCAGAGTAAGTTGATCTTGAAACTGCTGCACCAGCGCATTCTAAAAATCCTGTTGGAAGAGATGCTGCTGACCATGGTAAAATTGTACCTGTAGCTGTACCTTCTATACCTGTAAGGTCTGATCCATTAAAATTATATTTAGTTGCTTCATAATTTGCCATAATATTATTTCTCCGTATATGTCCAACCTACATTTGCACCAGAAAAAACCAATCCAAATGCTGCACCCTCAGTATTAACTACTAAGTCTGCTGCTGCGTTAGCTATTTTAGAACTATTTCTTCCGACAGTCAATGCGTTAGTGTCGAAAGTGTATCTTGAATCTACAAAATTTACTTGAGCACCTACAGCGGGTGATGCGGGAAGAGTTATTGTAACTGCTCCTCCACTTGTATCTACAAAAATTCTATCTTGATCTAATGCTGTATATGATCCTGTTTTAGTAAGCCAATCTGAAGGAGTGTATGAAGAAGTACCAAAAGGCATTTCAAAAACACCAGTGTTTGTTGCAACACCATCAAGGTAAATAAGTTTATAACCTTTGTTATCTGTTGCAAAAGTAACTGTTGCACCTGAACCAGACACAGCTTTTAATTGTAATGTTTCTGCATTAGTAGTTCCGTTTTTAATAATATAAAAAGTTTCCGTAAGAAGAGGAAATGTTAAAATTCTAGATCCTGTAAGAGCACCTGTTAATTCTATGACTCTTTGTTGAGCAGTACCTGTTAAAGCACCATCCGCTATTGTTAAAGCTGTAGTTCCTGATCCTGCAACATCTAAACTTAAGACACCGCCTGTAAGTTGTTCAATAAGACTTAAATTTGCGTTAGTTTTTGTTCCCCAAGTACCGGCGTTTTCACCAGTTGCCATTAACTCTAAACCAAGGTCTGTAAATGTTGATGCCATAATTTTGTTCTCCTAAGCTACGTGTGTTACATCTGTATATGACGTATTACCTGTTATGTCAATATTTTTATACCCTATTATACTTAGGGTACCTACACTAGATGTTGTTGATAGTCCAGTTAAACCCATAACATCTGCAGGTGAAATTGAACCTACCGCAGATGTAGAAGAAACCCCTATTAATGGAACTCCTATTTCAGTTAACAAAGAACCTACACTAGATGTAACGCTTTGACCTGTTGGTATAGTTATTTCTACTGAAGTAATTTCTACTGCTCCTATTGAAGCAGTTGTAGATACTCCCGTTAATCCCATTACATCTGCAGGACTTAAAGCACCTACAGAGGATGTTGAACTAACTCCTGTTAATGGAACCCCTATTTCAGAAACAATAGAACCTACATTAGATGTAGCGCTTTGACCAGTTAGCCCCATTACATCCGCAGGATTTAAAGCACCCACAGAAGATGTTGAACTTACACCTGTTAATGGAACTCCTATTCCAACTACTAAAGAACCTGCACTAGATGTAGCGCTTACTCCAGAAGGTTGAATTTGTTGATTGAATGAATTGCCGTAAGGTTCTTCACCCCAACCGTTTCTACCCCAACCGACTAATGTACCCGCATTATCTAAAGTCCCAAGTTCTGTTTGAGATTGTAGACCTGTTAAAGATACAAGAGAAGTTAGGTCAAGAGATAATGATCCAACTGAGGATGTAGTAGGTAAACCTGTTAATTCGACAACGATAGTTGGTGCAGCTACAACAGAACCTACACTAGAAGTGGTAGACTGTCCGGATAAAGTAATTACAACAGGACCTTGATCGCCCCATTCGTTTTGTCCCCAGACCCCTGTGCTCCAAGTGTTAGCCATAAGGAGTTACTCCTTATGCTATACGAAGGATTGCGTTAGATGCGTCTGCTACTGGAAATTGAATTGTAAAAGTTCCACTTGATACAGTTTTATCTCCACCAAATGCAATTGCACAAACTGCTCTATCAGCGTTTGTATCGTTATATATTAAACAACCATTAGCTGTAAATGAAGCAGAAGTAAAACTAGCATCTGCAAAGTCACAACAAGCTGTATCTGTTGACAAAACTGGAGTTACACTTGTAAGTGCTATACCACCTGCAGAATAAGCTGAACCTGATGTGTTAGATATTTCGTTTGTTGTTGCGTAAGCTGTTGTTGTTTTATTTAAAGTAGCACTACTTGTGTATAAAGCTAATTTAAAACTGTTTCCAGATGATGCTGTAAAGTTATGTAACGCTTGTAAAACTTCTGCTTTAAAACTATTACATACTGCTGATGTTATTGCCATAATTTTTATCTCCTAGTTTAGGGTGAAGGTGATTTGACTTGTATCCTAACAGTACCGTCAGTGTAATCGTCTCGTCTTCTTCTCCCAATTTGCATTCCTGCAAACTGTTGTATTGAAGTTTTATACTTATTCTCATACAATGTCAACATCTCCATAGGACCTTTTAAGAACCCAAATGCTTCTACTAAACAAGCATACAATAGCCCTTGTGGAAAGTAGTTACTTATATATGTAGTAGAATTTCCATCACTACCAGAACCTAATCCCAGAGGCATTTTGTTATAATATATTCTAAATAGATAAGCTGCGTCTGGTGTAGGTGCTATATATAGACCACCAGAGGTAATATCTGTTTTAAGTGTTGCACCACCAAACATAGCGTAATATTTAGGAAAACCTGTTACATCTTGTGCAACTAAATTACCTTCTGGTCCAGTTAGTCTATCAGTATATTCAGATAAATATGTCTGATCTTTTTTTTCTAACCAACTACCATTACCCGTAGAGTCTGCTGTTGAGTTAAATACTTCAACACCTCTAATAAATAAAGCACCGGCTGGAGAATTAATTGTATTATCGTTAGCAACTAAAGTACCTTCTTGTACAAATCTATCAGAGTCCATAGGTAATTCATTATTAATTCTATACTCAGCAGCCATTATAAAACCATCTAAGATAGTTGTTGTAAATACAGAATCGTCAACCTCAGTATAATCTTTGATTGCTTGTTTAAGTGTATCGTATGTATAAATTGAAACTCCTGACATAATTAAGCTCTATCATTAATGGGTCCGATTGTACATAATAAACCGCCCCCTGTTTCTGTGCTTGTAGCATTACTTGCTAATGCAACATTCACACCATCAAATTGTGTAGTATATTGGGGTTGACCAGTACCTAAAATTTGTGTTGTGTTTAAAGAATCTACTTTATAGGCCCCAAATACTTTTGCTCCTATAGGATGAGTTCCTGCTGTTGTACGTTGTGGTGTAACGCCTCTGTAGGGTGCACTTGTTCCTCTAGTACAACCTGTAAAATTTTCTCCAGTTCTTCCAGTATATTCTATTGTTTCATTCTCAAATAAACCTGTAACTGCATTTACTTTTTCAATCATAAGAAAACCAGTAGTTGGAAAATGTGTTCCTGTCTGTACGGTAATTGTTGTATCAGTAAGTGTAGCAGCTGTATCCAAAGTTGTAGATAATTCTAGTGCAGGACCCGAAGCACCTGTAACAATTGGAACTCCCCCTACCGGTGACTTTACATTTCTAAGTCTAACAAAATCATTAACTTGTAAATCACCATTTGGAAAATCTATTTTTAAAGTTGTGCCTGTAGCTGTAGTAGTAATTGGATTGTTTGGTAAAAAATCTTCTGTTGGAAATTCTGTTCTTGCAGGTCTTGCTCTTTGTAAAGCTTGTGGATCTGCATTAGTGGGTTTAGGTTGTAGCTGTGGTTGTTTAGGCTCATACTCTGAGTTATGTACTAACGCACCATTCCATTCTCTAACCATTTCATTGTATGGAAAAGCAAGACCAGATCTATCTGATATCGCTAAAGCATATCTACCTTGCGAAAAACTACTCATTAGGCGATACCTGGAAAGTATATTTTAGGTGATATGTAAGTTGAATTAGACGAACCATCTTCAGACTCAGCTCTTTTTAATTCATCTTCGTATAATAATTTTAATCCTTGTTCTCTTTGTGGTGCATATTTAGTAGATAAATAAAAAGCTAAACCAGCAATCATACAAGGTACAAATCTGTAAGGAACATCTGTTGCATTAGTATAAGCTCCTACATCATCAATTCTTTTTGTGTAATAAAAATTTATAAAGTCTCCTGCTTGTGAGCTACCTGGTGTTAAATATAAAGTCATAGTAACTTTATCTACAAATCTTTGAACCCAGTATTGAGTAGGTAAACCCAAAGAAGTTTTATTAGAAAATGCTTGATACTGTGATCTACTAATTCTTGTCATAGGTGTATCAACACTTGTAGTATCTACCCTGTAATTTGCTTCTTGGATATCAGTCATTCCTCTTGGAGACTGAGCAACTGCATCACCATTATTGTGAGTAGCAGCTGTTGTACCATTAACTCCTCTAACACATCCTGTTAGATTTAAACTAGAAATTCCTGTGTAAGTAATATCTTCAGTACCGATAATTATATTTCCTGCTGTTGGAAAACCAAGGATCGAGGTCAAGGGAATAGTTGTAACTGTTGCACTTATTCCTGCACTAAGTGTATTGTTTACACCGTCAGATACACCATCAGAAGTAGATCTAAAAAATGTATAAACAGCTTGGCCGTTTACTAAAGTTACGTTTTGATTTTTTACTTCCCAAAATTGTAAACCTCTAT
>Ga0307488_10002395_pt1 | contig 15905 bp, 13 predicted proteins | sample SB02metaG_FD_202248 | JGI IMG/M metagenome (GOLD analysis project Ga0307488, IMG submission 202248) | Sea-ice brine microbial communities from Beaufort Sea near Barrow, Alaska, United States - SB 0.2 | ecosystem: Environmental > Aquatic > Marine > Coastal | place: USA: Alaska | collected... | reverse complement strand
TTTTTCGAATTTTCGTCAAGGCCAAAAAAGACGACGTGAGAAACAAACCACGGAACACATACGGCGGAAGTTTCTTCATTCGTGGTCACGCGTGTGCAGTCACGTTTTCCAGACACGCGTCTCAGAACAGCCGTGGGGACGTCGATTTTCGGGTCAAATTATTTTTCCTCTTATCACACAATTTCTACGCGCAAACAGACTTCTTTTGAAAGGCTGTCCAGTCCAAGAATTTTTGTGATGGTAGACCAGGACTTGCGAACCACCTCCCGTCGTCAACTTCCTTTTGCTCGTCCCGCCACTGTTCGTCCGCACAAGGGAGGGCGAAGGTTATGGCGCGCCACCACCCGCCCATGGCGGCACGCGTGGCCATCGTCGTGATGATGATCGCCTGTCTCGCGATCCCGACGGCGGCTCTTTTCCCGGAATCCCGTGAAGGAAAAACTACGAGAGATCGATCGCTGCGCAGAGCGCTCCTTAGCGAGTGGAGTCTCCTCGAGGGTTTGAAAGCGTCAGCACCCGCTGAGGTGCGGTCGTCCGCGGGTGCGGACGAGGATGAGAACTCGCATCTCGCCGCGTTTGACGCCGACACCCCCGCCGAAGCAGACCCAGTGTCGGGCGAAAAAACCACGCCCTCAATTAACGAGACTCTCGTGGTTTCTGCCGGGGGAAATGAAACCGCGGGTGCCAACGCGACGAGTGAGAATGCGACGGTACCAACTCTGGCGGCGGCCGTCAAAGGCAACGATACGACTGCGCTCGTCATATCCAACGCCGACCCCGTGCGTCAGGTCAAGGCGAAAGTCAAAACCGGCGTCGCGGACGCGAATGTGACCGAGGCGGAAGCGCCGGGTGTTGCGGAAACCGACGACGGCGACGGCGACGCCCCCAAACCCTCCCCAGAGTTGTCCTTGGACGAAGAAAAGTCCGCTGAGGCTCCTAAAGAGGGGCGGACAAACAGTACGGCGAACGCTTCCGCCCCCGCCCCCGCCGTCGCCCCGGCCAACGAAACCTCAGCCGAGGCGCCCGAAAGCGGTCCCGGGGAGTCGGCGCCGAAGACGCCCGAAGCCACCAACGCCACCGATGCGGTGAGCGATGAGGACGACGCGGGCGTGGTATTGGGCGAAACCGCGAAGAAACACAACAAAGAAGACCTCGCCGATGTCGAAGAAGAAAACAGCGTCACCGCTCCCGCTTCCGAGACGAAGGACGCGACGGCGAGCGTCCTCCCAGGGTTCAAAGAACCCGCCCCGACCCCGGAGCAAGCGAAGGAGGAGGCGACTAAAAAGGATGCACCACCGCCCCCGGTGTCGGGGACGGTGTCGACGTACGCGTTGGGCGACGACGTACGCAAGGGTACTCGTGCAGAAATTGCGGAAGACGACAGCGAGGACGACGCGTTACCGTCTCGGTGGGAAGCGGCAACAGGTGCGTTTCGCGAAAACGACGCCGTCGCGGTGGAGGTCGCTGTTCACCCCGAGGGCGGGGAATCGCAGTTCGAGCGTGCCCTTCCCATCGTGCTCGGTGGGTGTGTCCTGGGTGTGGTGGTAATCGTCGTGCACAACCGCATGCGGGGGGCTAAGCGGGCGGGGAAAACCGGGAAAAGCAAACGCGGCGGCGCCGCCAAAGCGGATTGGAACCAAGACTGGTCCGACGAAGAGGGGTGGTCCGATAGCACGCGCGGGAGCGGGAAAAACCGCGGGTCTCCCATATCTGCTCAGAAGTGGGCTGCTGAGGAGCCAGCTTGGAGCGACGACGAGGACACGGCTCGGGATGGTGATGGTTGGCGGTAGTGCGGTGGCGATATCGCGGCGTTCGTAGCAACCGCGTCGGCTCGTCGCGCGCACAGTCGCCGTCCCGTCGTTTTCGTAAAAAACGGTTGCGCGGTGACAATGTTTATTCGATAACTATTTAAAAGCCCTATATTTCTTCTGCTGTGCGGTTACTACGGGTCATCCATCCCCAAACGTCTACCTTTTGTGTCCCCGCCCCTGCCCCCGCTTCTGGGAGGAGCGCCGGTTGAGCGGCGCCCGCGTACGGCGCAACCGTCTTCCTCGCCTTCGCCGCCGCATTCCATCCCGGGCCATCTCTCTCCAACCCGAGTACAGTCGAATTCGGGCTTACCCAGACGGGCATTTACTTCATTGTGCACCACGCACGTCCACTGACGAAGTGCGGCACCACATGACACATCAGGAGGGACGCGACGCACGACCTTCTCGAAGTGCGCAGCGCACTCGGCGCAGGGATACATCCTGGAAAGAATGGAGATGAGATCTCGCGAATCGCGCTGCTGCTGGCGCGTGGGGTCGTCGGGATACTGCGCGGCGAGGGTGTGCAGGAACAACCACATGGCGCGACCGAGCTCATCGCGTGTCACCGGCTTCCCTTCGCCCCACGATGGGGTCTCGGCGACCAGCGCGGTGTCGCCCATAGCAGTGGCGCCCGCCAATGAGACGCTGTCGAACCCGACAACGCGGCGACGTCGGGACCGACGCGGGTCCACGGCGTCGCGTGGCGTCCGGCTCGATAGCGCGCCGGCGTCGAGCCCGAAGTGGCCGCGAAACCACGCGAACGGATTCGGGCTCGCGGAAGCCATCGCCCGGCGGGCGCGCCGGGCACTGTGATGAGACCTGCAACTGGTTGGGGAGGTACGGTTCTAATCGCGAAATTTTCAGATTACGAAGTTTTTTCGGATTGGAACGCCCGCGCGCGCGTTGTTACATGGTACAAGTTCTATCTGCGGCTTGCCGCGGGTTTGCACGGGTCCCACTATTCCCGCGCCTTCATCTCGCGTTTCCGTCCCGAGTGGAATTTCTTTCTCCCAGTGCCGGCGCGTAGTGCCGAAACAAAATTTCCCGTCCCGGGCAGCAGCTCTGCACCGCCGCGCGCCACGACGCTTGAATCGCGGGCAAACCTTGCGTCGGGTGTAACGTCCTTTGAGGCCATCCCCCCAGGGTGTCGTTTTCCTTCGCCCTCTCAAACGTTCGCAAGCCCTTTTCCAGCTCGTAATGAAACGAGCAAAGCGTGGTTTCGTCCTCGTCGCTCACGCCGTTTTTCCAGTCGCGCTTTGCCCTGTGCGCGAGAATTTGGAGACAAACGGGAGAGTGAGTTTCCCAAATGGGTGGGTGTGACGAGCGTGGACGGATGCAGAGGCACACGCCACGCACCTTTCGCAGTACGCTCTCCACTGCGCTTGATACGCCATCTGTCGCATCGCCCGCATGTGTATCCGTCGGTGCACGTCCAAGCCGAAGGTCATCCGAGGCTCGATGATCAAGCTCTCATCGGGTTCTCGCGCTTCGCCTTGAAAAATGTCGCCATCCGCGGACTCGGCCTCCGCCCGGGGTCGCACGCGAGCAACGCGCGCTGGACCGGTGGCACGGACGGACCGGCGCGCGCGACCAGGGACAGACGGAGCCGCCCCGTGAATGAACGCGCGAATCACGCACGCGCACGCCATGGCCGCGCGTGGTGCAATGCACAGGACAAAATACCCATCTGCCATCTGTGGCATCTTGGCAGCAAACTTAACTTTTTGTCAAAAAAAAAATAACCCGGGGACGAAAAAACGAAACACGATGCGCGCCACATCGGGGATACGAATGCGAATGCGTTTCATTCCACACGAGCTAGTTGACTAAGAACTACATGGGGCTACCGCGCCGTGGTGTTCCGCACCTCTACCTCAACGACACCGCTATCCCCGTTCTCCTGCGCCTCTCTCGCCTTTTTCGCCTGGCGCTTGCCGTCGAGCCTCGCCGCTTCGACGTCGTAAAAGACGCTTGTTTGGCCTTTCGGCGCGCGCACCACGCCGCCGTTCCCGGCTTCGCTGGTGAAGAACTGTCCCCAGCTTTGCCACGGAAGGAACCCGCCGCAGCTGGTGCACTTCCGCATGTACTTTCCTTTTTGAATAAGCCCGCTTCCGGAACACAACTCGCACTGTCGCTGGATCAAAATCCGTTTACCGAACTCGTACGCCGCTATGACGAACGGAGACAAACCGATCCACAGCCCGAACCACAACTGCCACTCCTCCACCCCCGTGCCTTCCAGCGCGTCCCCCATGGACCTCGCGGTGAAGGTTTCCACCACCGCGTCCGCGGCGACGAAACCGGCGTCCACCGCTTCTTGGGGCAGCGCCATCCCCAGGCTGGACGAACCGCGGCCGGAGGTTTGCCCGAGGCGAACGCCGCGTCCACGATGGTCCCAACCGGCGTGCATCGCAGGTCCCGAAAACGACGCCAGCGGGGACCGGGGCGCGCCGGACGCGGACGTCCGCACCACGACGGGGCAGAGCCCACACAGAACCGACGACATGGCCGACGCGAGACGCACTTTTTGGTGGCAGGGGCGCGTGTCGAACGGTGACGTGCGGTGGCAAGTCAGGTCGGCGGTGGCTGGACAAAGTGACGACGTGGCCAAACCAGACAAATCATCCAAGACGATTGCGTCGCGCGTCCTAAAAAACGTAACGCTCTCGAGGCTCGTGGTGTCTCGTCGCGTCGAAAATCAGTGGATACGTAGACGCGATGGACGAGACGACGAGTCACTCCGACACCGCGCACCTTCGCCCCCCCCACCCCCTACCCCTTCCTTCCCTCGTCCTCCATGCGGTCCTCGTCTTCTTTCCTTCTCCTGGGGCTCGCCACTTTGGTGTGTGGCGTCCTCGCCCAGGAGTCCTCCGACCCGCCGTGTCCGTCTATTAATATGACCACCGTGGGAACCCTTTCCGAGCCTTGTTCCGACCCCACGCTGGCGTGTTCGCACGAGCAAGGCTGCGTCGGCGCCATGTTCAAATGGCTCGCGCCTCAGTTCGATGAACAGCGCATGGATTTCAACGCGAGCGCGTACGAAGACGTCACGCCTGAGTGGATGATCAAATGTATGGCCCCCACGCTCCCCGCTTGGCTGGACGCCATCCCCATCACGACGTTCATGGAGCTGCAAAAGTGCGAGTACGACGGGTACTTAGCGCAGTACCCCGAGCTCGCGGCGTTGGACTTCAGCAGCGTAACCACGCAGGACTTCTTAAGACACATGCCTCCCGCGATGCTGATGGATATACTCCGAGCGACGCGAAGCCAACAATAGGTTTGAGAATCAGTCTTCGACGCGCGTCGCGTTCGACGAAAGACTCGTGAATATTTTAATCACGTGCCAGGTTTCTTCCGTGCTCGTAGAGTTTGCAGTACCGTGGCGTACCGTTTTTGTAATGAAAAAGAAAGCCTGTCCCATATTACAAGTACTCGCACCTTTGTCACCTCTCAGCGCGCGCTTTCATCGTTGGAACCAGGTGAGGGAAATAAAAAAGTCCACCACGAAAATGGCGACGAGCGAGATCACCACGCTCGCGGTTGTGCTTTCCCCAACCCCTTTCGCCCCCCCCGTGGTTGTTTGCCCCCAGCCGCACGAAATCACCGCGATCACCGCCCCGAACGCCAGGGCTTTGAAACACATGATGGAAATGTCCCCGGCTTCCAAGTACTTCGCCGCCGAGTCGATTATGGCGTTTGGGGAAATGCCGTACCGCAGGTCCGCGAGCAGAATTGAGGCGGCCATGCCTATTGAGAAGCTCAGCAGGGAAAGAATCGGCAGGGATATGGCGCACGCCACTACCCGAGGTGCGACGAGGTAATCAACCGGGTCACTTCCCAGCGTCCGTAACTGGTCGACTTGTTCCGATACCTGCATGGTACCCAGTTCCGCCGCGATGGCGCTGCCCACCCTGCCCGCCAGGACGATGGCGCAGATAACGGGCGTGAGTTCCCTGGTGAACGCCAACCCCAGTAACCCGCCGATAACCCGAGTCAAACCCACCTTGCTGAACTCCTTGCAGAACTGGATCGTGAACACCATCCCCACGAACGAGGAGGTTAACATGGCGACGCCCAGTGTGTCCGGGCCCACGCGCGCGATCTGCTGCAGCGTCTGCTGCATGTTCAGTTTCCTTTGCCACACCACGCGCTTCACGACCAAGCCCAGCAACAGCAGTGTGTACAACGTGCGCCACAAAAATTTAGGCGGTTCCCACGTCTTGAGCGCCTCGTTCAAGTACTCCGCCACGGCGTCGCCGGCGGCTTCCAGCTGCGTCGCGAGTTCCGAGCTCCCTTCGTACTTCGTAACAGCAACCACCGCTTTGTCGGCCTGGTCATCGCCCGCCGCGGTCGCATCGCCCGCGGCGGCGCGCGCTACCGACGTCCAACCTCGTGTCAGGCCTCGCCCCGTACCCTCCACCGACCCAGTCAAACACGTTCGCCGGGCCTCGCGCCTGGGAAGGCGCACACAAGCCGCGCCCACATCATCGGGTCTGGGTTTGAAACATCCAAACATGGAAGGCCCGGGGAGACGAGCGCTTGATACGCGGGGAACGATCGGCTCGGCGCGCGCGCGCGCGACGACCGGAACCCTCATCCCGAGCGTCGCCATGCCGTGGACGCGCTGAGGAGGGTCCAACGGGGACGCGCGGTGTCCGCGGTACTGGCGAAAAGGAAGTGCCTTCTTCCTTTCGGGGGCAGTTTCGGGCAGTCAAAAACTGGTCCGGGCCAGGGGGTTCCCCCGGGGGCGGGAAATTCCCCCACTTCGTTCTGTGAGTTTACGGGTAGTGTAAGGTTTTTAATCCGAGGGGTTTTCCTTTAGAAAACTCAAAATGTCAAAAAAAAAAAACTCCCAAAAATCGCTCAACAGCCAATCAAACAACGAGCTCCCAGGGTCAATCCGACGTGGACGGTTCATTGTCGCGCGCACCCACGACGCGACTATGAGTGCCGTAACCATGACCCTCGCCGCGCGCGCGCCCGTCGCCGGTACGTGTTCGATTACGTCGACGCGAGCACCGCGTGCGTTCGATCCCCCCCCCTCGCGTTTACCCGTCGCGGTGGACCACCGTACCCGATTTTTCGCGGACCCGCGGAAGCAGTCAGCCCTGACCCGTCCCGTCCCCACGTACCCAACATCCCCGTCCGCGTTAACAGTCAAGGCCAAGCGCAACGTGGCGCTCCGCCGCGCGGCCACCACCTGTAAGTCGGCGAAGTCTGTCGTGACCTGCGTTGCCGCGCGCTCCGACGACGCCGTTCCCGGCCCCGTGAAGAGGTACGTCCCCGACTCGTTGTCGTTGTCGATCGCCACCCGCCTCCCCACTTTGCATGTCACAAAGTCGCTTTTGTCGCTGGGATAAACGTCACGCGCCAAAGCTCATACTCCCTCTCCTCTACCCGCGCTCACCTCCCCTCGCCTCTCGCGCTGCTTTCCTTGCAGGCTCGCGTCCGCCATCGTCGGCCTGGGCGCCGCGGCGACCCTTTTTTCCACGTCCCCGGTTTCCGCGGCGGAGCTGGAGATCCTGAAGACGCCCGCGCCCGCGGCCTTGAAAGGGTACATCGTTGACGACAGCGGTTTGCTTTCCAAAGCGTCGTCGGGGGCGATTAACAGTAAGCTGAAGGAGTTGGAGGAAACCACTGGGTATCACGTCAACGTGATTACGGTGCGCAAGCTGGTTTTCGAGCAAGACCCGTTCGCGTTCGGTGACAAAGTGCTTGAAACGTGGTACCCGTCCCTGGAACTGGGGGACAAGAAAGGCAACTTGCTGCTTGTGAAGAACACGAAGGAAGGTGCTATCGTGGGCGGCCCTTCTTTCCTGAAAGGCGTCGGCAACGACGTGCTGGATTCGATTCTCTCAAAGAACATCCCAATCAACCTGGAGGACGAGAAGTTCGGCGAGGCCCTCACATCCTCCGTGGACAGGATCGTCGCCGCGCTGGAAGGCAAGGAAGACCCCGGGCCGCCGAAAAAGTTTGAAAAGAGTAAGGAAAAGACGTACAAAACCAAAGCCGAGACGGATGACAAGCGGGACGTGTTCAGCAACGTCGTGATCGGCCTGCTCGTGATTTCCTTCGTCGTGCCCATGGTGCAGTACTTCGGGTACGTCGCGGGGGACCCGGACTGGGACGGGGAGTAAAGGATGAGTCAATCTTGAGTCGGCGGCGAGACGGCGAGACGGCGCCGGCCGGGGGGAATAGAAATCATGGACGCGCTTTGACCGCGCGACGCGCACACGGAGGTGGGGCGGAACACATAGCCACTTAAAGGCGACCCACTGCTTTGCGATAGATCTGCTCGTAACTCACACAACACGCTTTCGAATCAAACTCGGAAAATCTCAATTCGCGCGTCTAGACCGACCTTTTCGCGGACACGGGCGCGCTTGTTTTGTTTTTTTCATCCCCCCCCACCAAAAGGCCAAAAAGCGCATTAGGTAAATAACTCTCGGGCGCGACCTCCGTGCCTCACGTCTCGGATTTCGCACGTATCTAGGTCCTGCGAGTTCGTTCACAACCTTGTGCGTCATGATACGCGCCGCGGCCGCCTCGTTGGTGCGGTCATCCCCCGCGATTTCCACGTTTCGACGCACCGCCGCCCGGCGGCGGGTGCGGTGTTTCGCCATCTCCCACGCCGCTCGCCTGGCTGACCTGGCGGGCGTGGACGCCGAGGAGGCGGCGCGGCGCGGTGCGCGCGTGGCGGACGCGACACTGGAGACCTCCGGAGACTCTGCCGCGTCTACTTCGGGCGATGCGCCGCGCAGCGTCGTGGATGCGAGCCGCGTGGCGTTGAAAGGCATGCGGTACGAGGAGTTGGAAAAGTGGCTGGTGAGCGTGGGCGAGCGCCCGCAGCGCGCCGCGCAGCTCTTTTCGTGGATGTACCGCCGAGGCAAGCTTGTTGAGGATTTCGGGGACATGACGGACGTGGCGAAAGGGTTCGTTGAGAAACTCGACGAGATCGCCACCGTGCAGGGCGACCTGGAGTTGGTGGAAATAAAAACCGCGGCGGACGGCACGCGCAAGGTGTTGTACCGGCTGCGCAACGGAGGCGGCGTGGTGGAGAGCGTTATTATTCCTTCAAACCGCGGGCCGGGCGGGCGGACCACGGTGTGCGTCTCCTCGCAACTCGGGTGTGCCATGAACTGCCAGTTCTGCTTCACCGCGAAGATGGGTTTGCGGAAGAACCTGAGTGCGGCGCAGATCGTGGAGCAGGTTGTGAACGCGCGGCGCTTGACGGGCGGCGGGAAGGGTGCAGGTACGGCCTTGGTCCTTTCCCAAATCCAGACACACTGTTTGCCCATACAAGATTGACACTTTTCGTTCACAATCTCAGCGGTTGGCGAAAGGGAGGAAACCACCAACGTCGTGTTCATGGGCATGGGCGAGCCGTTGCACAACGTCGACGAAGTTTTAACCGCGGTGGACGTGTTAACGGACCCGCGAGGCCTGGCGTTTTCGCAAAACAAAGTAACCGTCTCAACGAGCGGGTTGGTTCCCGAAATCGAGCGGTACTTGAACGAATCACGGGGCTCCCTCGCGGTTTCCCTGAACGCCACCACGGATGAGATTCGCAGCTGGATCATGCCTATTAACCGCAAGTACAACCTGGACAAACTTTTAGGGGTGTTGAGAGACAACTTCCCGCGCAAAAACGCGGGGCGGCACCAGCGACACGTTTTTTTCGAGTACATCCTGCTCGCGGGAATCAACGACTCGGACGCCGATGTCGAGCGCCTGCTGGCGATTTCGCGCTCCATGCCGTGCAAGTTCAACCTGATTTACTTCAACACGCACGAAGGCAGCGAGTTTCGGTGCAGCGACGAGGCGACCATAAAGGCGTTCAGACAGAAGCTCGCGGACGGGGGGGCGATGGCGACGATTCGAGCGAGCCGGGGGGACGAGGAGATGGCGGCGTGCGGGCAGCTCGGATCACCGGACGCGCCGGAGGATTGGAAACCAGCGCCGCCCAAGCTTCCAAAACCAAAACGTTTGCGCGAAGCAGACGCGGCGGCGCCGGCGGCGGAAACGGCTTGACTGAATACACTGTTTTATATTAAGAATCCTTATCGCGTTTTTAACCCTAAAGCCTAAAACCACTAAACCCTCTAACTAGTTACATCGCCCCTATGCGTTTCCCGCACGACGTTCATCCACCCGATGACGACCCCCCGTCGTTCTCCGGCTTACCCCACATGCCGTGCTTTTCAAACTCGGAAACGCTCGCGTTGCGCAGCACGGACGCGGCATGTCGCTGTCCCGATTCCTCCGCCAGCTCCAGCGCCGTCGCGGAACCTCCGCGCAAGCTGCTTTCGCTGGCGGAGTGTTTCAAACTCGAACCAGCCGCGAGCAAATCTTGCAAGCACTCCGTGGAGCCGTTCGCCGCCGCAGCGTGCAGGGGCGAGTACCCGCCCTTCATCAGCGACTTCGCGCCGGTCACCGCGGCGCCCCCCCGAATCAAAGCCTTGCACGCCGCTCCGTTCGAAAGGTGCGACGCTAGGTGCAGGGGCGTGGCGCCTAGTTTGTTCCGCGGGTCCTTGTCCGCGCCCAACTCCAGAAGCGCAAGCAGGGAAAGGACCTCATCCGCCCTAGCGGCTTCGTGCAGCGCGGTGTCGCCGCCCTCGTCTTGCAAGGACGTATCCGCGCCGCCCTCCACGAGCGCGCGAATCGCGTCGGGCTGTCCCCAACTCGCCGCAACCATCAAAGGGGTCTGGCCCTCGGAGTCGCGCTCGTCAACCCGCGCGCCAATTCGCAAAAGCGCGCGGATCGCGGGAATGTCGCCCTCCTCCGCGGCGTGGTGTAACGGCGTAGCCGCGTCGTGCTGCGAGGGCGTCGACGAGGGGAGGTCGGGTCAGAATTTGGCTGAGTCAGACTTGTTTTCCGGGACGGGGCGAAACCACGGGACGCGGGAAAGAAACACGGGACGCGGGAAAGGAACAGACGCCGGTGGGAACGAAAGGAAACGCGGGTGTGCGCGGGCACGACACGCGTGTATCGGTCGCGTGTCCGCGCCTTGGGTGGCACCGGCGCGTGACGTCGGGTCGCGGGCCGGCGCGGGTCCGCCCCCGCGTCGCGGTTAAAATGTGCATTAACGGTGTGCGTACCTGCGGGCCTTTTTCGCAAAACTCCTCGAGCTCGCGCTTCAGCGCCTGGTAACGCTCGGTGTGTATCGCTCCACCGCCGCGCGCCGCGGACGGAGGAGCTACCCGGACACTCATCTTGTCACGCTCGTGACTGCGCGGATGCGACGTTGCGCCTTGCGGAGTGGCCGACGGCGGGCACAGAAAACACGGGACGGAAACAGAATCCTCGTCATCTTTTTACCCTATCGGATATCCATTTCTCCGCAAAAACCCATTTTCCATTTGAGGCCGGGAAGGACGATCGATGCGTTCGTGGCTGAGAAAATGAACGCGCAAAGAGGGGACGGGTTTGATACTCGAGCACGGGAAAGGTCGTGGGACATAGGGTCAGGTGGGTGTGCATTTGCAGAAAAGTTTAATCATGCATTCATTTGTTCGTCCCCAACCCTTGCGTCTTATCATTTCGTCTCGTCACTACGTCGTTCGTTACCGGCTGCGCGACGCTCACACAGCACGGCTCACAAATTCGTGGACCATCGACTGGGGGTTAACCCCCCGACGATGGCCCACGCCCCCCACCTCGAATTTCCGCAATACTGCGTAAGCTTCAAAAGGGTGGGTAGTTTTTCTGGATCCGGATTGTCCAAGTCGTCGTCCACCGCGACGCGCACGCGGGCGCCGAACAACCAGCTTCCCGGCTTGTTCGTCCGCTTCACGCGGTACCTGCCGAGTACGATTTCACACAGGTCCTTCACCGTCCACGCACCGCCCGTGTTTCCCTTGCTCATCCATGTCTCGTGTCCACCAATTCCCAAAATTTTTCCCATTTCCGTGAAAGGCTCGTACTGCTGCCACCCGAACCGCTTAGGCTCGTGCCCGCAGAACATCATGTCACGCCACGGCGCGCAGGCAACCATCTCGACGTTTCCGTCGTTCGCAGTCACACCGACGTGCAACTTCCAGTGATTAGGGCTGAGACCCTGTTGATAACGGGTGAGACAATTTAACTCTGATTTCCATGCCTCACCTTCGTACGCGGCTGCGCTGTAGACGCTGACCACAGTGGTCAATTTGAACGCCCCGCGAAGATCAATCAACCCTCCGGAGAACAAGACGTGCGATCGAAGCTCCTCGTCGGTGAGAGGCCTGGGTTGGCCCTCGCGGCGCGCGAGCTTCGCGACAGGGGGATCAGTGTCGATGTCAAACACAAGCTCGCTGATGTGCACGCCAGCGGGCCAATACCTGGGCTCATCGGGGCCAGGTCGCACAAGCTCCAAATTGCCGGGCTTGACGCGGACTAAGTCCTTCCTCTCATCGACGTTAACGGCCCAGCGTTGTTTGGAGTCGGACCACTCCACGAGCGTTTGCCGTTGAGAGATAACGCGGAGCGTAGGCCGGAGATTGAAACGCGCTGACGGGCGATATAGCCCTTCGCATGCTGTGACTTAGGGTTAGTTGGGGTATCCACGCCATCATCCTGTCCATGAGTGCGTTGCATGAATATTTGATTTAGAGGGGACTGGTCGTTGAGTTCTCCGGGAGTGTGCGGTTTCGCGTCGGCGTACCGCACGCCTTCTGCTGTCTCCACACTCATCGTTTCCATCTTATCGGCCAGACGCATGTGCATCCTCGTGGAGAGAGCACTTAAATTTACATTTATCATGGGGTTTGTCGTGTCCGTCGATGCAGGCGCCATCCTGGAAGATCTGAGGGTAAATCTGATTGTTGGCTTCGAATCGGCGATCTGCGTCGGGATCCACGGGGCTTGGTGCCGGGGACGGACTTTGGGGGGTTGCACGACGGAGGCGAGCGCGGGTGAATGAACACCTCCGTAGCGTGAACGGATACGGCCGAAGAGGTTCTGGGGCGGCGGGGTGCGCAGGGTTGTGTCGAGGGGGAAGAGCGGTTGTTTAAAAAAGGTGACTTTTCGTATCGTCCAAGAGTTTGCTGACGCACAACGACGCGCGCACCCGACACGCACACAAACCATCCACTCTTCCAACGCAATGTCCGGTAAGAACGTTCGCGCGCGAAAGAAAAAGAGGGAGCGCCGCGATGCGAACGCGGCCAACACGGCTAACGCGGGCGAGGCCATCCCCGGCCTTCTCAACGAAATCGTCGTCACTCACGTTCTCACATCTGATCATTTCGACGACCCCGCCGATCTCGCACGGCTCCCAGCGGTGAGCCGCGCGATGCGCGACCTGGTGGCAGAAACGGGGCTTCGGTTTGAAGAGCTTGATGAAAATCGTGCCGTGATCCTCGGATGTTTAAGCGCGGTGCAGCGCCTGCAACGGGGAGGTCTCCTGTCGCGTCAAGAAAGCCTTTGTGAGGCAGCGGCGAGGAGCGGACAGCTCGAAGAGTTGCAGGTGCTGCGCGCGGACGGCTGCCCGTGGGACGCGTGGACGTGCGCGGAGGCAGCGTTGGGCGGGCATCTCGAGGTGCTGCAGTGGGCGCGCGCGAACGAGTGCCCGTGGGACGCGTGGACGTGCGCGTATGCGGCGAGGGGCGGGAACCTCGAGGTGCTGCAGTGGGCGCGCACGAACGGGTGCCCGTGGGACGCAGGCACGTGCAAGTTGGCGGCGCACGGCGGGCACCTCGAGATGCTGCAGTGGGCGCGCGCGAACGGCTGCCCGTGGGACGAGTCGACGTGTGAGGAGGCAGCAAGGGAAGGGCACCTCGATGTGCTGCAGTGGGCTTGCACGAACGGCTGCCCGTGGGACGCAGGCACGTGCATGTTGGCGGCGCACGGCGGGCACCTCGATGTGCTGCAGTGGGCGCGCGCGAACGGCTGCCCGTGGGACAAAACTACGCTCAGTGTGGCGAGAGCTATGGATCATTTCGAGATGGTAAACTGGGCGATGGCGAACGGCTGCCCTGAACAGTAGTGAGATAGCAGAATAAAGGGGAACTAGACTAAATTCGAGCTATTCACCGCCTCCGAGCCTTTTCTTCGCCCTCGGCTTCGGGACCAGCGCGTCACCTGCCTGGCTCGAGGGCTCATTCGAGGGCTCAGACCCAGCGGCTCGCTTGAGTTTAGGTTTAGGCTTAGGTTTCGCTTTGGGTTTCGCTTTAGGTTTGGTCTTTCCCTTTTGATTCGCCGCGTCCACAACTCCCGCCAGTTCCGCGGGCGCCGCGTCCAGCGCCAGTTCCGGGTCGATGGCGTGCCCCGTGAGCCCCGCGACCGCGGTGCGTATTCGGGTTGATCGGTACTTCGCGAAGCGCTCGTTGAACTCGTGAGGCGCGCTTTGGGCGTGAAAGAACCGGTCAATTCGTGACTGGTGGTCCGCTTTTTCCCACAGCTTCAAAACCGGCACGAGAAGCTCGTCCGTTCTTTGTTGCGGCCAGTCGAAGGACTCGCCGCAAAACACCCGAAGCGCCTGCAAATCGGGCCTTCCCCAGCTCAGCTTTTCCTTTGACGAATCGACCACCGGGGTTTTGTACGCCTGCAGCACCGCTAAGGAGGGAAATCCATTCGGAAGGTCCCACCCTTTCTTCACCGAACGGTGCTGGTTGAAAAAAGACTCGCGAAGCGGGTTTGGATCGCGGTCCGACTTTTGCGAGGTCAAAACGCCTCCCTCCGTTCCGTTCGCCTCGTCCACGATCACAACCTCGTCCTCCCCATCGTCCTCCCCATCGTCCTCCCCATCCGCGTTCTTATCGTCTCCCTTCTTCCCGTCTCCCTTCTTCCCGGGCGGCGGCGCGGGCAACGCGTTGGCTTTGTTCCGCAGCGCAGCCGGTACTGAACCGGTGAACTCGCTTTTGCCGCACCACTGCTTGAACTCGGTCAAGCCATCGAGACCTTGAAACGCGGTGACGATCTCAAGCGCGTTCACGATGCCCACGCCCTGGACCCCTTCCGTGTAGTCGCTTCCCAGTAACAGCGCGAGATGTGCCATTTTTTCGCGATCCAAACCCAGCTCCTTTTCTATTCGGTCAGTTGAGTACGCCTCGACGTACTTTTTGCTTTCGAAAACGTTGCGGTACACGTGCGTCGCGCCAAACAGAAACGCGTCGCTGTCGTCCGTGACCACGGCGTCTACCAAGCCGTGCTCGTTCATCCAGCTGCACTGCGCCTCCGCTTCTTGCGGTGCGATGACGTACGGAATACCGAACAGGGTTAACAGATCCTGAATCTGACCATACATGTCTTCCGTAGGCGCGTCCGCCCCAGTGGCGGCTTGCCGAGCCTCCCAGCGAAGCGCCCCGCGCTCCACAGCCGTCTCGCCGAGCATCTCCTCCAAACGAAGTCGCTGCGCCGCCTCCGCCGCGGCCGTTTCAGCGGCCGTTTCAACAGCCGTTTCAGCCGCGGTCACAGCGGCTAGCAACGCGTCGTCGTCGCCGTCGTCGAAGTTCGGGTTCGCGGGTTGAGATGGACCCGGCGCGTCGACGACGTCGGCCGGTTTACCGAACGACGCGCGTCGCGCCGCCGCTCGCGCCGCCCCCTGACTCGGCGGTTCTTCCTCTTCTTCTTCGTCGTCTTCTAGGGTAGTAGCTGCGTCGACAACGTCATCTTCTACGGCGTGGACAACGTCATCTCCCCGCGTCTCCCAACCCGCGTCGAGGCCTACCACTTTTTTTTCGTCGTCGTCGTCGGAAACGCGACTCGGCGCGTTTCCACCGATTCGCGGCGCCAGAGCGAGACTGGCGGCGATGGCGGCTTGCAAGTCTCCGTCCTCCACGTCTCCGTCCTCAACGTCTCTGTCTTCCACGTCCATCTCTGCCACGTGTCGCGAATCCACGACCGATGGTTTCTCATCCGCATCAATTGGATACCCAGATGATTTGGGTCCGGAATCAATCGGCGCCTTCCCCTTGCGATCGCGGGGCACGGCGTTGTCGGCGTTCAGCGCCGCTTCCAAACCGTCGTCATCCACCGCCACCGCGTCGCGACTCGTTCCACCCGCCGCGGCTTCCTCCTCCGCCTCCTCCAAATCCCACTGCCCTAAACTCCGGCCTTTCGCAAACCCGTGGTTCAGGGACCAGAAAGCAGCACGCTTCGGTGCTGTTATCC
>Ga0307488_10002394_pt1 | contig 15906 bp, 9 predicted proteins | sample SB02metaG_FD_202248 | JGI IMG/M metagenome (GOLD analysis project Ga0307488, IMG submission 202248) | Sea-ice brine microbial communities from Beaufort Sea near Barrow, Alaska, United States - SB 0.2 | ecosystem: Environmental > Aquatic > Marine > Coastal | place: USA: Alaska | collected 2017-05-06 | reverse complement strand
TGGACCCGCGTATCGCGGAACTTCGGAGAAAGTATGACGAAACGACGCGTCTTCTCTCTGCGCAGTGCGACACCATAGAGGGACTGCAGTCTCAGATTCGGACGCTGCAACGACAGCCGGGGACGGGGGCCGGGGATGAGACGCAGCGAACGCGGGATGAGGACGAGGGCGTGGGGGAAAGCTGCCCCGGCGTCGTGGATAATTCCACCACGGAATTCGAGACCAAGTATCGCAGAGCCAAGCGACTGGTCAAGATGCAGGCCGTGGAGGTGGCGACCTTGCGCGAGCGCGTCCAGCGCCGGGAAACATCGGAGGCGAGCCTGCAAACGCGCGTGGCGCAGGTTGAAGAAGCCCTTCGAGTCACGCAAGCCTCCGCGAGTACTCTCGGCGAGGACTACGCCGCCGCTCTTGAAACCGCGGAGCGCGGACGTGCAGACGCGATGAGGGAAAGACACCAAGCTCTGTCGCAGGCGGAAACCGCGATGAGGGAAAGACACCAAGCTCTGGCGGAGGCGGAGGCGTGTCGCGGGCGAGCTGCGTCTTTCGATTCAGAGCTCACGCGCGCACGCACCCTGGCTCTGGTGGCGGACGCGTCCGCGAGAGACGCGAGCGCGCAGCGTGACGAGGACGTTTGCGCCATCGCGACACTTACCGCAAAACTCGCCAGCGCGGACCAGGCGTTGGCTGAGATGCCGTCCTTGCGCGCGACGACGCACGACGCGCAGATTGAGGTTGAAACTTTAACCGTTTCCCTCGCCTGTTTGGAAAAAAGAGCGAGAGAAGCGCGAGCCGAGTTTTTGACGGAGCTCGAGGCGACAAAGGCCGCCGCGACTGCGGCGCACACAGCGCTGCACCGATACACGGCTCAGAAGGAGGAAACGGATGAAACGTTGGTGGAGTTGACACAAAAGGCGGAAACGGCGGAAAAGGAACGAACGATTGTCGTCGAAAAACTCGCCGTCGCCGAGAGCGACTACGCGCACGCCGAACAGCTCACCGTGGACGCGGTGCGATCTTTGGAAACCGAACGCGCGCAGTGGGAAAAAACGTCGAGCCAACACGAGCAGAAAAGCAACACCATGCAGGTTGCGATGGAATCCATGCGTGCGCAGATTTCGACACACCAAAGTAGAGCGCTTAGTCTGGAGGAGACGATGAATCGTCGAATCGTCGACCAAGGCGAAGCGGCTACGCGAACCGCCGCGCTCATCGTCGCCGCCGCTTGCAGTACGGCGTGGGGACAAATCGCCGTGGCTATGCGTGATACGCGAAGCGACTCTAACGTCACGCAAGGGCCTTCGTCCACGCCGTTGGCACAGCAAAGGTGTCACTCGCCTTCCGGGAACGAACCCACGCCCAACGCGGGGAGGGAGGAGATGGACACGCCGGTGTCCACGCCGCGGCGCTCGAAGATTTCGAAAAGCTCGCCCGTCTCCAAGCCCAACTCGCGGTCACCAAAATCGAGGTCGCGCACGCCATTGGCGCCCAAGCGCGCGATGCTCGCGACGCACGGCGTGCGTCAAGTAGTGAGCAAGCTTCGCGGCAAAACCGCGAAGCTCGTGTCGCGGCACGCTGCTGAGCGCGCGAGGTGGACCGAACGTGCGGACCGAAGGGTAGCCGCCGCGGAGGCGCGCGCGTCGCGGCGCGGCGCGCGACTGGAACGCCGTTTGTCGGATGCCGAAGCGCGTGTTATCGCGGCGACGTCGCGATGGAATGACGCAGGTGCATATTTCGCAGCGCGTCTTGACCAGTTCGTGGATGTTGAAGCCGTGAAGGAAGCCGCGACGTTCATGGTTCGTCTGGACGCGGCTTCAAACGCGGCGAGCGAGGCGATTGCGAAAGCGGAATCCGCGACGGCGGCGGCGGCGGCGCGCGGCGAAAACGCGAGACTGGAGGCGGAGGCCACGGTTGCGGCGTCGGTTGAGGCGTCTCGCACCGAGGTGGAGGTTAATATCACGGCTGCGCGAGCGGCGATGGAGGAAGAAACAGCCGCGGTGAAGGCTGCTGCGAAGCGAAGCGCCGAGCGCAAGGGTGAGGCTGAAATCGCCAAAGCTGCGGCGGAATCGAAAGCTCGCGCGGCGGAGGCTAGGGCGCACGCGGCGGATTACGACCGAGCCACCGCGGAGGCGGAGATGGAAGCCGTGAAAGCGAGGCTCTGCGGCGCGGAAGGACGTGCGGGGAAGGCTGAGTCTTTGATCGCGGCGTTGGAAACAAGAGCTACAAATGCGATGCACGCCGCGGCGCGGGCTGAAACCGCGGCGGATGAAAATTGGGCGTGCTTCGAGGACGCGAACGCGACGCGCGAGGCGGCGGAGAAAACAGCGCAGGCGTTACTTGAACAGCTCGCGGAAGTTGAAGCTTTGGCGGCGACGACCACGGCGAACGCCACGGCTGATGTTGCCTCTGCAACGCAGGCGGCTCGTGAGGCCACGGCGCGTGCTGAGACGGCAGAGTCCCGAACCGCGAAGGCGGAGGAAACCGCCGACGCCGCGCGACGCGACGCCAAAGACGCCAAAGCAGCGGCGCGACACGCGCGGAGCGAGGCTGAATTGTCTCAAACGCGCGCGGACGCGGCGGAGACCGCGATGGAAGCTGAAGCGCGCGCCGCGAAGGCGCTTGGCGTGCCATCGGGAGATAAAGGCGCGAAAGCGATGGCTGCGGCTGCTAAAGTCGTCAAGGAAGCGCGCGCGCGCGCGGACGCCGCGGACGCGGCGTCCGCGAAAGCCACCGCCGCCGCCGCCGCCGCCGAGAAAAGAGCGGTGGAAGCCGAGCGCGCGGCGCTTGAGAAAACCGCGACGACCATCGCCGAGGCTACCGCTGCTTCCGAAGCGCGAGCGAATGAAGCGGAGGCCAAGGCGGTTGCTGAAGTCGCGGAGGTCAAAAAACTGATGGCCGCCGAGTTGCAACTGGCAAAACTAGCGGAACAAGACGCTAAAACCGCGGCGAATGAAAACTGGGCGTGCTTCAAGGACGCCGAGCGCCGAGCGGTTGCGGAAACCACAAAAGCCACTGCTGCGAAAGAAGCCAGCGAACGCGCGGCTGAACGTGAAGCCAAGGCGCGTGCGCTCGCACAAGAAGCGGCTCGTGAAGCCGAAGCTGCCAAGGCACGCGCTGAGGTTGCCGAGACCGCAGCCGCCGCGGCGGCGGCGGAGCAAGACGCGGCGGTGAAGCGCGCCGTCGAGTCGGGACAAACCGCCGCGCGCGTGCTCGCCGCCGAGACCGCGGTCGCTGAGGCGGAGGCGCGCGTGGCTGAGGTGGAGCGCGCTTCTATGGAGAAGCTCGCGGTGGCGGAGACACGCATCGTTGAGGCTGAAACCGCAACAGCACGTGAGATTGCTCGTGCGAAGGAAGAGGCTCGCGCGTCGCGGGCTGAGGCGACGGCGACGATCGCCGCGGCGAAGGCGGAGTTGCAGTCCAAGGCGAAGGAGGCGTCGTTGGAAGCAGAGCGGTCCGTGAGGCGCGCGTACGAGACCGTCAAGAGTGAGGTTAGTCAGGCTGTGGAAAGGGCGACTGCTGATATGGATGCGATGCGGCGCGAAGCCGCTGATGCTGTGGATGATGCGGAGACGCGCGCTGAGGCGGCGACGCGGTGGTATCGCGAAGCGGAGACCAAGTTGGAAGCAAACGCGGAGACGATTGCGCTTCTCGAAGCGAGGGTCGCCGCCGCGTACGCCGCGCACGAGGACGCTGAGTCCAGGCTCGAGACGTTGACGAACGCTGATACCGACAACGTTACCGCTAGGGTGGACGCGGCGAAACGAGATGAGCAGCAAAAGGCAAGCGAACGCGCGGCGCAAGCGGTGAGTGACCTGCATGCGATGAGGGAAAAAGCCAGTGCCGCGTCGTCGCGCGCGAGAGCGGCGGAAGCCGCCGCGCAGGCGAGCGCAGAGGCCTCTGCCCTAGCACAGGTCGCGCGCCACGACGCGGAGGACAAGGCGCGGCTTTTGCGTGAGTCTGTGATCGAGGCGCAAACACTTCGCAGGGAAGCGGACAAGGCGCGCGCGCACGCGGAGGCGAGTCTTGATCAAAACAACGACGCGCTTCGTCACGCGCAGTCGCGAATCAAACGCTTGCAAGACGCGTTTGCGGAATCCGCGAACAGGGCGGCATCGGCGGAGGCGGAGCTCGGCCAAATGCGACGCGCGGCTGAGAACAAAAGGCCCGGCTCGGTATCAGCCTCGAGCGGTTCTGAGACGGATCAACCGGTCACAAGTGCGGACCGGGAAACGAGGTGGCGTGAAGCGCAGGCGCGCCAAGCCTCCATCGTTTCAAAGATTCACAAGCGAGTCGCCGGCGCCGCGGCGGTGAAGCGCGCGAGCGATGAAACGCCGTCACCGGCGGTGGTCTCGCTGCGCCAGCCGTTCAGCGCCACGTCGCCCGCGGTGGAGAAAGCGCGCGCGCAAGCACGAGCGGCGCTGGAAAGTGTCCGCGACGTCGCCGAGGCACTGGAAAGTTCTCGATCCACGCCGGAGCCTTCTGGGCAAAAAAGTCGGGGACTCGCGGCGGCGACGTTGCAGAGAGTAGCTCGCGAGCCTCGGTTCCAGGGACGGATTGAATTTTCAGACGTCAAGTCGCGGTTGACGGGGACGCGCTCGATGTCGCCGCAAAACGAAAATACGCCGCCCGCGGTGAAGACTTTGCACTCTCTGGATTCCGTCTCGGGAACGCCGTTGACAAAGAATGTTCTGCGTTAGATGTTTAGAGTACAAGCAGTGTTTGCATCAAGTTCGTATAAAAACGTGTTGAGGAGTTTTGGCTACAGTAAACCGTTTTGATCGTTTGGCTCGAGCTCGTACTGCTCAAAAAGTTGATCGACGACAGTCCCGGTTTTCTCCGTCTTACAACAGCTTACTCACTGCTGTGAGCTCTTGCAGGTCCTTCCCGAGCTCGTCCATTCGGTCGAGCATATCGCGTAGGTTGTCCTTGGACAAGTGGCGCGGGTCGGGCAGCCAGACGGAAAAAGTTGGGCCTTGTTCATCGCGTCGTGGATTTTTATGGAAAACTCTTTGCGCGTTCCAGGCTCGGGCTCGTCGTCGAGAGGGGTGACGAAACGCCAGTCGACGGGGGCGTTCTTCCACCAGTCGACCGCATCGGGCTACGCCCGCCGGTCGTTTTTCGCGCACCCTGACCCGGCGAGGATCTCATGCTCCCGCAGCCTCCGAAAATGCTGTCATTCTGGTCGCGGTTGTCGAGCTCGCGGGAGAACGCTTCCGTCTCCCCGCGAAGATGCGCGTTCACGCGGTCAAGCGCGCGCACTTCGGCGGTTAATTCCGCAAGTTTCTCGACGTCGTCGTCTCGGCTGTCTCGATTGTCGAACCTCTTTTTCATCCTCGCGTGGTCCGCTTGAATCGCGGCGTTGTTCTCAGCAAGCAGCGCTTTAGATGCGCTAAAGGCCCACGACAGACGACGCTTCTCGCGCGACGCGCGCGTGCGAATCAAATCGACTTCCGCGGCGTGCGCCTCGTCCGCCTCCGCGAAGCGTTTCTCCGCCGCAGCGGCATCCTCCCGTCTGCTTTCGTTGAGGACGGCGAGCGCCTCGGCGTGCGCCGCGTGTAGTGTCGCCGCGTACGCCGCAGCCGCCTCGCGCTGCTTAATGACTTCGGCGCGCGCGGCTTCGACCTCCGACGCGCGTGTCTTCACAGCGATTTGTTTCTTGTCGATGCTGACGGGGTCGTCGTTCAGAGCCGCGATGACGAAGCCCCAGAAAAGCGCGATGGCGAGGCCGGTGGGGACCATCTGCTGCATTTTTCCGGAGGAAGATCCGGAGGAAGAAGAGGGGTGTTTGGTTAGGGTCGTGATCGCGCTGCTGGGGGTCGTTGACCGGGCGAGTACGGGATGTGACGATTCGCGGCGACGTCGTTTTTTTTTTCCCCGCTCGTTCCCGAGGTCGGGATGCGAGGCGTGGAGGGACGTGCGAGCGGATTTGTACACCGCAACCGTACGCGAAATAATCGAGTATACGCGTTCTTTGGGATTGCGAGGTACGGGAAGAAAACAGACGTACGTCGATCGGGAGCAGCTTGAACTTCCCGACGTCCAGGGCGAGTAAATCGCGGGGACGAACGAAGCGTGCGATGTCGTTCTCGTCGGAAAAGTCAACATCATCATTAGGGTGCCCATCGCACCGGCGATGCATTGTGCTTGTCAAGGCGGCGATCTCAACAAGCTCACAATGCAAAAACAAGCTGGGAGTCGAACTGCCCGCCGCCGCTTTGAAAGTGACGGCGGCGATGTGTTGAACAAAGAATTTGTCGAACGCCGAAAAAAGAAATAAGAAATAAGAGCCGAAAAATAGGACGAGTTTTTAATCTGGTAACCTCAAGTGGACTCCGCGCAATCCGAAAGGTTGCCCCAAATAAGAACGCGTTTTTACGCGTGGCACTCACCCATTGCTTGAAAAGCACGGTTGACCAATGGCTAAAATCCAAAGTAACCAGAAGGTATGTATGACAAACGAAAGTGTAGATCACTTGTGTGTTCAACAGGCAAAAAGCGATCTTTTTCCTTCGCGCGTTCTTATAGCACGATTCAGGAGCTGCCATTGAAAGGGGTTGGTTTGGGCAGGAGTGGGTGAGGGAAGCGACAATGCGATGAAAGAACGCGGTTGACCGAAAAGGCGACGGTCAAATCGTGAAAAGAGAAAAGAAATTCACCAGCTGGCAATTATTATCTCTGCAGTGACCGTGTGAGAACGGGTAACTCTGTCGACGCGCAGTGAGGGCGTCGAAGAGGCAGGATGATGTCCAAGGCCGCTAAACGAGCGCTTCCCTTGCGTACGACGGGCGCGGGGATATTGTGTTGGCGCGAAACAGTCCGTCGCAAGCAAGGTGAGCCTCGGCCTCGCATCCTTCCTTCCGCACGCCCACAGTTGCTCTCTCTCTTTTCATTTGGTGTCTGACACCACCCCCGTTCTTCTCCACAAGGCGCGACCCCCGCGGGTCCGAAGATCGCATGGCTCGGGCTCCACGTCCTGATAATCGCCATGCTGCTGAGCATGGAAAACGACCTTACTTTGGGCGGCGCGGGGTACAAGACGATGTTTTGGTTCGCGGTGTTTGCAAACTGCTTCGCGTTCGCGTGCGCGGCGAACAGCAATCCGGGATACGTAGAAGAGGTGGACCCGGGTGACCGAGCCTTAGTCGCGGAGGAAGGTGGTGTGGCATTCGAGACGGGTGTTGGTGATGGTACGGGTGCTGTTGATGACGGCACGGAAAGAAACAACCCCCGAAACAACGCGGCACGGGACACCGGGAAATCCCCTGTTGTGTTAAGTGCTGTGATGGAAGATGTCAACATCGACGCGGACGAAGACGAGCGCGGCGCAAACGTGGAGTTGCTGGGGTTGCCGAGCTCAAGCAGCACTTCTGTTGGTACCGGTGAGCTCAACGAACACGACGAAGACACACAAATTCCGATTGGCCAAATATGTAAGCACTGCGACGCGTGGCAGGGCTTGCGTACGAAACACTGTCACGACTGCGGGCGGTGCGTTCGTAAATTCGACCATCATTGTTTCTGGGTCGGCACGTGCGTGGGGGAAAAGAACCACGCGAGGTTCACGACGTACCTGTGTACGGAAACTGCGGGTATTTTGTGGGCGTTCCACGTATCAAACACGGGCGTTCGATGGTACGACACGTGGGATGAGATCTTTCACAAAAACGCGGGACCGGTGATCATGAGTTTTTTTCTCTTCATTTTCATTTTGTTCGTCGGCGGCTTGTGCGGGTTCCACGTGTACTGCGCGTTGACCGCGCAGACGACGTGGGAAATCGCGTCGAAGGATAAAATTTCCTACCTAAAGAACGTACCTCGCAACACACACGCGTTCGATAAAGGCCCGACGCAGAACTTGAAAGAGCTTTGCTGTTTGCCGCCGCCCGCGAAGTACCACGTGCGGTCGTTACGCGAACTGCGGGTGTGGAGCAAAAAGGAAACGATTTGGGAAAACAAGCACTGGGTGTGTTGTTAGTGTATATTTACCGGTGTTATTTATCTTGTTCGTGTATTATTACTGTGTATTACTATGACACGACACCGTAGTAGTCGTGTGCGGTCTATTCCGCGGTCTATCTTCCTCAAATCGTCAAATCCGTGAAAAGCGAATTCACGTCTTTGTCCTCCTTGTGTTCGATTTCCGTCACGATCACCTTCCCCTCCGGTAGGCGCCACTTTGGTTTGTCCGGTACCTTTTGGAAGTACACCACTTCGTTTTCCTTGGCGTACACGTTTCGGGAGGACACCAGGGCGTCCATCTCTTCGGAAATCGCGGCTTTCCACCTCGGTTGTTCACCCGCCGCGACAACGCATTTTTGCAAATGTTTGATTCCGGCGTCAGAAAGACAAACGGCTTCGCCAACCTCATCCGTTACAAACGCGTCCTCCGCCGCGCACCGGTACGCGCGCGCTCGGTGCAATGAGATGCCGAGCAAAATACAAGCCTGCAGTTTGCGAGAAATACGGTTGAAATCGGAAACGTGGTCGTTTAAAGATTTATCCGCCGCCGCGTACAAATCGCACACGCCGAGGTGCAGTTTCGCGAGCAGTTTATTCGCGGTTGCTTTTTCCTCCGCCCGCCGCACCGTCGCCGCCTGCGCCTCCGCTAAGCACACCAGCCGCATGGTTTCCGCCATCGACGCCAGCAGCTCATTGGGACGCTCGCCTGGCAGGTCATCTTTCAGCTGGGGAAGGATGTTTAGAGCGGCGTGTTTGTACAGGCCAGCCGCTACGCGCAGCGCGGTGGCGATTGCCGGCGCGGATTCGCCCAGCACCGGTCCCGGCGACTTTGGCGATTTTTCGGCGCCGGTTTGTTTTCCAGCTCCAGGAGGAGGCGTGTCCAGCACAGAGCCTCCTATGACGACTAACTGGTCGTCATCGGTTTCGTGTCTCGCCGGTCCAACGACAGCCCGTGGTCGTTCGTCCACCGCCACCACGGCTTCTTGGCGCTTACACGCCGCGCGCATCATCCACGCCATGCCCAACTCCTGTTTTATGTCACTCAGCTTGAATGTGTTACCGAGGCCTTCCAGAGGGCTGTTCCACTGGAAGCTGAACCGCTGTTGGCGGTCCGCGGTGACACCAAGCTCGCCGATCTTCCCCACAAGCGCCTCGAGGTGCGGGACGTACTCGTCAGCCGCGTGCGAACGCGCGGCCGCGTCTGTTGGATTGCCATCGCCTTTGAACGCGCACAGCGTCCGGCGTTTAGTGCTCAGCGCTCGAACGTCAGACAGGGCAAAGGACTCATCGCTGGAGATCTCCTTCTCGAACACGAAGGGCTCGGTGACGAGGTCGCCCGCGAAGTCGAAGGGCGGCAGCATCGTGGCAAACGCCACGTGCACCCAACAAAGCCGGGACGAGACGGTTGCCAAAAAGCTATGACTTGTCGGTGAAATGCCAAAACGAATTGTCAGTCACGAGAAATGGCAGTCGGCGGGGCGCATGAAGGAGCCCAACGTGGTGCTCCGTCACCTGGACGTCACACAACCGCATCCTTTCCTTCGGCTGTGGGAACGATGGGGTCATGGCGACGGCGGTGAGTGGCTGCACCCTGCTCCCCCACCCCGTTTGGGTTGGGATCTCCAGCCAGAGCGCCGGTTCGGCGATGTCGGGAGGCGACGTGCGTGGGGCAACCTTCCACGCCCCCCCCCCGGGTGGAGCGTGCCTTTCCCAGTGGACCACGTGGAGCCGACGGTGCCTGTGGAAGCGGGTCGGGACGAGTACACGCATTCGCACGTGACGCACGACACGTCGGAACCACCAGAGGGGGTGGATTACAGTGGAACCCACCCGGTTCGCTCGACACGCGCGCTTGGCGAACCTCACGCTACGCAACTTGACACGACGCACGAAACGACGTGGTGTGAAGTGGACGAGTCGCAGGAGCCCTACACAAATGAAGCGGACGCGAGTGAAACTTCCGTGAAAGTCGAGCCTGTTGCGAAAGTCGCGCACGACGTACCCGACGCCAACGCGGGTGACCAGCTGTTGGACCGAAAGAAACAATCGGTGCAGGCGACTTTGGAACGAAAACTGGGGGAACTGAACGCACGCGCCGCGAGCGGGGCGGGACTTGGTGGCCTCCAAAACTCGGGGACCAGCACGGGAAGCCGCGCAGATATCGCAAAGGATATAACCATCACGCCCCATACTCCCGCCCCAGCCCCAGCCCCCGCCCCCGCGCCGAAACCAGAGGCGCGCCGCGTGCGTTCGTACTCCGCGGGCGAGCTCAAAAAACAAAACGCAAACTGCGACGCGCCGCCGCCCGGGTTCCGGTCCGATCCGGCGTGGTCCCCCAAAGTGAGCGGCGCTCGGGCTGCAGCGGGCGGCCAGGCTATAGTTGAGATGCGCGGAGTGCCATCCGAAACAAAACAGGCCTCGAAACAAACGACTTCTACGAGTTCAGGTTGTCCTCAATGCGTCGCAAAGTTGGGAAAAGAAAGTAAACTACCAGCGCTTTCCCCCGCCGGCGCGTCGGCGGCGCCCGCGGAGGCTTCGGCGGCGGCGGTGCGGGCGGCGCGTCACGCTGCTGAGATGGAGGCTGCTCGAGCGGCAACTTCCGCTGTGCTTCGGGCGAACACGTCCAAGTGGTCGTTATGGGCACCGAACGACCTTGAATCTGTGTCGCGACGCAAAGACGTAGCGGACGCGTTCGATAATCGACGTGGTCACGGCGACACCGAAAAAGAGTCGTCCCGGTTTCGGGAACCTGAGTTCCTAAACGAAACAGCTGCCGTCGCGCGCGCGCTTCGGGTGGAAGCCGAAGCCGCCGCCGCGAACGCGGCTTCCCCGGGAACAGCGGTTAATCACTCCGTCCCCGCGCTCGTGGTGTTTCCACCTGGCGCGCTGGGGCAGTTCGTGCGAAGCATCAGGGGGGGGCTCGCGCCGGGCGCAAAACGCGAGCCGACGCTTGGGATCCTGTTCGGCGGGTGGTCGTGGAGACGCGACTTATCACTTGACGCGCCAAACGCGTGGGTCGCGACCGTCGCGTTCCTGCAGCCGTGGCAGGGCCTGGCCGTGGATTTGGCGACGTGGCTTGAGGGCGAAGATGCGGAAGCGGTTGGGGCGTCTCGAAACTCAATAGCCGCGAACACGCTTCGCCCGATTGGGTGGCTCAGGGCCACCGCCGGGTTGGGCGCAGGCGTGACGGAGGAAATTCGGGACGCGCGCGTCTCCGCGGTTGCGCGGATGGAAACCTTTTCAAACTCCGCTCGAGCAATGAGTTTGGAGACAACCAAACCTCCACCTGCGTCCTCGCTGTTCGTCTCACTGGACGATGTGCGAACCGCGGTGGCGGCGAAACACGCCGGGGGGGGGGCGGGCGCCGCGGTGGAGGTTTTCGACCTGCGCGCGGGAAAGGCGGTGGACTTTACGCTGCGCGGCGACGATGCGGGAGAGTAGTACTCGTACTGAGAGATCCGAATACAGCGGTGGGATAGAAAACTAATAGTTGTATGACTAATCATGACTGCACACACTTCTAGTAACGGGTATGACTACGCGCACTTCATGTGAATCGTGGATGATCAGCCTGGCCGTTCCCAGCTTATTGTTTCCGTCGCCCGCCGCGCGAGGCGCAGCACGCTTACGTTTCGCAAGCCGTGCCAGGCTAATTTCACGAGCCGGATTTCTTCAACCCGCAGCCCTCGTTTGTTCGCGGTTTCGATGAACATCTCAAGGTTTGGGTCCCGGCCCCACCCAGAGCTGCCTCTGCCGGCCAGAGCCGCCGCGAGCGTTCTGTGCTGGTGCGCGAGGATCACGGTCGGTTCCCTTTTTTCGTTTGTATCGGCGTCGCCGGCGCACTTTGCCAAATCCAAAATGGCGTCGCACAAACCGCCGTGCCCCCCCACTGCATACGTGCAGTCGCTTCCTATTATCAAGTCGAACGGTGCGTTTTTCGTCAGTTTCTCCGGCAGCCGCGATCCCCATTTGTACCCGCACACGCGCATGGTGGTCGTGTCAGGGTCGATTGTCTTTGCGCGCACGTTCCTCGCCGCGTTTTCCTCCGCGAGCTTGAGCAACGATTTCGACCCGCCATCTGTTAGTACGACCTGCCCTGCACCGAGGGCGGCGCACGCGATACCCACCACGCCTGTTCCCGAGCCGAGCTCCACCACACGCGCACCGCAAAGCTCGAAACCACCGCAGTCCTCGAGTCCAGTGGCGACGTCCACGAGGAAGTCGCACAACACGCGCGATGAAGACCAAATTTTCCCTCCGGTACCGTACCCACCGCTCCAACCGGGAGATTCGATGTCCATCCGGCTAAGGAGCTCCGCTCCCGACGCCGGGACTGACGCCGCGCTCGCCGCCACACGTCGCACGTTTGCACGTGGGGAGGAACACACATGGCGCCGTACGGGTGCGGGCGCCACCCGGACCGCCGCGAAGGCGGACATCGAGAAGTGAGCTTTCGGGGAATCTCGGTTTTTATTGTGGAAAATGAGGAAATTTCGTTAAAACGGCACGCCCTGCGTCTCGGCGGCTGCTCTAAGCAGCGCAAAAACGTTTCCATCCACCGGACACCCAGCCTTTTGCGCTACACATGCCACGTCTAACCTTAGAACGGTCTCGCCCCCGCCCCCACCTCCGCCCCCATCGTCCCCGTCGCCGCCGGCTCCGTCGCCCACATCGTTCGCCACGCTAGCGCCGTGCATGAGCATCAGCGCTACTAGCGGCGCCGCCTGTTCTCCTCTGCTGACTGCTTCCCGTAGCCCGTCCTTCAGTTCCTTTTTGGTAGCATCAGCATCCAGTACGTCTTGACTCGACCGGACGACACGTTCCAGCGCCTTCGCGACATCCAGCGCAAACGCGGCTTCCACAAACGTCGGCGTCGCGATCGTCGCGCGCTTGACGAAGGTTCTGTTTTTATACTTGCGCGTCACCGCCGCCAAAACCTCTTCTGATGACACTGAATCGAACGCCACGGGCGGGGGGTGTTCAGGTTCCTTTCCCGACAAACCTCGCGTGTCCTTGCCTTCCTTGATCGCGGCTTCGAGTCGCAAAACTTTCGGCGCGACGGTACCGACGCGCCTGGACGCTTCCCAAAAATCGTTCGCGACGTCGTTTCCCGTTTGCGCGAGCAAAGCGATTATGGAAGGCGTCCAGGCGTCTAAATCCAGGGACAACGACCGAACTTTGGAAACGTGCGCACCCAAGTGTCTGTGCGCACCAGCACAGCGCTGACACACCACCACGCACAAATTCAAACTCGCCCAGTCCGGATCCTTCGCGCCGCAATCCGCGCACTCGTCGTTCCCGGCGACGCCACCCAGCGCTTGCCGAATCTCCAAACTCGTGACGGTTTCGGATGTCGCGTCGGTTTCGCGATTCTTTGAACCATCACCGGTGGCGTTTTTTCGGTGCGGGAAGCTTGGGTTTCTCGGTCCCATGGCTATCAGTTCGGCGATGACGCCTTGCAGATCGCTAACCCACTCGTTTGCCTCGCGCTGCGACTCGGCTTGCAGCGTGAGCGACCCGGCGGGGGAAACGACGCGGAAACAGTACCCGCGATCGGAGCGGTCGTTCGGATCGGCACCCGGCTTGACACACGACACGGTCAAGTCCGTACATAACACAGCATCATCAGTAGCTTCCAGTGGGGCGCTGCCGTACCCGAAACGACCCGGGGGGTCGGGAACCGCGGCTCGAGTGACGGACGAAAAAGCAGCGCCTATACCCGCTCCGATACGACGCAGCGAGTTTTGTTTTTCCGCCTCGCCGGCGGACGTACTCTCCGTCCCAGAAGAAGTTGTATTCACCTTCCTCGCCGTTTTCTTTGTGTGGCCCCGTCCGTGCACGAAGAATCGACCGGCGCCGTCCAGCACGAAATACCTTCGCGTCCATCCCCCGAACTTTCCCGGGTTTCTCTCGGTGAGATACCCTTTTCGTATGACGCCCACGCCGAGCGACCCCGCGCCGTCCCCGAGCGTCCTCAACGCTTCCACGCCATTCGCGAGGGACTGCCTGATTGAAAGATCCGCGGATCGCCCCGAGTTCATGCCAACCGGCGCGTTTCTCGTCGCAGGCTCACCAACGGACACGGACGGCGTCGCCAAGTCTCCGTTCACTTGGTCCCACTCGTCGTCAATCGCGTTCGCGTCGCCGCCGTCCGCGGCGTCCCCGCCTCCAGATCCATCCGCCAGACCGTCCAAAGCCTGCTGCATACTTCGTGCGGCGATTTCCATCTTCATCTCCGCCTGCGCTCTGGATGCCATCTCGTATTCCTCCATGTCCCGAAGCTCGGTTTCGATGCCGGACATCGCGGCGCTCGCTTCTGCGAAAAAACGAGTGAGCTCACTCGTGGTTTGACGAGCGGATTCCAGAAGCACGTACCTCCGTCGCCCTTCCAGCGCGACTTGTGCTAGACTGACTCGCGCGCGAGCCACTTCAAGCGACTCCTTCGCACTGGCCAACTCCTTCGCCGCCGTGGCCTGCGCGGAAGGACGAGAATTCGCGCACGCCAGGAACCGCCGGCGCGCGGCGTCGCACTTGTTGTTTTCCACTTCGTACCGCGTGCGCATGGTCGCTACGGAACCCAGGTCTTCATCTATGAACGCTTGGAGGTTTCCCACCAACGCACGGTGCACGCGCCTACCGAGTGACTCGCGAAGCATACCCACAGCGCGCAGGGTATCCGCAATGGGGGTGAGTAAAGGCGCACCAATCGAGGCGGCCATTGGCGCGCTCATCTCTTCGTCATCCAGTGTCGTCGCATGGTGTCCGACTCTTTCCAAAGCAGCCGCGAAGTTCGCCTCCGCTGACGCGGACCCAGGCGCACCCGCACCGGCGCTGGTCAAAGCGCCGAGCACGCCCCCGAGGCTGTCCACCCCCAAGTCAAACGCATTCGGGCGCCCCTCTAAAGACTTTGCGTAGTTTTTTGAGGCCGACAACATGGCGAGAGTCTCGCGAAGCAACCACTTGTTTTCCGCCTCGTGCACGCGCAGGCCAGCCTCCCAGGCTGGCGTATCTTCGAAAGTGCCGGAGGGCGCCATGGCGCCAGTCTCGGGCGCGAGCGGCAGTGGCGTGAGAGGTGAGTCAGCCGAGGAAATCTTCCTTCTGAAATGACAGCTCCGAAAGGAGTATTGGCAATCAATGTAGTTACGCACGTGCACATTTAGGAACGTGCACATTTGGGAACGGTCAAAATACCTTTGAAATATGTGTTTTGACCAGATTTCGATATGCACAAGACCTTTCAACCTCGACCCTGTCAAGCTCCCCAGTCCTTCCGAAGTCAGACTGGTTCAAGCAGAAGCAACCACGCGTGACTCTCATACCGAGCTGCGCGCGACTTCGCACCTGGAAAAACCCCAGGTGTGGCCGGTAATTACACCATGTCTGCAGAGCGCGCTCGCCGGCCTTGATGTGGGGCTCCAAATGGGGACATCGTCAGAGTGCACATCGTCAAAACTGCAAAAGCTCACAAGCCAAAACTGCAAAAGCCAGTACAAAAGCCAACAGATGTTAACACGCTCATACTGGCTCAGAAAATGGACATCGTAGGACGACTTCACGGAAGGAAGTGTTCCTTGTGATGTAAAACAGTGATATACACTGTCAAAAAATGTCACTTTCTGGCAAGGATCCGACGTGTCATGCGCTTGCAGCACCATGAGGGATGTTCTTTCAGAAACTGTTTTTTGGACGAGGTGAAAAATATCGAGCAAAAAAATGCAAAAGCTCGAAACTGCAAAAGCCCCATTTGCCACCCAGGTCGTCGACCATCGACTCCCAAACCTTGACGTCAAGTGCTACGTTTTTATGACGTGAGCATGTTCTACGCACCATGGCGAGCAATCTTTACCATCAGGTCTTCCTAAGATAACGATGTTCTGACCCAGTACGAGAGAGGCAGTGGAGCTGGTGGCTTTCGTGCTTTTGCAGTTTCGAGCTTTTGCACCAGTGTTG
>Ga0307488_10002393_pt1 | contig 15908 bp, 32 predicted proteins | sample SB02metaG_FD_202248 | JGI IMG/M metagenome (GOLD analysis project Ga0307488, IMG submission 202248) | Sea-ice brine microbial communities from Beaufort Sea near Barrow, Alaska, United States - SB 0.2 | ecosystem: Environmental > Aquatic > Marine > Coastal | place: USA: Alaska | collected... | reverse complement strand
ACTGAAACGATGTTGCTATGCCTACTCTTGGGTTCTGAAATACAGGCAACCACTTGTCGGGCTTCTTATAGAACGGCCAAAGATTAGTTGTCAACGATATACTAGCTGGATAATTATTCTTGTCAAGGAATTCGATCATAGCCATATAGTACTTAGGGTCCATCATCAACGGATCACCACCATTAACTATTATAGTTTGTGTATCAGGATACCTGTCTAGGAATCTAAATATCTTAAATAGATCTAACTGTGCTGTGCTATCAATGTCTGTTATCTTTGAACTAGAACAAAACGTACATTTAAAATTGCAAGCCTCTGTTGGCTTAATAATTAAATCCATTAGACTAAGTCCTCTATAAAGAATTCAAAAGACAATAGTCTTCGAGGTCCCGAAGTGTGTATAGCTTTGTGTTTGAAACAACTAGACTGGTTTAACCATACTAGTTGATTCGGTTGTGGTTGTATTTTAAATTCGTCTTCGCCATTTGTTATCATAATACAATTATTATACAGCCTATTATCGTCAATGTAAACTAAAATGTTTGAATTAAGAGGATCTCCATCAGAAAAATCATTATGCCATTCAGATGACCCAGAATCAACATTATCCCACATTCCGTTGTTTAATAGTCTATACGACGAAAAAACTTTTGACACATAAGTTTCAGCTAGATATAAATGTAAGTCATCTAACTTCTTTTGTATTACATCTGTAATATGCATACTACTATTTTCTTGACAATTAACAAATTTATAATTATCAAACTCTGCTAAAATATCAGTATTTAAAATATCACTATAGTATCCTTTTACAAAAAAATCAGTTAACTGCATAACCAAACCCCACTACATACCGAATTGTGTTTGGATCTGCAGGTAATACTTTATGCCAAATAGTATCGTCTCGTTCGTCTACAATGAGTATTTCTCCAAACTTAGGAACTAAAACTTCTTTTTCACCTGTTGTCCTATTCCAAAATTTAAGTCCACCTAGATTATTAAAATTGCAATGATAATAAAGTGCAAGCATATTACTAACAGGACGGCCGCCTAAGTCTACTTGGCCGTTTGCTTCTTCGTGAACTTTGTCACAATGATATTCTCTATTACTTCCGTCTACAGTCTTGCCGCCCCAAGGTCTTGCATATGCTGGCATTACTTGTTTGTCTTGAGGAAGATACCTTGCCGATATAATACTTTGTGCTGTAGTTAATATAGCATTAACATATTCTGGATTTGAATATTTGATATCAGTTAATGGATCACTTTCATTCCAGGTCACTTCTTCGTAAGGAATTTCTGCTAATAAGATATGTATTTCTTCGTCGTATACTATTTTAAAGTTGCCATTCAACATTTCGTTTAGGTTCCGATTCTGTGTGTACAAACATTTCACTGTATAGCGCAGGTGCTGCATTATCTATAAATGTGTTAATAACATCTGTACGCTGTTGATCATTAATTCGTTTGATACTTCTCATAGGGGTATTAGGATTATATAAGTCATCAACATAACTGTAAATTTCATCAAAGCCTGGCAGTAGTTTAAAGGTTTTATAACACTGCTTGCCAAAGTTTGCTGGAGAAATTTGTCCTTCAAACTTTGGATAGATGTCTTGCAATAGTTTGTTGCCTGCGTGATTCATTATCCACATTTCAATCATATCTTCTCGAGTGAACGAATAACAACTTGCTATTGTTTTAAACTCATTCTTCTTAGCTTTGTACAATGAACCCCAGTTGTCAATTCCTGCCTCGTCTGCAAGATCAGAATACACGTCTACAGTTTTTATATCGTATTGATCTTTGTATTCAGGGTCACTAAGTGTACTGTCTGGTAGGAACATATAATCGTGCCTAAAACTTCCCCAGGCTTTAAAACTCCATATGATATCAAGTTCTCTATAAAAGTCCTCTAGTGTTGATCCTGGCATTGCTAATATTAATTCTAATGCAGGAACTGGAAAGCCTTCTTCTCTACAACGCTTTTCAATGTGTCTAGTCAGTTCCAACTTATCTTCAGTATCTAAGTCTACTCGTTTAGATACTTCCATTGCTTCATCTGATATACTTTGTATTGACACAGTGGGCACAATACTAATGTGTTCTGTTTCTCCCCACATATCTGTGCCGCCTTCAGACGGAGAGTGTGTTTCAAATCCGCTACCTACAATTTCAAACCATTTGTCAACTAATCGTTTACGACGGTTTAAGTCCTTAGACTTCATTGTTGATATGTCAGTTAGATTAAAATTGTTTTCCCAAGCAAATGCAAATATCTCTAAGTCTCTTTTTTCAAATGCTCCAAAGTTTGCATCAGTTAAGTATGCATCTCTAAATCCTGCATTTTTAATAGAAAGGATGTCTCTCTTAACAATGTCTAAATCTTTTTTAAGTATCTTAGTATCAATGCCGCCACCCCATTCACAATACACACACTTGTAAGGACATCCTCTAGTTGTTTCAATAACAATAAAAGGTTCTAGTTTATTTTGATAAGCGTGAGTGCAAGTCTCTTTAATATAATCAAAGTGTTCTTCGTATATACTGTAGTCAGGCATTTCGCATCTTCGTTGTATTAAACTTCTTAGCTCCCAACTAACATCAGCTGGCTCTACAGTTCCATCGTTGTCAATGTAACAATTAATAAAGTCTTCCATAAAGACTTCGCCTGGCTTAGTTGGTTGACAAATAAAATCATACATTGTTCTAGTATCTAAAAATGATTTGTCGTGTGTTCCAATATGCGGGCCGCCTACTATACGGTGTGCTGTCGGCTGCACTTCTTTAATGTATGTTGCTAAGTCGTCGCAGATATCATAATTCCAAGCATAGGAACTAAACAAGTATATGTCTGCATTAGGAATTTCATTGTAAATTTCCTCTACAGTCTGATATTCATTAAATCTATATGGTGCCGGTAACCACTCTACTTGATCTGGATGTTTGCCATAATGATGGTAATGACTCTGCATCATTAGATAAGTCATATTATTTGCCAGAGACCAATCAGCGTGTGGCGGGTTTATGAACGCTACTTTCAGTTTTCTTTTCATTGTATTGTACTTACCGTTGTAGATCGCGTGAGTATTCGAAAGTTGACTTGAATACACACTGTGCTTCGTCGTCTACTAAGAACTTATAATCCTGTTTAATAAAGCAAGTAAATGGACATCTTTGGAAGAATTCACAAGAAAAGCAATTATACTTTTCCATAAAGTTGTTTACAATCTTTGTTGATCCTAGGTCTTCAACTTCTGTTTTAGAATCTCTTAGCAATGCACTTCCGCTACAACCAGCAGGGTTAGTATTATCATACAATACTGTATAACTGTTGCCTCGAGTACACGACATTTTATTTTGAGTAGTATTATCTACAAATGGTCTAATGTTTATACACTTAGGATAGTCTTTAACTAATTTTTTATAGAATGCTAATGACTCTGATTCCTTAGGCATTAAGAATTGAGACTTTTCAACTGATGGAAGGAAAGAGTCCCAATCACATTTAAAGTTGCTGTACAAGTAATCATAGTACTCGTCGCCTTCGGTTATAGCAATCATTGTTTGTCTAGTCATTACTGACGATATCATTTCAATTCTGTGCTTAAACAATTCTATGTTATCTTTAAATACATCAAATTGGCCTTGTGCAAAACGGCCTTTAGTATCATACGAAACACTTATCTTAAAGTCATTATGTTCTATAAAGTCTAGTACAGGTTGGGTGTTGTCAAAAACTAAATTAGTTATAAAATTAAATGTAACGTGTTTATCAGTATCTACTATTTGAGATTTAATTGCATCTACAAATTTTTGATAGTAATTTAGAAAGCCGTCTTGTATAAATTGGTCTTGAAATAATTCACCACCCATTACGTGTACTTTAAAATACGTTGAACGTTGATTGTTATTAATCCAGTCTACAATACCTGGAACTTTTGATAGTATTTCTTTTTCAGAAGCACCTTCTAATAACTCGTGGTTTTGTGGACAGAATACGCAACGAAGGTTGCAGTGATCAAATAAACAGACTACTAATTCTGCATAGTCAATTACTTTTGTGTCTATTATTTTATATAGAAGTTCGCTATCAGCTGACATCATTATACACATTTAGATTAATTATAACGGCAGTTCTTTCTGTACCATTAAATTGCGTAACTTCGTGCCATAGGTGTGCTGGCGCGATTACTAATCTATTGCGTTTCGTGTCTACTTTATACTTGTTATGGCCTGTGAAGCCAATATTAGAATTAAATGACGGATCTCTAAGTTGAAGCTCTCCGCCTTCTTCTGCATTGTTTACATTTTCTAAGTAAAAAATACCAAACGCCATAGCGCCTGCGTGATTATGCACAGACTTATAATCTCCGTTACGCATAAAAGGTAAACGGCCTGTTTCTTGTGATATTTTCTGTTGTATAAATTCTCTATCTATACTAAAAGGCAATGCTGCGCCTGTGGTGTTGCTTGCTGCTAATTCAGTAAAGCCATCAATAAAATAACCCTTTAACTCTGTTAGGATCGGAAACAACTTTTCATTCTCTGGAGTAAACAACGGGATACTATTCTCAACAATATCATTAAAAGTTCTACCCTTTGCTTCCTCTGAAACAAAGATAGTTTTAACAATGGAACTAACTTCGTTTGTCCATTCATCGGTCATTTCATAATCTTTTATATAAATCTTTGTTGGAAAAATATCGTGTATCATAGTTACCTCTGTACTGTTTATCATTTTAGCTAGATGCTACAAGTGAATACTTGCTAATCCAACTAGTGTCTTCCTGATTGTTTCTTTCTAACAGTTCCTCAATTAAGTAATGATTTACTGTTGCTAAATCAATTGAGAAAAACGAACCTGCTGCGTGTGCAAATGTTGATTCTGTATTAATTACTAGGGTAAGCATTTCATCTGTAAACTCGCCTGAAGTAAAAATAGGTAAGAAGTCTAGTTTACTTACATCTGATGTAACACCAATATATCCTGCTTCTTCTGTCCAGCCAAATGCTTCTGAACTTGCTATTGCTGTAAAGTCTTTAATATCTTGTATATCTTCAGCAGTCATTGCTTCAAAGTTAACAGCACTGTTAACTGTTGATTCTATTGACATATATTTGTAATTCCAAACTCTAGTGTTTAACATTGCTGAAGGATACTTAGATGTATCATTAAAAATTTCAGATATATTATCATATGTTATATCTGAACCAAAATTTAGTGCGTTTCTAAATCTTCGTGTAATACAATGTGCAAAGAAAATTTCTCTTTGTTCTAACATATACTTGTCTAAGTCTTTTCTTATCAACGGCTTAATAGCTGCTTTAAGTTCTTCTTTTTTATCACCTGATGAAAGGTAAGTTGCAAGTAAAAATTCTACACCTGCACTATTTATGAGCCCGTTATCTGTAAATAATGGCAAGCTGGATGTGTTATTGTAAGCATCTGTAAGACTGCTACTATCAATATCAAGCATATCATTAGTACGGGTTTCACTCATCTTGTTTGTCCAACCAAATACATTATATCTAAACATAAGACCGCTGATTAAAGACTTTACTGAACTTTCTGTTGCGTTTGGAAGTAAAGAATTAAACCAAGCGCAAAGCACTTCTAACAATGCTGTGTCATCACAATAAATTATTATTTGTTTGTTAGTATTGTTGGTATAATCTTTTAACAAAACAAAAAATTCTTGCCAACTGCCTGCTTCACTAATAATACCAGCTGTTGTAGTATTGTACATAATTAAATTGCCGCTGGCTACAGTTTCATATGCATTCATTAGCGCAACGCCATTTTCTTCTGATATTACAACTCTATCCATATCAATACTAATAGTATGATCTGTTGCAACATAAACTTTTTTAAATAAGTGTATCATTTTCTGTCTCTTTTTCAATTGTTGTTAATTCGTCAAGAATGTTTTGTCTTTCGCCGGACGCAACTGCCCAAGTTTGTAAAAACAAGATGTTGTTTGTATTTGCCCAATATGAATATAAGTTCTTGCCCTTAAACATATAATCATTAAAATATTTTGTGTAGTTTATACACTCGTCTAGGTTATTATCATCACTTGCAATAATATGACCTAGCTCTTCATATTTAAGAAGACTTACAAAGTTTACTCCAACCAGTGAGTCTGTATTGTCTTTAGGTGCTGCATCTACAAAATCATTAAGTTCTTCTAGATCAACTGTGTGTAAATTATAAAGTAATAGACTTTTTATTCTAACACTCCAATGATCCAATAATCCTTGTAGTTCGTCAGTTAATGAAATGCCAACTTCATTTTCAAGCAATAGATTAAGCATTGTAATTTCTAATGATTGAATATTAACAATAAAGGTTGAGCCCGCATACGCAAGTATCATTTCTTCTAGGTCTTCTTTTGTTTCAAATTCAATGTCTGCAGGTAAGTCTAAATTTCCAAGATACACTAAAAGTTTTTCGCCTTTTAGTTCAGAGTTAGCATAGTCGATTACATAAGCAGTTTCTTTGTCTGCAAAATACTCTTTAAGATGTTCAATAGCAATTGGTGCTGTAGTAGTAATTACCTTTGACATTATCTTCTACCTCTTGAACTATGACAACTACTGTGACAACTAGCGTGACATACGTCTCTTTGATAATCTACTGTAGTATCTCTAACTGCAATATATCTAGCTTGCAAGTTTGTAAAGTAAGTTTGTAGTCCAGTAACAGTTACTGGAGTGCCGGAAGTTGGATTTCCAGCGATGTTGCCCAAAGTTATAGGGAAGTAAGTTGGCGATAGATAAGCCTTTGCAGTAACATCATATACAATGCCTGCAGTTGGTCGAGTACCAGTATTTCCGCCGGCGCCAGTAACGTTTAGTTTAGCTCGTAGTTTTCTAATATACAAGTATGCCTGAGTTTCGTTTCGAAAAAGGGTAGTAAGAGTACTAGCAGTAATTTTTGAAGTGCCAGCTGTTATTGCTGATCCAGGCACTGCTGCCCTACCAGCAATAGGTCCGCCAAATCGATTATTAGGTACAACTTGTGTTCCGCCATATGATGGTTTTGCGTTTGTTCCCCAGGAGATTGAATCATTAGCTGCCGATGAAACATAATCAGCAAATCTACTTGCTAAATTACCTTCTTCAATTGGATTTGTTAGTGCTGCCATTTAAATTCCTCTGTGTTATATTATGTATTTAGTCCAGCAAGCTCTTTCATTAAGAGTTTTGGTGCTGGGCATACGTTATCTTCCCACTCAAGTTGGTGACAATCGCCGCCGCAGTACTTATAGACTGGACATTCGTAGCATCTTGGGTCTCTTTGAAGCTCTGACATAATGATTTCACACCGTTTTGGTGCGTTTATAACATCAGCCGGATCATCATCAATATGACCAAATGCCGAAGTAGGTGCAGAATTAGGACACCCTGCAATAGACCCGTCACCGTTAATTGTAAATAGTTTTTGCTCACAATCTCTACAGAATGTGCCTGCACCAGTAAACCCACTTTCAAACTTAGAATACACGTTTTCCATAAATCCGTTATGGAACCATTCACGTACCCCGTGTTCTTCCATTTGGTGATGCATTTTTAAAAACCACTCTTGCATTTCAATATTAGTTGGAAATACAAACAAGTTTTTGGTTGCTAGACCATCTGATGTTACACGTTCAATGTCCATTTCTTGTACGCCAAGACTCTTAACATAACGCAACAAATCAATTGGCTCCATATTAATACAGTCTCTAGTTAAACTTACAAACAGTTTAATTGTAACTCCTCGATCTAATAGTAGTTTAATATTACTTTCAAACAAGTCGAGCTGTTTTTGATTTTCAAATCTTATATTAGGATCCCACGATGTGCCTATCCTATTGTCTAACACTTTTTCAATAAACTCTAACTTTGCAGGAGTTAACTTGTGTACTAGGTTTGTAGTTATTCCGTAGGTGCTGTTGGGCCATACATCTTTAGTAAGATCGTAGAACTTCCACAGGTCCTCCATTGGTGCAAGGAACGGCTCACCTCCGTGATATTCAAAATGGGCAGTTGATTGTGGTCTTAGTTCTTTTAATTTGTTTAACCAAGAAGCAACACGAGTAGGATCAAAGTAAATCTTACGTCCATTTTTACCATTAGTAAAACAATGCGCACAATTAAGATTACACGTTTCAGTGGTCTTTATATAAAACAGTAGATCATTCTTTATCATTTGTATCCTATCGACAGCATTGTTGAACTGAACTTATTTGTTGCACGGTGCGGAGTGTGCTTTGGTATTATTATACTTTCGCCTGGATCTAATTTTATTTCCTTGCCATTTACTACTAATGTTTTTGTTCCTTCTAAGCATTTTATTTCAACATCAACTGGATCAGTATGCTCAGCAAATGATGCTGCATTTATAGGTGAAATATAACAATGTACGGTAGCAGGATAATTACCCATAAAATGCTGCTCTAAACCTTCAACCTTAACTGTATATTGTTGTTGCGCAATATAATAATCAACAGACATAACATCTATAACGTGATCTCTGCCTTGGTCGTCGATTACCATTGCTACTGAACCATTCTTTAAAAAATCATAGTCCACTTAGTTCATCTCTGGTTTACTAAATCCGTATCTATCTTCACACAATAAATGGTAGTCAGTGTCTTTAATATTATCTGCACCGACTAGCTCACATATTTGTTTATTGATTACACGGATATCTTCTTTTGTTGTTTTTGCATATGGTTCCATTATCTCAACTACATCTAAGTAATAATCATAATGTTCTGGGCTATCAACACTTTGGTTTGCTTTTGATAGCATTAGGTTGTAGAACTCTGCACACAGATCTCTTTCCATACTCAATCGCTTTTTTCTTTCAAATAGTTCTTTTATATTATTCATTGCTTTTAAAGTTGAAACTTGCAACTCTCCGTGTTATGTTAGTTGATCCTGCCTTGTGCCAAAATCCTCGTTTGTTACTTACTAAAAACAAGTCACCTGCTTTAGGATAGTAATCATCTATGTTGTCGCCGTATTTAAAACTAATAGCACCACCTGTATCTTCTTGTGCATCATCAAAATAATACAAGAAGAAAAGATCATAGCCTTCCATAAAGTCAGTATGCCAGCCTTGGTTATCGTTATCAACTCCGTCCCATACCGTATAGTAAGTATACTCTGAATTTGGATAAGTTGGAACAATATACTTTTGATGTAAGTAACGTGCAACTGCTGTTAATCTTTCATCTAATACTGCGTCGACATCTTTTTCGCCATTATCTCGTTGACGCTCTTCGGTATTCAACAAAGTAAACTCTTGTAATTTAACTAGGTCTTGTATGTCAGGCTCGCTGAATTGGCAGTAACCTTTTGTTTTTATATCTTCTAACATAGTTAAACTCCTTTGTTCCTTAACTGCATTTGTATTTAACTGATCATTTAAAGATAAGCCTTCCAACTGGGGTGTGCAATAGACATATCCAGTTGCTTGCGCCGGTTTACTAAGTCGTAGTAGTCAGGTGCATAAGGGGCTCTAATCGGCTTCATATGCGTTTTGTCTGCTTTGCGTCCATTACACGGTCTACACGCTGCCACAATATTTGTCCAGCTAGTTTTACCGCCTTTGCTTAACGGAAGTACGTGATCTAGTGTAAGGTTAGCTTTAGTGTAAGGTGTGTTACAGTATTGGCAAGTGTACACATCTCGTACATACAAATTAGCTTTAGAGAAACGAGGCTTGTGTTTGCGCTTCTGCATATCTTTGAGCATCATTACTGCTGGTACACGAGTTTCCCAACTTTCACTACGCACCATCCAATCATCGTACCATTCCAGTACTGTGACTTTATCAAGCCAAAGATATGTAATTGCTTCTTTCCACTGTATCGCACTGAGTGGCAAGTAGGATACAGGCTGTGCGTCTGCATTTAATAGTAGGCAATCTGCCACATTATGTTCCTTATACTTTATCGCCTTGGATAACTGCTTTTATTTCTTTTCCTGTCATTACTAGACAACTTAATGTATCAGAGGAAAATATAATACTGAATGTCGGATTTGTATCGATACTTAAAAACATTTTAAACGTACCAAAGAGTTGCTTGCCGTTAATAAGCGTTACGCTTGCTGGGCCTTCAACAAATGGAATTTCGTTATACTTTTGTTCAAGCATTTCATCTGGATCACCAGGTAAGCATTGTAGCATTATAGGAAATACAACTGCCTTTTTCTTAGGTTCGTTAGCGGCTGATGGCTGAACTGTTAACAGAAATACGAGAAATGCTACTACTGTTAAAAGTAAGAGTCCATTGTTTGATTTGCACACGCTTGTACTGCTTTGTTCCATTGACGTTCTCCATCCTTATCAAATACTATAGCACGACTTGCTTCACAAGTCAACCATCCATTTTGATTAGATATTTCTTTCTGTAGCTGTCCTAGATGCCATCCTGCCATACCTAAAGACATCCTCCACTGCATAGGACTATTATTCATTGCTAATTTTTCTATCATAGGGTTATCGCTTGTTATTGATAAGCCATTGCCTATTTGCATAGTATTAGAAGAATACCATTCGTCAGTGTGTGTTAGTAATATTGCTTGGTCGTTTACTGGCCCGCCCTTATACATATATTCAGTACCACCGTATCCAAATCCTCTATCTTCAATTATTTGCCTTACGGTGACTTTAGTTGGTTTGTTTAAAATAACACCTGATATACCGTGTTGTGGATCGTCTTGGTATATGAGTATTAAGGTTCTTGCAAAGAACCCTGTAAGGTTTGGATGTGCTACTAGGAGTTTCCCTTGGAAGTTAACTCCAGTCTGGAAGTGGTCCGCCATACTTTTTTCCTTTGATCCGTCTACCGCCTACTGATTTGCGTTTGTTGCCGATCTTATGGCTTTTCTTGCCATCACGAGTCATCAAACCTCTACTTTTACAAGATGCCTGGGCACTTGCACTCATCTTACTCTTAGGAGTATTTCTACAATAACTTGGTGAAGGTTTGCCTTCTGTAATCTCTTTAATACGCATACAAGTATTTAGCGTAGCTGAGGTTAGTAGAGGACGAAACTATCTGTATTTGTCTGCAGGGTTTTCGTAGGCCCCGCTGTAGCGATCTTCGCATAAGCGGAATGTTAATACTTTCCTTGGGCCTCGCGTGGTATTGATGTTGATCTCTCCGGTCTTGTCGTGATATTCAATTTTTGTAATTTTTGCTCGTTCATTGTTATTCCCCACTAGTATCTCTTGACCTAGTTCTAAATTTAAATTGATATTGTTAAGGTTGCTCATCGGAAGATCTCCTTTTGACTTACTACAACTGCTGTTGTGTATAGTATTTAGTTTACCAATTATGGTTGACAAAGTAGTCTGTTTATTATATTATAGTAGAGTAATGACACGCAAACGTTCAGATAAGTTGTGGGCAGCTTGTGTCGGGTTAGCGGAAATACCTTCCCTTAACATCAGACACGAATGTTGGAACGACCTTGATATTGTTGATCGCAAGTGGCCTATACATCTAAGGTACTTACCCAGCAAATGGGTTACGTTTGATCGTAATGGTGCTATATTAAAGAATCCGTGGAGGAGTCACAGCAAATGGTTAAAAAACTTAACATACGAGTCACTAGACAAAGTAACAAAGCCTTACTAGCATCACTGCGCAACTTGTCACTGTTAGTCACTGTCACTGCTGTCACTGCGTGTTCGTCAATGCCCGAAGTAGTCACTGGCGTTGGAAACCATCATATCGGTTATGCCCCTCAGGACCCCTGTATTAGATGCGGTGAGAGCTGGGTGATGCTCCCCAATGAAGAAATGGCTGCACTCAAAATCAGCAAGCGATGGGAAGATGAGAGAAATGGTAAAAAAGTATCCAATCCTATTGACGTGGCTGGTCCTGCTGAAAAAATAGTTATCATCGAATAGAAGAACTGACCACCCCTTTCTTTTGCCAATAAAAATAGCCATTATCTAATGTTTTGGACAGATAAAGGTTGACATCCCAGCCATCTGACGCTATACTGTATATAACAGTTAGGCAATTAAGCAAAACAAAAGAGAGGCACATAATATGTTCTACATTTATAACAGGGCAACATCAGCAATTGAATCCAATCCTACAAGAGGTAAGCATTATCTCAAGGCTGAGTATAAAACAATGGGTGCTGCCAGAGCGGCAATGACCCGTATGCACAAGAAGTTTGAAACAAATCGTTTTGAACTGTTGGCATCTAAGTATAGTTTCGAACGAGACAGAGACGAAGCGAAAGCAGAAAATTCACCACTATATATAAGTGGCATTGCAGAAGCTGAATATTATCACAAGAACATTGAGAAGACAATTACCAAAACTGGCATTTGCCCAGGCACTGGTAAGACTATCACTCATACTGCATCTGTAAACCAATCACATTATATGAGCCCATTGTCAGAATCATACTGGAGTATGTAAATTGGCAAGTATGAGGTTGACATCATTAGGTTTTGACCTTATACTATATATAACAAGGCACTAAAGAGGGGCACAAAATATGGAAATACACGGTATGACAATAGATAAGTTTTCAGGTAAGACTTATTGGCAAAAAAGACATTCTTCAATTGAAGCATTGAAGACTCACGTTAAACGATACTCGCAAAGAGCTTGTCATCTTGCGATATACAAAATCGAAACTGGCAATAGCGAATTAGAGTTTGTTGAACACATCAGCAATTTTAATTTAGGAGAAAAATAATGGCAATGATGAAAAAAGTATTACACTCAGACAGCGGCCACGGTTGGTTAGCAGTAAAGTTGGGTGAAATTAAAATGTTAGGCATTGAGTCAGATATTACAGAATACTCATACATAAAGGGCAAGACGGCATATCTCGAAGAAGATTGTGATGCTATGACATTTATCAATGCGGCAAAGGCCAAAGGCATTACAATAGAGCTTAAACAAAGTCCGCCACGTGATCGTAGTCCAATACGTTCATTCAAATCTTATAACTCATCAGAGGTAGTATAATATGATTGAGATCTTAAATTTTCTAGAAGTCCTTGAAGAACTAAAGACCAAAGCATTGCAAGGTCAATTAGAAGCTATTGACATTCAAAAACAGATTAATAATCTGTCAGATGAGTTTATTCAACAAGAACTTCAAATGGAATTTGATAGCGAAACTGTATTTAAGGACGCATCTATTTACGCACCACGAAACGAGGTATAATATATGATTGATATTTCACAAATTGAATTACCGAAAATGCCAGATCCGTCAGCGTTTAGATGGTGGTGTTCGGAAAAATGGATGGAACACAAGGACGAATTGTTTCTGTGGGAGAAAAGGTTTCCAGAATACGACAGCACCTATTATTTTCGTAAACATCGTTGGATGTTGAAAAAGATGTTCAAAGAAGAACAGATTGAAAAATATCACAAAGAAAACAAGAAAGAAATATCAAAACTTGTCAAACGTGGCTTTAAAAAAGGAAACTTATAATGTTTGATATCGTACCTGGAGTTGGTTGGTTACTACTTGCCTATGCTGTTGGAACAGCCTATGGTTGGTGGGTCAATCGAAGTGGAGCAGAGGTTATCGAGAAAACTATCGATAATCTTATTGAAAACGGTTACCTCAAGCATCGCAAAGATGCAAAGGGTGACATTGAAATCTTAAAATATAACGAGGAGTAATATATGGAAACTAAAACTTATTGGGAACGTCAGCCTAGCGACCAACCCGGACTACTTAACGGATTTAACGGCACTTGGAAATTTAGTGATCATTCAAAAATTTCAAGTGAACTAAGAAACTATTTAATGGAAGCATTTCATCCAGTAGAGAAGTTTAAAAGGATTCCGTTAGATGACATCAATACACTAATGAACGAAGTCTGGGAAGGCCCAGGGTCAATGGTTAAAATTGAACGTCTGCATCGTGAAATGTATGGTGAACGAATGGCTAAGAAAATGGGCGACGATGACACCAAAACAAAGACTGCACCAAAGAAATCGTAGTTTTTGGTAAGATAAAGGTTGACAAGAGTGCTTGTTGACCTTATACTGTATATAACAGTTAGGCAAACATTAAACAAAGAGGCACACAATATGACAAATTTAGTAACCAAAGCAACTGAGCTCGTTTATCAAATGGATAACGACCAATTGAATCAACTTGTAGAAGCTGTGAAGCTGAAACGAACACACCTATCGCGTCAAGCGGTAAAAGCGTTCACTATTAGAGACGCTGTCCAGTTTACTTCACGTGATGGTAGATCTTATACAGGAACCGTTCGCAAAGTGAACCGCAAGTATATTGTGGTAGACACTTCGCAAGGTAGTTACCGTGTTCCGGCAACTATGTTGACACAGGTTTCTTAAATGGGCCCGTTCAATGAAATGAGACAGTTGAGCCGCAAAGGTGCGGTTCTTCAACTTCTCCAACAAGATAACCTAAGCGAATGGGCTAGGAACTATTGGGGGACTGTCTACGACACTATAGCAATGAACGAAGAACGGTACAATGCTAGAGTGGTACAAACATTTAATGACGCAACATCAGGGGAGATTGAATATGAGTAAGACAGGTAACTGGCTATTTGGTATGCAGGAAGATGCATACGATATGACACGAAACGAATTTATTTCCGCACACGGTCTAAGTCAAGTAGAGGTTTGGGACGAGGTGCAAGACGAAGACTTTATGGAGATGGACGACGGTGCCTAAGTATAAAGAATCATTTTTCAAACCAGACTTTGACTTTAACAGAGACTTGTTCGAAGGCCTAGTATGGCAAGAACCTAATTCGAAGGGCGATGGTCACTATGCTGTTGAACTTCATCCCAAGGGCTTCCAATGCGACTGCCCGGGCTTTACCTTTCGCGGTAAATGCAAACATTCACAAATTGTAAACGACAGAATCAAGGAGGCCGTAGATGGCGAAGTCCCCCAATACTACACCTATTAATGGTATAAGTTATAGTTATAGTTGGACGCAACCCTATTTGCCTACCAACTACAATCCCTTCTATCAGCCTAGGTCGGTTGCTATGGCCTGGCTTACCGCTAGTAACGAACACAAGGTCACAGAAGAACTGAGTCGAATAGCGGCTGTAGACGATATCGTAGATAAGATGTTGACATATCCAGATGCAGAGCGTATAATTAAACAAGTAATGAATTTAGGAGACAAAGATGCTTAAAATATTATTAGGAGCAGGTCTAGTAATTGCTCTAGTAGGTTATGGTGTCCTAACACCGCAGACACTTGAAGAAGCCGGCGCTCGTATGAAGACAGGCATCAACAATGCGGCGGTGTGGGTCAAAGATAATACTGAAACAAGCTATGTCGACCAAGCTAAGGATTTTGTAAAAAATGATTGATATTAAAGAAATTACGGTAGGCCAGTCCTACGGTTGTAAGTTTCGAGTGAGTAATGTTCCACTTGATGAGTTTGGATGTCTAGGAGGACCTTTGAGCTTGGCTGACTTGCCTATTAAAGAATACGGTGAGTATGAGGGCTTTGGCTTCCTTAAACAACGAGACACTGAACAAGAACTAGTGGTAGTGATAGACGAAAAGAGCGACAACGAGTTTGTCTGCGCCTATGCTGACATTTGGGACGTTGACGAAGTAGAACTTATCGAAGGATAGGTTTTGGTAAAGTCAATGGTTGACTTCTTCGCGGTTATCAGGTATACTGTATATAACAGTTAGGCAATAGTGTTTTAACTGAAAACTTAAAGGATAAAAATAATGGCATTTACAACTATTAAAACTAACCAAAAAACTTTCTTAGAAACATATCTAAGAGGAACAGGCAAGACTCTTACTGCGGCAGACGCCAAAGCTAGATTCGGTATTCAACAACTTCCAGCAAGAATGAGCGAGCTCAAAGCGGCTGGTCTGAACGTGAAGACTGACATTGCGA
>Ga0307488_10002390_pt1 | contig 15918 bp, 14 predicted proteins | sample SB02metaG_FD_202248 | JGI IMG/M metagenome (GOLD analysis project Ga0307488, IMG submission 202248) | Sea-ice brine microbial communities from Beaufort Sea near Barrow, Alaska, United States - SB 0.2 | ecosystem: Environmental > Aquatic > Marine > Coastal | place: USA: Alaska | collected... | reverse complement strand
TATTAGCACAACTTGATGACTGCTTAATAATTGATCTAGAAAATGGATCAGATATGATAGACGCATTAAAAGTAAAAGTAAATAATTTAGCTGAGCTTGCAGAAGTGGGTAAAGCTATTATGAAGAAAGGAAGACCTTATAAATATATTGCTATTGACACTATTTCAAAATTAGAAGAGTGGTGTGAAGCGGAAGGTAAGAAAATTTATATGAAAACTCCTATGGGTAAAAACTTTGACGAAAAGAACCCTGGTATGTCAATTCTATCACTGCCTAATGGCGCAGGCTACTTATATTTAAGAATGGCCTATAAAAAATGGATAGATAACTTGAACAAACTAGCAGACCATGTCATATTAGTTGGACACTTAAAGGATAAGATGCTTGAAAAGAAAGGTAAAGAGGTTGCAGTAAAAGATATTGACCTTACCGGTAAGATTAAGCAGATAACCTGTGCAAACTCAGATGCAGTTGGTTACATATACAGAGAAGATGATAGAACTATGGTTAGTTTTGATTCTTTAGATGATATTGTAGCTGGTAGTAGATGTGAGCACTTAAAAGGTAAGACCATGCCTTTAGAATGGTCAGAGATATTTATCGATTAACATGTATAAAATTAATTTAAAGACAAAAAAAATGATTAAAGCAAGACCAAACGTTAGCGTAGAAAGCGCTATTGTAACTCCAGAGACCATCTCTGTATCTCAGTTGCTAAAAGATTTAGCAAATGGAATAGGAAAAAAGGGAATGTGCGAAAAGTACAATGTAAAAAAATGGGAATTAGATGAAGTTTTTAAACATTCTAAATTAAAAGGCAAAAGACCTGCCCACGTTAAAAAACTTTCTTTTACATTTGTAGACGATACTGGTACTGATCCAGTAATAGTTACTCCAAGTGATTTAATATCAGACGCAATAGAGGATAAACATAAGGTAGATACATCAGAGCCTCAGTTTAGTAAAAGAGAAGAGGTAGATGAAGTAGATCCTAATCAAGTAACTTTAGAAACTGCTATAGACGAAGCTATTGAATCAGTTAAAGAAGTTAAACATCAAATGCAAGAAACTCAAGAAGCGATCAGTGATATGCTGAGCCCTACAGAGTTTGAAAGCCCTTGCAAGGTAAATAGAACAGATGATGAACTTGAAATACCAAGCTTTAAAAACACTTTAGAATTAGTAGAAGAACAAGAAATGGAAGCTGGTACAGAAGAAGTAGAAGTAGAAGTGGAAGTAGAAGTAGAAGAGAATGAATTCGATTCATTTACAATATAAACCAATTAATAAATAAATAAATAGATATGGCAATTAAAAGCAACGCAAGTACTGAAGCAGTACAAGGACAAGGAATGAAGGTATACTCAGGTATTTCTAATTTTAATGTTATCGCAGTAAATCCAACAATGGCGGAATTACACGATTTAGACATTAAAGTTAAATCTGAACCTAACTATCAAGTATCATTTAACAACGTAGATTACAATAAAGTTGTACTATGGGTTAAGAATGAAGACTTATCAACTAGAGTAGAGATTTTATTATCTGGAGAACACAGAGTTTCAAAAGCAGGTAAAAAGCAATGGATTAATGCATTTGGTCAAACTACATGGTCTGATGATGCACCAACATACGAATGGTGGAAGAAAGATGGTGAAAGACCAGCATATATAGGAGAAGAAACTTTGATTTTCTTTACTAAAGCATGGGCTAATGTAGCAGCAGGAGATGAAGTAACTTATGAAACTATTAAAAATATAGCTAATGGTGATGTAAAAGAAGTTAAATCTCTTGTTTCTGTATTAAAAGATAATCAAGTTAGATTACTAGTAGGAGTTAAAGATGATAAATATCAAACTATTTACAATAAGCAATTTGGTAGAATCAAGCCACAAAGAGATGATATGTTTGTTAAAATGTTAAAAGATGATTATGGTACATTTAACGCAGACTTTAATGCAGATCTTAAATGGGGAGAGCATGTACCAACTGCAGATTTAGTAACTCCAGATGCCTTGAATGAGGATGATGACTGGACTATGCCAGAAAAGCCAATGAATGGTAGACAACTTGTAGAAGAAGCTGATCCATTTGCTAATTAAGAGTGATAACAGCTAGAAGCAGTGATGATTATTTACACACCGATGTCATACTTAGAGAAATCTCTGAGTATGACATTTTTGTGTATTATTGTCCAAGCTTTAAACAATTAGGAAAACCTTTCTGTAGTGAGTTAAGACAGGATAGAAAACCAACTGCATCTATCGTTTCTTGGAAAGGTAATTTATTGTATAAAGATTTTGGGTGTTCAGAACATTCGTTCAGCTGTTTCAGATATGTAATGTATAAATATACATGTGATTTTATATCAGCTTTAAAAATTATAGATTGCGATTTCAATTTAAATTTAAATTCTCGTAAAGAAGAAACTTTATTCACTATGGGGATGATGGGTTTAAGGCAGAAACAACCTAGGATAGTAGAAACATTAACAATTATAAAGAAGAAAAGGCGGCCTTTTTCGGAAGATGATAAAAACTTTTGGACAAAATACTTTATCAGTAAGAAAATATTGGTTAGATTTGGCGTCGAACCAATAAGCCATTACTGGGTGAACCAAAACAGATTCAGTTGCAAATCAGTTACATACGCCTTTAAACTAGGCAAACGCTTCAAAATCTATGCACCATTAGAAATAGATTATAAATGGAGCAGTAACACTACCTCTACTGATATACAAGGCCTAAAACAACTACCTGCTACAGGTAAACAGTTGTTTCTTACCTCTTCTTTAAAAGATGTTATGTGTCTCTACGCTGCAGGTTATAGCGCAATCGCTTTTCAAAGCGAAATGCAAAATCCTGACGAAAAATTAATGAAAGACCTACATGATAGATTTGAAGAATTAGTTGTTCTCTATGACAATGATTATGATAATGAGAACAACCCTGGACAAACTATGGCCAGGAAAATCTGTGAAAAGTTTAATCTACGTAATATATGTATTCCAAACAAATATAAATCAAAAGATCCGTCTGATTTGGTAAAAAATGTTGGTTCACTTAACATTTTAAAACATATAATACATGAAAAGACAAGATGTAATTGAATTTCTGAGATCTAAGACAGGTTATTTAAAGAAAGGAAACCAATGGGTAGCTGATAAGTTAGGCATTGATTTAAATTTAGCTACTGAGTGTAAAAAAGAAGTAGCGGCTAGTGAGTACAAAAAGTACAAAGAAAACACGCAAGAATTTACAAATGAGAATATAAACGAGATTAATGATAAAGGCTTTAACATGCACTTATCAGAGATCGGTCTAAAATTAGAAGACGTTAAGTCTGTAAAATTTTGGCAAACTAGCAAAGGTGATCATAGATACTCTGTTGTTCCTTTAACAGGATGGCATGAGTTAGAATCTGAAAAGAACGCATTTTTAGAAGAAGTTAAAAAGAAGTCACCACAAGTTAGTAAATATTCTTACAAACCTAAAACAAGTCCTTCATTGGGTGTATTATCCTTACCGGACATACATTATGGAAAGATTACGGGTGAAGGCCCGGAAGCAATAGAAGAACACTATATGCAAGTGGTAATGGAACTATGGGAGAAAGCAAAAGGATCTAACATAGAAAGATTATTAATGCCTATAGGTAATGACGGTATGAATTCTGAAGGTTTGAGTAAAGCAACTACTGCAGGAACTCCTCAAGATGATTATATGGGATGGAGACAATCTTTTAGAGGCTATTGGCAACTAATGGATACAGCTATCACATGGTTATCAAAGAAAATTCCAGTAGATGTTGTTATTGTACAAGGTAATCATGATTTTGAGCGTATGTTTTATATTGGAGAATTGTTAGACTCTAGATACGCTAATAATCCTAACATTACAGTAGACAATTCACTTGATGAGAGAAAGTACTACCAGTATGGAGCAAATATGTTTTTAAATTTTCATGGAGATAAAGTAAAGAGAAATAATATTCCTTTACTTATGGCTACTGAACAGCCTATTATGTGGAGCGAATGCATCTTTAGAGAAGCTCTTGTAGGACACATACATAAAGAGTTAGTAGATGAAATCATGGGAACTAAAGTTAGACATATTCCAAGTATATGTGGTAATGATGAATGGCACAAAGGTAGAGCCTATGTTGGCACTAGACGTGTTGGACAAATGCATATTTATCACATTGCGCGCGGGTACGAAGGAATGTTTCAAGTAAATGTACTAGACTAATGGCCTGGAAAAGAAGATCAAAAGGACGATCAATGATTAAATCAAAGAAAGCGTCATACAATGGGATAGAATTTCAATCTCTATTAGAAAAAGGAATGTATAAACTTCTAGAAGAAGCTAACATAGATGTCGATTATGAAAAACATTCTTTTACTGTATTTGACGCTTTAGTATATCCACAAGCATGTTATGAAGGTACGCCAAAGAAGTTGTATAACAAAGGTAGTAAAGTTAGATCTATAACTTATACACCGGATTTTGTAGACCCTAATGGCAAGTGGATTATTGAAACTAAAGGCTATGCAAATGAATCTTTTCCTTTAAGATGGAAGCTATTTAAAAAGCATCTTAAAGAAAATAACCTGGCTTATGTCTTATTTATGCCAAGAAACAAAGAACAATGTAGAGAAGTGTTAGAACTAATAACACAGTTATAAAGCGGGGATACGTAAAATTGTGCGCTATAGTATCCAAATTAAGGGCTCTTAGGGAAGGGCCCTTTTTTTATTAATCAATTAAAATTAAAATTATGGCAAAAACAGCAAAAGAATTTCTACACTCAGATGAAATGCATGAGGATGACTCAGTGTTTAATCCTGGAGGAAAACAAGAATACACTGAAGAACAATTAATACGCTTTGCAGAACTCTGGGCAGAAAAACAATTTCAACTTATTGTGGCTAATATTGAAGAATTAGGAAACGAATGGCAGAGTTAGTAAGCTCATGCTGTGGAGCGGATTACACAGATAATCAAGATGAGGGAGGCAGTTTTTGCTGTAACTCAGAAATAAAAAATGGACTTTGCAGTGAATGTAAAGAGCACGCAGAGCCTGAAGAGGGGTTTGTATGTGAAAAATGTAAAGAGTTCTTTGAAAGTTCTATTGAAGATTATGAATACAAAAATCAAATGCTTGATGCTAAAGCGGAGGATAGATCAGAAGCAGAAAGAGACGAGAGATGATAGAAAAGATCACTCGAAAGTCTATGATTATAAGGCCTTCTGGTAGATCCACAGACTTTATAACACCAAGCTTTGGTTATGGCTGTTTATATAACTGTTCTTACTGCTACATGAAAAGACATAGACCAACAGGTCTTACTGTAGCAACAAACACAGGAGATATACTAACAGCTGTAAACAATCACGCATTCTTTACCCCGGTAGATAAACCTAATCAAACTCATCCTACATTCACAACATATGATATTAGTTGTAATGAAGATTTTTGTCTTCATGCTAAGTATCATGAGTGGGAAGGTATATTTGATTTCTTTAAATATCATCCGATAGCAATGGGATCATTTGCAACAAAATTTGTAAATAAAAGACTACTGTCTTTTGATCCTGAACGTAAAATACGTATAAGATTCAGCCTTATGCCACAAAAAATGGCTGATATACACGAACCCAACACATCTAAGATCATCGATAGAATTAGAGCAATCAATGATTTTATAGAAGCAGGGTATGACGTACACATAAACTTCTCTCCAGTTATTATCACAGACACTTGGAGAAATGATTATGCACGATTATTTGAAGGTGTTGATGCTATTGTGGATAGAAAATATAAAAGCAGAGTACAAGCTGAAGTTATATTTCTTACACACAATTTTAAAAAACACACAGCTAATATGCTTGCGCACCCAGCAACAGAGAAAGACCTTTGGGTTCCTAATAAGCAAGAAGCTAAGATTTCACAATATGGTGGAGAAAATGTACGATACAAACTTGGATTTAAATCTGAGTATATACAAGAATTCACAGAATTACATAACCAAATTATACCTTGGAACACTATAAGGTATATATTTTAAATTAATTAAACATGAGAAACAATCAAGATCAACTCTCTAGAATATCAAAGACATTGATATTTTCAGAGCCTTTCTACGGTATCTTTCTTATAGGATTGCAAAAACAATTTACTATGAGTTGTGCTACTGCAGGTGTAGGAAAACACGGTATAGGTATGAGGTTAGTTATTAACCCAGACTTCTTTATGGGCCTTAGTGAGGATCATCAACACGGCCTACTAAAACATGAGTTATTACATATAGCTTTTGGACATATTATATTGTCAGACAGATACCCTAACAAAAAGCTTTTTAATATTGCGGCAGATATAGAAATCAACCAATATATTGCTGAGCACATGTTGCCAGAAGGGGGTCTAACGTTAAATTCTTTCCCTGGTACAGACATTCACATGCATCCAAAAGCAGGTACTAAAGTATATTATGATATACTTAATGATACTTGTGACGGTGATGGAGGTTCTTCTAATGAGGCGTTAGATAAACTTCTTGGAGAAATGGATGGTAATAGTCAATATGACCATAAAGAATGGGCTGAGATTGGTGACTTACCTGAAGCAGAGAAGAAGCTAGTACAAAAACAGTATGAACATCAGATGAAACAAACTGCTGAGGAAATCAAGAAGCAGTGTGGGACTATTCCTGGTGAATTAGCGGAAATAATAGAAAGACTATTTACTTTAGAACCTCCTAAGTTCAATTGGAAACAGTATCTTAAAAGGTTTATTAACAACTCTTCTACAGTCTATACTAAAAAGCTTAGAAGAAAGAATAACAAACGTTACTCTGGAAATCCGGGCCTAAAGATCAAGCATAAGAATCATGTGCTCGTAGGTGTTGACACTTCAGGATCAGTAAGCAGTGAAGAGTTAGTAGAGTTTATGCACGAGTTAAGTCACATGCATAAAACTGGCAACACTATAACTGTTGCACAATTTGACACTCAGCTAACAGATGTATCTGTATTTGATCCTAAGAAGTCTTGGGAGATAAAAGGTAGAGGTGGCACATACTTTCAGCCAGTAGTAGATCATTACAATGACCCTAAGAATAAATACTCAGGGTTTATATGCCTAACGGATGGAGAAGCTCCTAACCCAGACAACTGCCCAAAGAATGCTTTATGGGTACACAGCAGTAAATGCCAGATAAACGAAGAGTTACCTGGTATAAAAATTCAATTAAACTAATCAATTAAACAAAACAATTATGAATGAAGTAAATTTAAACATTGATGAACTACAAGATTTTGTAGGGCACATTATTACAAACAATCGCCATCTGCAAACGCAAGGCAAGAAGCCTGTAGCTATAGAAGTAGTAGGTGAGTCAGGTATTGGTAAAACAACCAGTATCATGGACATGACAGCTAAACACGGTCTAGACTTTGTTAAGCTTAATCTAGCTCAAATCGAAGAATTAGGTGACTTAGTAGGTTTTCCTATTAAGCAATTCCAAATGTGGAAAGAAAAAGAAGGTAAGAAGATAGGTAAATGGGTAGACGAAGTTGCAGTAGATGCTCAGCATAAGCTAGGCTTCCAAACTACAGGTAAGAGTAGAATGTCTTATTCAGCTCCTGAATGGATAGCGGATAAGAAAGCCGGTGGTGTATTACTTCTTGATGACTGGAATCGTGCAGACATGAGGTTTATCCAAGCATGTATGGAATTAGTAGATCGTCAAACTTACATTTCATGGACGTTACCAAAAGATTGGCACATAATCTTAACGGCAAATCCGGATAATGGTGATTATATGGTTAATAGTACTGATCCTGCACAGAAAACTAGATACATTACAGCAAACCTTAAGTTTGATATAAATGTATGGGCTCGTTGGGCAGAAGAGAATAACATGGATACTAGATGTATAAACTTTTTGTTAATGCATCCAGAATTAGTTACTCAAGAAACTAATGCTCGATCTATTTCAACGTTCTTTAACAGTATATCAAGTATACCTAAGTTCGAAGATCAGTTACCTTTAGTACAAATGATTGGTGAAGGCTCGGTAGGCAACGAGTTTGCGTCTATGTTTACTACATTTATCAATAATAAGCTAGATAAATTAGTAACTCCCCGTGAATTAGTTACAGGACCAGACGAGGTTTTACTAGAGTTGAGAGAGTGTATTGGTAAAGATGATTCATATAGAGCTGATATAGCAAGTTTATTAGCTACTCGTGTAGCTAACTTTGCTGTTGCTTTCTCTAAAACGGACAGCGTAACTGCAAAAGTGCAAGATCGTCTTGTTAAGCTGTGCACTTTAGACTATTTAACTGACGATTTAAAGTATTTAGTGGTTAGAACTATATTTAACGGTAATAAGTCTAAGTTTAATAAAATGATGATGAATCCAGCTATCATTAAAATGACTGTGAAATAATGGCTAGTAAGAATGTACATATAGGCTCCCCAAGCAAGGAGACCTTAGAAGACTTAGGATTTACAGATATAAATGATGTGGGATTTTGTACAAATTCAGAAGTAGTGGATGTTTATTTGTCTGAGTCACAAACTCAATGGACTACAATACAAGATCTTTTAACTACAGAAACAACTTCTGATTTAACTACAGTTAAAAGAGCTTTTATATTACCTATGCATAATGTGTCAACTGATAGACTTAAGGCTTCTCTTAAAGAGCATAAGATTTCTGTTACTAATGATTATGAGAAAGCTGATTTTATTATTCCTCATACTAATTTTTATGATAGTTATACCAATATTCCTAATATTCCTCAAACTAAACTAATGTTTAAGGTGTCTAATGGGTACTATTGTCACGACCATAGACCTTTAACTCAGGACTATCATGATAAAACTGATAATGATGTTCTCTTAGAAAGTAGAAGTCAGGATAATAACTATCAACATAATATGAATTATGAAAGCGCTCCTTTTGATTCTTTTATATTTAGTAGTATGTCTTTAGAATTAGCAAGTTTAATTCAAAATGAAGAAATGCAAGTTATTGGTACTGACACTATACTTAATCAATCAGCTAATAGAATTCCTATAACTGAACAGTTAATAGAGGATATTAGAAAAATGGCTGATAGTTATTCCGCTACTGATGACGATGTAGAAATGGCAGGTAAGATTATTCCTACTATTGACCCTACAGGAGAGCCTTATTTATTATATAACAGTGCTAGTATGTTAGATAATATATCTTATAAGTTTAATAGAAATAAAGATGTTATGTATTGGATGGATAAACATAATATATACAACTTATCTAGAAAAAATGCTGAAGAGGCTATTAAATACTTTGATGAGAAAGGACAGTTAGATTCAAGGTGTTTTAAATCACTAGAAGTAAAATGTAGGGAACAAATACAGATTAATAACCGAGAATTGTATACTTTTAAAGTTCAAGTTAAACCTGAGTATAGAAAGTACATGAAAGACTAGTTGAGAAGAACTGTCTGATTAACATGTTCGTGTTTAATTGATGCATAGAGGGGGAGTGTAATGCTCCCCTAATATGTTTAACCGTAATAAAATAAAATAATATATATGACAACAGAAACTACGGGTACCGTCGCCCTTATAGACGGAGATAGTCTTATTTACTTTGAAATGGGTAAAGAAACTTTAGAAGAAGCTTTAATAGGTATAGATAATAGAATACACACAATGCTAGAACAGTGTGAAACTAAAAAATACGCAGGCTTTCTTACTCAAGGAAAATGCTTTAGATATGATAGAGCAACAACTAAACCTTACAAAGGAAACAGAAAGTACGGAAATAAGCCAATTATTTTTCCAGCAATTAAAGAGTATTTAAAACAAAAATGGGGATTTACGTATGTAACAGAATTAGAAGCAGATGATCTTGTTGCTATCTACAGAGAAGATTGTGACTATTCTATTATATGTTCTCCAGATAAAGATGTTTTAAAGCAAGTAGATTCAGTGCATTTTAATTATAGAACTGCTGAAAAAATTGGAACTACTAAAATGGATTCAGAAAAATTCTTGTGGAAACAAATGCTTATGGGTGATAGTACTGATGGAATTCAAGGTATACCTAAAGTAGGTGAAAAGACAGCTGATGCAGCATTGAAAGGAATTAATGTTAAAGAGATGCCAGCTCTTGTTTTAAATAAATATATTGAAAAGTTTGGTACACATGAAGGAGTGCATAGATTCTCTGAAACTTTTAAACTTGTATATATATTAAAGACTAAAGCAGAAGCATATCTAGAAACTGGAATACCTTTACCAAATTTAATAATTAGTGAGTTGTCAGAAATTGAAGCAGAATCTAAGAGTGACGACTTATGGGCATAAAAGTAAAAGATATAACTTTTAAAGCAATAGATGCTTTATCTTTTAAAATATCAGGATATACTGAAGGCATAAAAGAGTATAAAGAGGGTAAACAAATAAAAGAATTAAAAGGCCCAGACGGATTACATTTAAGCTTAGGACTAGCAGTTGAAGTAGATAGAAATTGGTATATAATAAATTCTATAAAAGTAGATAATAGATTTAAAAATACAACTTATATACTATCTATGGCTGACAGAACAAAAAGTTCTACTTTCTTAATGCCTATGATAGGAGGTGATAGGTCTTTATATTTTTGGGAATCTTTATTTGTAAATTGCCATCTATACCTAGAAGAAGATGTGTATCATATGGCTTTAGTCTATAGGTATTCGTCTGATCCTTTATTTTTAAAATTTGAACAAACTGTAAGAAAGTTTGAATCATTTGTTAAAATATTAGATCCTGATCCTCATTATGTAGTGTTTATACTTAATGTTCCAAAAAAACAAGCGCGTAATTTTCAAAAATTTATGAAAGGTAAGTATTCTAAGTTGTCCGCAAGGTATAAAGATGCCATAGAAGATTTTCATAATTTTTCTCCTACAGGAACTATAATGCAAGTAGTACACAAATTAGCTCCAAGGAAAAAACTTTTAGAAGGTCTGTTAGGATGTACTTTAGAGGACGATTCTGAATTAATGAGTATTATAAACTTAGAAAAAGAAATTCTAAACATGGAAAAATATATTAAAAAAACAAAAACAATAAGATGAAAATAGGAGACAAAGTACAATTAATAAAACTTACAGAACATTACTCACGAGGAGTAATTGGAAATATTTATGAGGTAGTACAAATACAAAAAACAGATATAAAATTATGCTCAGTTGAGAATAATGATTATTGTTTTTACACAATACCAAATAATGTTAGTTTACATATACAAACAGAGAGCGAGGTATTTGCAACCCATTTAGATGCAATTTTAACGGATATTGGAGAGCTATTGAAAAGTAAAAATAAGGCGTATGGAAACAGTGCATTAAAACCAGCTAAAATATTTAGCCAACTTAATGCTACTGAATCTCTATGCTCTAGAATAGATGATAAATTGATGAGAATAAAGAATCGGGGAATCAACGATGCTACAGAGGATACTGTAGATGATTTAATAGGCTATTTACTGTTGTTAAAAATGTCTATGTAAAACTAAAGAGGGGGCTTTCGCCCCCTTTTTTTATAAGTTTAAGAACCACTGGTATTTTTCTTTTGGAGTTTGAGTTGTCCTTAACCCTCTTAATACCGGCATTAAATCTTCAAAGTCTTTTCTTATTTTTCTATCGCCTTTCTTAAATCTACCAGTATTTCTTTGGTAAAATATTGTTTTATCAGCTACAGGTATACCTACACCATGCAAAAGTTCATTTCCTATGTTTTCAATTAAGCTACCTGCTTGCTCAATAGGCCTAAGTGTTGCTGAAGGTGATTTTAAAATTCTAAATGCTTCCTTAGTACCAACAATAGGAGTCCATTGTAGTATCTCTGTTTGAAATCTTTTAGCTTGGTACAACATAAAATTAGATACATAAGTTTCATCATCATCATCTAGATTAGATAAAGCTGCTACTAACGCCATTGCTGCAATTAAAGAAGATAGTTCTACTAATGTACGTTTTACGTTTTGTTGCTCCATAAGAGACATATTATCATATACACCTAATGGAGATTTTACACCATCTACTACAGATTCACTTAAAAGATTAAAGAATGATACATACATACCTTGTGTAACTGCCCCTAGTTCTTCATCAGTGTGTATAGTAGATCCTGTAAATCCTCCGTGGCCGTATCTTCTTCTTATACCAGGCACTACCCAACTACGAAAAAGTCCTAACATTTTACCATACCAAGATTTACTTAATATTGGAGAATCAAATCTACTTTTAACTTGATTTGTTCTTCTACCTAAACCTCTTAATAAATGTATAAAATCAGCTTTATTAAAATTAGCTACTTTTTTATTTACAGACATAAAACCTTTTTTATCTATTTCTAACATATCATATAGATTTGCAGGCTTACCATCTTTCATTATAACATTTCCATCTTTATCTTTTAATTTACCTTCTAAATTCTTCATAAGAGCTAACATACGTTTACTAGAAAGTTCATGTTCTACAGCTTGTTGTAACACCATTAAATTTCCTGTATCTAATGCTTTACGTAATTTAGACCCTACTAGTTTATTACCTTCTCTGTCTGTAAACTCTGTCAATGCATCAAACATTTCTAATGCTTTTCCTAGTTTTGTATCAGGAGCAAAATTTCCTACATCACTAATTGCAGCCCCTTCTCCCCAGTACTTTTGAGTTGCCCAAGCTAAATCAGATTTAGTTACAAATTGTCCCGCTACAGATTCCTGAAGTAAAGATGCATTATCTAAAATAAATTGATTACCACCTTGAAGTAAATTAAGAGATAATGTATTCATAGCTACATACTGATTTATAGTACCTGCAGCTTGCTCTAAATTTATAGTTCTTCCAAAAACATTTACATCAGTCCTATAAGAAGTTTCTCCAAACATTACCATATTTATCCATTCATTTAAATGTTTATATGTGTAAGACTCTCCTGGTCTTGTTATTGGCATTTTAACTCCTAATTTTTCTGCAATTGCACTTACATATGCTCTACCAGAAGCATCTACCTCTACAGTTCCTCTTTTTTCTATTATATCTCTAAAAAGCATAACTTGTCCTACAATTTCAGATTTAGTTTTAACATTATGAGCCATGTGTCTAAACCTATATAAACTACTAGCAATATCTTTAGATACATCTTTAGAAGGAACTAAGTTAGTATATCTAACTGGTACATTTCTTTGAAGTTCTCCAGTAGCATTATCATATATAGCCATTTCATCTGCTGTTTCAGTAAGGCTAAAACTATCTTTTATCATATCTTTACCGGCAGTGTATGCTCCTTGCTCTTTAGCTCTATCTAAGCCTTCTTTTCTAATAGATGGCATTAAATATGAAAAAGTATCCCAACTATTTTTTTCCATACGATTAACTCCTACCATTTTATGTCCTTTTTGTAATTCTGCTAATACAAAGTCATAATACTTTTTCTTTTTAGGATCGTTTTGTATTGCAGTGTATTTAGGATTAGCATATTTAGAAGCTTTAGGTTTAACCCATTCACCTCTAGGAAGCTTGCCTAGCATATTGTTAGATAAAGTACTTCTTAGTTTTTTTATTTTAAGCTCTTGATTAGCAGCTACATCTGTAGAGTTTGAAGAGTCTATTATACTTTGTGCTGTTTTTATTTGCTTTTGTATATTATCTCTTATGTCTTGCCACCCCTCTATAGGTTCAGTATTCTCGTTTAAGAATTTAGTTTGATCTGCAACATATCTTTTACCATTATCAGATTTATAAAATTTAGAATTAGCATCTTTAAAATCTGACTGGTCATTAAAATCTTTTCTTTTAGGTTTATTATATTTATCAGCTAATCTTGCATACTCTGTTCTAATATCAGAATAATATTGATCAGCCAATAAAGGTTGTACTAAAGTTAGTACTTTTATAGTAGAAGTTTCTTTTTGTTGAGATTTATCAGTAAAATATTGATCATCTCTAACAGTCATTTCTACTTCTTCTAAAAACGGATCATTTAAACCTGCAATATCAAATTCATTTTGGCCTTCTGCCATTTCATTATACTGATCTCTTAAAGTATATTTAAAATCTCTAGTCATATCATTAGACTTAAGATTAGCTTCATCTACTGCTTTAACAAATAATTGTAAAGCAGACTCACTAGAGTATATCATAGGGTCCATTAAATATGAAAACCCTGATTTATCTTTTTGCGCCTCTCTTAACTCTTTTATAAGCATTGATCTATTAGGAATCATTTTATTTTTAAGAGATTCTATTTGCATGTTAGCTATTGCAGCATCAAACTCTTCTTGAGTATATTCTTTATTATCAAATTTTCTTTTAGCTCTTTTATACTCAGTAGTATTTTTAACTTCTTTCATGTTAGTACTTCTTATAACTCCATTTTTTAAATTATCTTGGATGTTTTGTATAAGAGACTGGAGTTCAACATCAATATTTTTATTATGAAATCCTAATAAAGACTCAGCTATAATAGGTACTACTTCATAGTCAAAATCTTCTTTCATTTCTTCTACTTCTTCTAAAACTGCATTTAATTTTTCTTCTAATGAATTAAAAGCATCTAAACTTAAAACCTTTCCTGAGCGTTTTTTTCTTTTTACTAATTGTTTAATATCAGAAAGAACATCTAATCCATCTAGATTAACTTTCATAGAATACATTAAATTTAAGTTTTTATAGCTAGATTGTTCTTTAAAATCAATATTACCGTTTTCATCTTTTAAATTCATGATGTCATTAAACTGCTGTTTAGTTTCTAACATAGTAGCAGTAGTAGCATCTACAAACTTTACAAAATCTTCAACTCTATCAACTTTAGTTAAAGATGCTTCTAGTTTTTCCATTTTAGGTAATAAAACGTCTTGCTCTTCTTGTGGTAATTTTTTAATCCTAGCAAGGTCTGCTTTAATTTTTACTTTAAGTTGGATTGTTATATCTTTTAACTTTTCTTGATCTCTAGTCTTTTTTTGAAACTGTGTATACCCACTTATAGGATTAACCATTTCACTAGCTCTAAGATCTTTAGCAAACATCTCTTGTGCTAAGATAGCAGCTGTGTTAGGAGTAGTAACAAGTCCTAGCTTATTTAACATCTTAGAAAACGCTCTAAAAATCTTATTTAACATTTGTTGCATAGGACTAGGATTCTTTCTAGTTATTTTAGCACCTTCGATACCAATTGCTGTTGCTAAAACTTCTTTATCTAACCTTTCTCCTTCCAGTTCTGGGTATTTATCAGCTACTTTATTATATAACTCTGTATCTTTAAGTTCTTCAAAAGCCTGAACAATAACCGGGTTATCTGCGCCTAACATATCTACATATGCATGGCCAAACTCATGATACACCGTATCTTCTGTTGTTAAATCTGTATTAAAGGTTACAGTAGGAGAGTCAGAGTCTTTAGACTTTTCTATAGACCCTAAAGAGTCCATTTGATTATCATATACTACATCTACAGTTACTCCGGCCTTAGCAAAAGCATCTTTTAAATGATTAGATTTCTTTTGTACCTCAGCTTTTTCTTCTCTGTCCTGTTCAGAGTATCTACTTTCATTACGATTTTCTCTTCTAATAGATTCAGAAACTCTTGTGTCTTCTTGTGAAGCAGCTGTTAATCCTGCTACGGTCCTAACATAAGTATCTATATCATTCTGAGTTTTATATGTTAAGTCAGCATTAGTCCCTCCTTCATCTGTTATTCTTTTTAAGAGATCTTCATTTATAGTAACTGCATGAAGTTGTGCAGACTTAGAGTATATATTTTCTTGAGTCATTTTTATATACTCAGTGTCTATTAAACCAGGATAACGATTGTTTATATTTTCTATTTCTCTAAGACTTGATTGTACATTAGATTGAGTTAAATAAATAGAAC
>Ga0307488_10002389_pt1 | contig 15927 bp, 12 predicted proteins | sample SB02metaG_FD_202248 | JGI IMG/M metagenome (GOLD analysis project Ga0307488, IMG submission 202248) | Sea-ice brine microbial communities from Beaufort Sea near Barrow, Alaska, United States - SB 0.2 | ecosystem: Environmental > Aquatic > Marine > Coastal | place: USA: Alaska | collected... | reverse complement strand
TGATCGTTTCCAGCGCGGTGTACCCCTCGGTGCCCACGCCGATGACAGGTCCTTTGCGAGCACGAACTTCCTGAATATTGCTGGCATTCTTGGCAAAGAGAGCGTCGTTGGGAGCGATGAAAACGGAGGGAAGATCTGAATTAATCAGGGCAATAACTCCATGCTTGAGCTCAGCACTGGGATAGCCCGAACAGAACATGTAGCTAATCTCCTTGAGCTTAAGCGCTGCCTCTAGCGCCACCGGATACTGGTACTGTCGTCCCATGAAAAGCATCCCTGGAGCGTTGGCGTATTTTTCTGCCATGGCCGGCAGATGGGGGTTCATCTCGAGAACGCGGGCCACTTTGTCCGGCAGTTGCTCCAGTTGCTCAATGATGCGCAGGCCATCGGCGGTGGAAAGATTGCGGATGCGACCCAAGAGAAGAGAAAGCAGGGTGAGGATAGAGACCTGCGAGGTGAAGGACTTGGTTGCCGCTACGCCAATTTCCGGCCCAGCGTGCATGTAGACACCACCGTCGCTATCGCGGGCAATGGTACTGGCCACGTTATTGCAAATACCGAGGGTGCGATGCCCCTTACGCTGGCTCTCGCGCAGGGCGGCCAAGGTGTCGGCCGTCTCGCCACTCTGACTCAGGACGAAAGTCAGGGTGTATTTATCCATGGGGGTGTTGCGGTAGCGGAACTCGCTGGCCACCTCAACCTCGGTCGGCATGGAAGCAAGACTCTCCAAGAGATACTCGCCGGCCAAGGCCGCATGGTAGGCCGTGCCGCAGCCGATGAGAACGACCCGCTCGACCTCTCGCAACTGAGTCGGAGTCATGTTGAGCCCCCCCAGTTTGGCAGTGGCTTCTTCAAGGTTGAGTCGACCGCGCAGGGCATCTCGGATCGTAGAAGCCTGCTCGTAAATTTCTTTGAGCATGAAGTGCGGGTAATCGCCCTTGGAGGCATCCTCCGCCTGAAAATCGACAGTACTGATCTCGTACTTCTGTCCGTGGCCTGCCAAAGACTGGATTTCGAAGCCCTCAGGACGGAGGAGGACAATCTCGAAATCCTTCAAATAGACAACGTCACGGGTGTGGTTAACGATAGCAGACACATCGCTGGCGAGAAAATTTTCCCCGCTGCCAATTCCGAGGACGAGGGGACTTCCTCGGCGAGCGCCAATGAGAAAGTCGGGTATATCTTGGTGCAAAACGGCGATGCCATAGGTGCCGTGGACATCCCGCAAAGCTTGGCGGATGGCTTCGACCAGATGATCGGGTGAAGGCTGCCCTAGTTGGGCCATGAATTTTCCGATAAGATGAGCCAACACTTCGGTATCAGTCTCGGAATGAAAAGTGTGACCCTCCAATTCGAGCTCTTGGCGCAGTTGCTGGTAGTTCTCGATGACCCCATTGTGAACTAGGACGATCCGCCCACTTTGATCGGTGTGCGGGTGCGCGTTTTCCTCGGTAACCGCCCCGTGGGTGGCCCAGCGGGTGTGGCTGAGACCGCAAGTACCTTGAACCGGCTCCTCCCCGAGAAGTTGAACAAGGTCTTGGATTCGTCCGACTGATTTTCTGATTTCGAGGCCACCATTGTGCCCCACCGCGATACCAGAAGAATCATAACCACGGTATTCTAGCCTCCGCAAACCATCCAAAAGAATAGGGGTCGCTTCGGCCTGACCAACATAAGCAATGATTCCACACATAAGTCTGAAAAAACTATCTAGTTCCGCTTTGCTTAGCAACCAGACAGAGAGCCCTCTGCTCTCGGGCGCATTCTCGTGCCGGGAGCATTCGCGGCGTGACAAAGGATACGATTTGGGCGATTTGAATATTGGTAATGGCCGAAGTGCAGATCACTCAAGTCAACGGAGCCCTCCACCAGACCCTCGGGGTGATCATGGGAGGTGGAGCCGGCAAGCGTCTTTTTCCCTTAACCAAAGACCGCGCCAAACCAGCCGTTCCCCTCGGAGGAAAATACCGCTTGGTCGATATCCCGATCAGCAATTGCTTAAACGCAGGAGTTCGCGACATTTACGTCCTGACCCAGTTCAACACGACTTCCCTGCATCAGCACATTAGCGGAACTTACAAATTCGACATTTTCAGCTCGGGAAGTTTTGTGGAGATTCTCGCGGCACAACAGACTCCGACGAGTACCGGTTGGTACCAGGGGACGGCCGATGCGGTGCGGCAGAATCTGGAATACTTCCTCGAGAAACCCTGGGAATATTTCCTCATTCTTAGCGGTGATCAACTTTACCAGATGGATTACCGCGAGTTGATGGAAAGTCATCTCGCCTCCAAGGCACAATTGACCATCGCGACCCTGCCGGTAGAGCGCGAGTCGGCTGAAGGATTCGGCATCATGCAGACTGACGTCGATCGCCGCATCACCCATTTTGTCGAAAAGCCGACCGATCCCAGCCTGCTCGACAGCTTGCGCATCCCTCCCCCACTTTTGTCTGAGCTTGGTTTGCCGGCTGATTCCCAGAGGTACCAAGCCTCCATGGGAATCTACCTCTTTAACCGCAGCGCGCTGGAGCACTGCCTCGACAACACCCTCGAGGACTTTGGCAAGCACATCATACCGGAGGCGATCAAAGAGCTCCAAGTGCATGCCCACATTTTTCAAGGCTACTGGGAGGATATCGGAACCATTCGGTCCTTCTTCGAGGCCAACCTCGCTTTGGCCGAAATCGAGCCACTTTTCAGCTTTTACAAATCTGGTGCCACCGTCTTCTCTCGGCCTCGTTTTTTGCCCGCCAGCAAAATAAATAGTGCAACGATCAAGCGAGCGGTGGTTTCTGACGGATGCATCATCACCGATGCCACTCTGGCAAGGTGCGTTATCGGAATCCGCAGCATCATCGAATCAGGCACCGTCTTAAAAAATGTCGTTATGATGGGCTCGGATTACTACGAGAGCCAAAGCAACCCAGTTGTCGGCGCCCCGCCCATCGGGATTGGACGCAACACCACTATCACCAACGCCATCGTCGACAAAAACGCCCGTATCGGCGAAGGGGTGGTGCTCAGCCCAGAAGGCAAACCGGACCATTACGATGGGGACAACTATTTCATCAGGGATGGAATCATCATCGTGCCCAAAAATGCGGTAATTCCCAGCGGCACTCAGATCTGAATCTCCCTACCAATACGGCTGCCCCATGTCCGCTCCCCCCCCAGCTGCCCCACCTTCCTCATCTCCCGCCAGCAAAGGCAAAACCAAGATCATCGTTTATTTCGTCGGTCTCACCGCCGCTCTGGCGGGCCTCCTTTTCGGCCTTGATGTCGGGGTCATTTCCGGGGCGAACGAACTCATCCAGCGGGACTTCAAGGTCGATGACCGTACCATCGAAAATATTGTTAGCTCCTTGCTTTGGGGTGCTGTCTTTGGCGTCTTAATCAGCGGCTTTTTTTCGCTTCGTTTTGGCCGGCGAGGCACCATCTTAGCCAGCGCGATCATTTTTGCCATTGGCTCCATTCTCTGTGCCATCGCCCCTTCGGCAGACTTCCTCACCGCGGCACGATTCTTCCTCGGTATCGCCGTAGGCATGGCGTCATTCGTCGCTCCCCTCTACCTCTCGGAAATCGCTCCCCCGCACGTGCGTGGCGCTCTTATCGCCATGTACCAGTTGATGATCACCATGGGGATTGTCCTGGCATTCTTGAGCGATACTTTTTTCTCCACCTATGCCAATCTGGCACCTTGGGCCACGGCGCTGAGCGAGTCCATCGTTTCGGTGACCGGCGGGCATGGACAACAGCTCCTCGACAGCTACTTTTCCACGCCCTGGCGGTGGATGCTGGGAATCATTGCCATCCCGGCCCTCTTCATGTTTCTCGGGATGCTCCTCCTCCCGGAAAGTCCTCGCTGGCTCGTCTTAAAAAAGCGGGCGCCGCACGCTCTTGCCATCCTCCGCCGACTGGCTAACAGCGAGAAGGAAGCGAGGCATGAGCTGAGCGAGATCGAAGCCAGCCTCCAAATTGAGCAGAAGGGCTTCGGACTTTTCAAAACTAACCGCAACTTCCGTCGTGCCATTTTTCTGGGGATGGGACTGCAAGTCATTCAGCAGTTCACCGGGATCAATGTCATTATGTACTACGCTCCCCGCATTCTCAAAGAGGCCGGTTTCAGCACCATGGCTGAGCAAATGTGGGGCACGGTGTTGATCGGCACTATCAATGTTCTTGCCACCTTCATCGCCATCGCTTTCGTTGACCGACTCGGACGCAAGCCGATCATGTATGCCGGCTTCGCCGTCATGGGCGCAGGGATGCTGACCCTCGGCAGCTTATTTCATATGGGACTAGGAGGAAACATGACCATGAGCTATCTCGCCATCGCCTCACTGGTTACCTTTATCATTGGCTTCGCCATGAGCGCCGGTCCAATTATCTGGATCCTCTGTGCCGAGATTTTCCCCCTCGCTGGCCGGGATTTCGGTATTACCTGCAGCACCGCAACTAACTGGACAGCCAACGCGCTCGTCGGCATGACTTTCCTCACCATGCTCTCCAGCCTCGGCCCGGGAAACACCTTCCTCATCTACGGCGCCCTCAATGTATTCTTCATCGTTTTCTTTCTCTTTTTCGTACCTGAAACAAAGGGCGTATCCCTCGAGTCGATTGAGAAGAAACTACTTAGCGGGACCCCGCTGAAAAACCTCGGGAACTGACGGCACCATCGAACCTATTCTTCAATCATGACGGAAGTGCCAGGGCGCACTAATTGGTAGATAAGGGGGGCAATGTCAACCGGAAGGCGCACCGCCGTGTCCGCTGCCGGATAACCAGGCAAGCGTCCCGCCTGAAGAGAAAGCCCCTCATGGTTGAGCTGCATAAAATAAGCCATCGGCACAACCTTGAAAGTCGTCCCACTGGGAGCAGCATCAATCCGAGTACTAACCCCAGCTCGGACCACCCGGCCCAAAGCATCGACAAAGTCACCATGAAGTGGGGAACTCTGCGCGGTCCGCTTGTTCTCAATGAGAAATTGACCCACCGGAGTCTGTCCCCGCCGCTTACCCGTCGAGACCGGCGTGTCAATGGCCACCTCGTCCTCGACCAAAAGGTAAGCTCGTTGCCGTCCCAGAGAAATTTCCACACGAGTATTTTCCATCTTGGCCCGATCCAAGACACGAGGAACGACTTTTGGTGGATCTTGGGAAAGGATAATTGGGGGAGCCTCGGCCAAAGCCCCCCTCTCTTCAGCTAACCCTTTCGGCCCAAGGAAAAACAAAATAAGAGCGACAAGAGTTGTGGTTAGAAGCTGGAGCACTAAGGGCAAATTAGAGTTCCTCTGGCCATTTTCAATGTCATTTGGTTTGCTCACGATTGTGCCGACGTTCCTCAACCTGACCTTGCTGGTGAGTTCACTGCTGGCAGGTCTTTCACCTGCGGGACTTTGTCAGGGGGACTTTCGCGTCAAACCGAAAGCTTTGGACGGGCAGTCGTCGGTCCAGCGTGGGAGCCAAGTTCGCCTTGAATTGCGGGGCATTGAGACGAACAACAATCCGGTCTACTACGAGATTATTCAGGGGCCAGCATGGGGAAAGCTTTCCCAACTTGAACAGCCCGACCCCAATCGGCAAGGCCATGGCTCTGTCCTTTACACCCACGGAGATGATGAAGAATCACGGGACGACACTTTCACCTACCGTGTTACGGCACCGATCAGCGGCCTCACCTCTAGGCCGGGCACCCTCTCCATCAACATTCTCGATGCCCAAGCTAATTTCAGCGGACCCACTAGGATGGATTTTGCCGCCATTGTCGGTGAATCCGCAGTCAGAATGTTGCCTATAACCAACCAAGGAGGAGGCACCTTGCGAGGCGAAATAAATGTAGGCCCCCCGTTTTTTACCGACGAGGGAAACCAGTTCACCCTGACCCGAGGCCAAAGCACTAAGATCCCCATTCGCTTCACCCCAACGGAGACAGGCCCTGTTCCTCCGCAAAAAATCCAACCCGACCCGAGCAACCCGTCTGTAACAATCGCCCTGCTCGGTCAAGCCACTGCACCCTTTGCCGCAGAAACTTCCCAGAACGAGCTCGAATTGAAAGCTGATGACTCGAGGGAAACCTCCATTGTTCTGACCAACTTCTCCACTTTTCCTCAGGGGATAAAAATCCGCCTACTTCCCCGCATTGCCACGGTAAGCGAGGCCATGGTCGAACTCGCGCCGGGCGCAACAAAAATGATCTTCTTCCGTATCCCTCCAGAAAAAAAGAGTGGGGCGGAACAATTCAGGGCTATCTTCTCGACCAAGACTTACCAAGCGGAGCAGTCATTTAGAGTTCCCGCGGTACCAGCTCGTCTCCGCATGCTCACCCCAGCGGTCTATTTTGGAAAAAATCAAGAAACCGAAGTGGAAGTAGCCAACACGGGTGGGGTGGCTGGGCGCTTTTCTGTGACACCTCCCGAGGGAGTCCGAGTCCTCGAAGGCGCCCGCACTTTTGAGGTGCTCGCAGGAGAGCAGACCAAGGTACGACTCAGGCTAGATAACGGAGAGAAGATAAACCAGTTCTCCAAACTGCTCATAGAACCTACCAACGCCGATCCTATTCACCTCCCTGTACAAAGAATCCCCTCAGTCCCGAGTAAAGCCATGGCGCAACCGCAGGACATCCCTCGACCAGGCCTCGACTCTCAACCATGGGAACTGAATAAGGACATTCTCTTCCGGCAGGAGGGCAACGACCTCCGGATCGTTTGGAGCCGAACCCAGCCAGGCTGGGGCGAAGCAAAGTTAGAATTTTTGGACGGAGAAGCAGGAAATTGGCAAGCCGCGTCTGCCCCAGAAAAAGTCATCTCACCTCCCAAGGATGCAAGCAGCTTTCTTGCCCAGTTTTCCCGTTTTTTCACATCAGCGGATCAACCAAACCCTAACGAAAAAGTGATTAATTCTGATCCTAAAATCCCCGAGGCATCTTGGAGACAGCAGGACATCGCCCCACGCTTAAATCACGCCACCTGGCGCCTCTCCGCCCAGCGCATCGGAACCGAGAAGTTTGAACCAGCCACCATCGGATTTCGCTTAGACACGGCAAAAAAAGTACTGAGAGAAGCAACCTCTAGCGTAACAGAACTTCCCCTCCAATCAGCGTCAGCCGGAAAAACAGACCAGAGTGATTTTTTCCTCTCAGAGCGAACCAAACTGACCGCTACCTCCATTGAAGCGGAGCAAACTAGAGCCACTGCTCAATTAACGATTGTAGCTCCTCCTCAGATCACCTCCTACCGTTTGGAACGTGGCGCCATTGTTGCAGAGTTAAATCCCTCGACAGGAATTCCGCAAACACCTCGCTTCCAACCTATTAATCACGAGGGGAAAGTTGAGATTTTAAAAGTTACCACGGCAACCTTTGCCGAAGGCAATCGCACCACCATCACAGCTTCAGTCGAAGGACTACCAGCAGGCAGAGGAACCTATTGGCGCCTCGTGCCACTTAGCCAAGGAAAAGACCTTCCTCCTACACGAGAGTTTCTCATTACCACCCAACCTCCCTCGCAATTGTTATGGGGCGACGTTCTCTTCTGGCTGTTGTGCTCCTTATTAGTCGGCATCTTCTACGCTCGCTGGCGACTGAAGCAAACGCCTTCAAGATGATCTTTAAATCTGGAAAAGACATTTTGATCGTTCATTCTGATTTCGTGTTCCAAAGGTCGTTCATTATCTTTTCATTGCTACCGCTGGGAAGGGTCGTTTTTGGGCCACCGCTGCCAATCCGCGCCTCGGCCACCCAATCATGAGAGTGGAAGAGCAACGTATCCCGGCAGCGCAGAAGATCAGCCCCCCGAAATTTCTCCTTCCCAAAGGCGAGGCATCTGACCCTCGCCGGCGCGGTGACGATTCCGAGATTTATTTAGCCTTGGACGGTGAAGTTTACGGTCCATCCAGCATCGATGATGTCGTTGCTGCCATCCGCACCTCGTGGTTTCCCCAGGGAACCACTTTCTGGTTCGAGGGACGACTTGAGTGGCGACCTTTGTCTGAGTTCACCGACTTACTTGAACCGGCAGAGGAGATCACGGCAGATCAACCGAGCCCAAACTCCAACATTCTAAAAACAAAGAGAGTTCAACGGAAGTCTACTCACCCGCACCCACCATTCGATAACGAGACCCACACCAAGGGGTCAGGTCATTTTTTTGAGCAAGACGAACCACGGAGGAACATCCATAAAAAAGGAAACTCCTCCAGCTACCTTGGCCCCCTCATAATTTTTGCCGTGATGGGACTTGGAATCCTTGTCACCGTAGGAATTCTCTTGTTTGTCTGGATTATTTGACACCTCGGTCGGCCTCTAGGGCGGCAGCAACCTTAAGGCGCAGAGCATTGAGACGGATAAACCCGGTGGCGTCCGACTGATTATACGCTTGGGTTGGGTCAGCCTCCATCGTGGCAATGTGTGGGTTATAAAGACTGACCGGGCTACGCACTCCGGCGGCAATGACGTTACCCTTGTAGAGTTTGACCCGCACTTCACCGCTAACATTTTTTTGGGTTTCCTCGACCAAGGCCTGAATCGCATGGCGTTCGGGAGCAAACCAAAAACCATTGTAAACGAGAGTGCTATACTGAGGAATGAGCGAGTCACGGAGATGCATCGACTCACGATCCATAGTGAGCGACTCCATCTGCCGATGCGCAAAATGTAAAATTGCCCCTCCCGGTGTCTCGTAAACCCCTCGGCTCTTCATCCCCACGAAACGATTCTCCACCATATCGACACGTCCGATTCCGTGCCTTCCACCCAAACGGTTAAGCACCCTCATGACCCATAAGGGACTGAGATTGGCATGCTCGCGGCCGTCGCACCCCATTTCAGCGAGCAATTTTTCGAGGCCTGGAAAAGCCAGCCCGACACAATCACCCTGGTGGAAGCGCAACTCGAGGTACTGCGCTTCACCCGGGGCATCCTCCGGCGCCACGCTCAGCCGGAACATGTCCTTATTACCCTCGGCACTGGCATCGAACCACGGATCCTCGAGAATTCCGCTCTCGTAGCTAATATGAAGGAGGTTGCGATCCATCGAATAGGACTTTTTGGCCGTTACCGGCACGGGTATTCCATTTTCCTCGGCGTACGTGATCATCTCAGCTCGACCGGGAAATTTTTTACGAAAGCGTTCTTGGCGCCACGGCGCAATCACCTCCAACTCCGGAGCGAGGGCCGCCACGGTTAACTCAAAACGCACCTGATCATTTCCCTTCCCCGTCGCTCCGTGAGCCACCGCCGCTGCCCCTTCGGCAGTGGCAATGTCGACCATGCGCTTGGCAATAAGTGGCCGCGCGATACTTGTTCCCAGAAAATATTGCCCTTCGTAAAGGGCTCCGGCACGAAACATTGGATAAATGAAATCGCGAGCAAATTCTTCCTCTAGGTCATCAACGAAACACTTGGATGCCCCCGTGCTGAGAGCCTTCTCCTCAAGGCCGTCAAGTTCCTCCTCTTGTCCAACGTTGGCGCAAAACGCGATCACCTCCGCTCCGTAGGTCTCCTTGAGCCACTGGAGTAAGACTGAAGTATCAAGACCACCTGAATATGCGCAGACAATTTTCATGGCCGTGTTCCTACTATGCCACAGCATCTCTGGCAATCCCGCGATGACCTTGATGGAGACTTGCCGCTCCGCTCCTAGCGGCTAATATAAGAGTGTTAGGAAACGATGAAGATTTCTAAACGTGGAGAATATGCCCTGCGCGCCATGATCGAACTGGGGATCGCCAGCGAACTTGGCCAACCCCTCTTGCGCGCCCCAGAAATTGTGGCCCGGGAAAATTTACCAAAAGGCTTCCTCGACCAAATCCTCATGCGCTTACGCCAAGATGGCTTGATCGCAACCAAGCGAGGAAGGAACGGCGGGTATTTTCTCAACCAGCCGATGGACAGCATCTCTATCGGACAGGTGATCCGCCTCATGGACGGTCCTCTCGCTCCAATTCGCTGCGTTAGCCAGACCGACTACCAAAAATGCTCCTGCCCGGATGAGGCGCACTGCGGACTCCGCATGCTCATGTTTGATGTACGCAACGCCGTCAGCAATGTCCTCGATCACTACACTCTGGCGGACAGTGTGCGTGGAACGATCGAAAAAATGCGAAAAGATGACGTTGCCCTCCCCCACGAAAAAGGAGCAGGAAAAAAGCCCGTCCGAAAAAATCAAGTCAGCCAACCAGCCACTGCCACAAACTCTGTACCCCAGCCACCCCCAAAAAACCAATCAAGGCAATATAGCTCACCCCAAGCAAAGCAAAGAAGTACCCTATCAGAATAAAAAGACCGTCTCTTTCAATCAGTCCAAGAGAGATAAAGATGACGGACAAGGCTGGAATAGTGTTGGTCAAAGGGAAAGGCGGAGGAATGGGCAAACTGAGTAAAATTCCTCCAACCATAATCATAAAACCGAGTAAATTGAGCATGCCCGGCCAGCGTTGCAAAAACCCCATGCGCGGATGCAACAACTTTTCCAGTCGCTGACAAAAACTCACCGCGCCAGTCACCAGCCTTGGCAGCAAATCTGGCGAGACTTCGCGCTTCAAAATAAAGTCAGGGAGCCAAAGACTCTTACCTAACCCCAATCTGAGACCGCAAAAGGCAATGGCAACCCCGAAGGGCAAAGAGAGCCCCGGGAGGGCTACCGGGAAAAGAAAGGGAACACAAAGAAGGACGACGAGAGCAGGCAATCCCCGAAAGCGCAGATGCTCGACGATCTTGCGCAAGGCGAGGGAACGGCCGTCAGCGAGGACAAGGAGGGAGCCGAGTTCCTCACTGAGACGCGGCGGTGGCTCGGAAGCCTCGGTTTCGCGGCCATGATTGTTCTTCGGTTCAGTCATTGATCCGTTTACCCTAATCGCTCATCTATTCTCGGCAAATTTTCAATCGCCGCGAACCCGCTCAAGGAGTAACTTAATACAAATACTATGCATTCGGAATTATTGACCGCCGTCGAAGAAGGAAAAGTCACCAAACAACAAGCTAACGTTCTCGACCAACTCGGCCTCGGGGCCTTTGCTCTACACAAAAGCTGGGGTTGTGCCCGCGTCAACAAGGCCGACTTCCTTCTCTGCCAGCTCGAACTCGAATTTATTGGTGGGCGCAAGCAGGTGATGAAGATGCCCTTTGCCACGACGGTCCTTAGTCCGATCGGAGAGACCCACGTGGAGGCTCGGCGACTGATCAAGCCCGAGGCAGTTCGCCAAGAGGCCCTCGCCAACCCCATCGAATTTATCCACACAGTGGTTAGTGATTTCGATTCGCGTCTTACTGTAGATGCCCTTGTTGATTTTCTTCGGGTTATCCTCCCGGACGATGCCCTTCCCAATGGTGGCAAAGAGCCATTCAAACGCTGGTGGACTTCGCTGCGCGCCAAACTGAAGAACGATGGGCGCTTCATCATTCCTTCCAAAAAATCCGAGTTCATCATTGTCCGAGAGCTCCCCGAGTCTCCCCATCTCGACATCGTCGATGCTTTTGACAAAGCACGCCGTCCGAAAGAGCAGGCTGCCGCTGCCGAAAGTTTGCTCCGCGGTCTGGATAAGTTCGACCAAGCTCCTGAGGAACTCGACCGCGTACTCGACTTGCTCAGCAAAGCCGCTGACGAGAACCAAAGGCGTGAGCCAGGCCATTCGATTCACCTACTTTGCCTTCGCGATGAAATTCTCGAACGTCGCAAAAAAGACCTTCCTGAAGGGTCCCTAACTTTGGCTGAGCTACTGGCTCACCCTCCAGCTCATCTGGCTACCCTACTTAATCCCTTGCCGGCCGGGCGCATTCGTCATGCCCTGGAAGCGGGTATCACTGCGGGAGGAAGAGAGAGTAACCATCTTCTCCTCGAAGTACTTCAGGAAGGTGACAGCAAAGTGGTCAATGAGGTGATTCGTCTCCTCATCGAGCAGGATCACCTAGAGCCACTGCGGGAGACACTCCAGCGCACCATCGCGGATCGCACCAGCAACCCGGAATTGCTCGCCTGGCTACTGGCCAAGCGCCCGGCAGAGCTCGTCGAGCTGATCACCCCAGAGACAATCGAAGCAGCCATCACCGTCGTCGAGCGCGAAACCATCAAAGATAGTAAGCGCGCGGCCAAGCTGCATAAGGTTCTCTCTGACGACAAAAAGCTCATCGGCGAGTGCTTCAATCAGGCCGGCAGCGAGGGAGCCCGCGACCTCATGCGCAAGGTCATGCGGACGCCCATCTTTGAGGAAATGGACAAGCGAGCCCTCCTCGCCCGCGCCATCAAGGCCCAACCAGAGTTACAGGAGCTAGTCGAGGCCGGCGAGGAAAAGACAGCCGCGGCGGCGGCACCCATTACCCAAGCTCTTATCGTCTCCTGGGCCAGCCTAGAGAAACGCAAAAAAGACTATGACGAGCTAGTCAATGTCCGTATTCCTGCCAACAGCCGCGACATCGCGGTTGCCCGAGAGCAAGGCGATTTGCGCGAAAATTCTGGATTCAAATTTGCCAAGGAGCAACAGGGTGTTCTTCTACGGCAGAAAGCCGAACTGGAACTTCAATTGGCCAATTGCCGGGGAACAAACTTCGATGCCCCAGAAACCTCAAAGGTCAGCATTGGAACAACCGTCTGCCTGAGCGACGAGGTGGACAAGACGGAAGAGAAACTCCACATCCTCGGCGCCTGGGACGGTGATTCGAACAAGCAAATTGTCTCTTACCTCGCAGCCGCGGCTTCGGCCCTGATTGGCCATGGCGTGGGTGAGTCCGTTCGACTCCCTGCCGAAACCGGCGAGCGGGAGGTCACTATTTTATCCATCGAGCCATTTAAAAATCTTGAAATCCTTTAATCCAAACCTTCGAAATTTTCAGCTTTAGCAACAATTTTTATCACTTATGTCATATACTAATATTATTTCTGTTCACGGCCGCGAAGTCATCGATTCACGCGGGAACCCTACCGTTGAAGTCGAAATCGCCCTCGATGGTGGTGCCACCGGTCGCGCTATGGTTCCCAGCGGTGCCAGCACGGGTGAACATGAGGCATGGGAACTACGCGATGGGACAGCCACTCGCTACCTAGGCAAAGGCGTTACCAAGGCGGTGGGCCACGTCAACAAAGCCATCGCCGGGGCCATCCTCGGAATGGATGCCCTCGATCAAGTAGGAATAGATCGCGCCATGCGAGAACTCGACGGCACCCCCAACAAGAAAAAGCTAGGTGCCAACGCCATCCTTGGAACATCTCTCGCCACCGCCCACGCCGCCGCGGCCCAGCTCGAGCAACCTCTCTTCAAATACATCGGTGGGCCCAACGCAAAGGTACTTCCTGTTCCGATGATGAACATTGTTAACGGAGGAGCGCACTCGGATGCTCCCATCGACTTTCAAGAGTTCATGGTCATGCCCAAAGGACTGCCCAATTTCCGCGAAGCTCTGCGTTGCGGTGCCGAAATCTTTCACTCGTTAAAGTCTGTTCTCAAGGGCCGTGGACTTTCCACCAGCGTTGGCGACGAGGGCGGGTTTGCCCCAGACTTTGCCTCAGCGGAAGATGCTCTGGACACCATCGCCAAGGCGGTCAAGAAAGCCGGGTACAAATTTGGCAAAGATGTCTTCATAGCCCTCGATTGCGCCTCGAGTGAGTTTTACGATAAAACCAAGAAAGCTTACGTCTTCAAGAAGTCTGACAAGAGCGTACGTTCAGCCTCAGATCTGGTTGCCTACTACAAGCAACTCTGTGACAAATATCCGATTATTTCGATCGAGGACGGGTGCGACGAGAACGACTGGGCTGGCTGGAAAACCCTGACCGAGGTGCTCGGAGACAAGGTCCAATTGGTCGGCGACGATCTTTTTGTTACCAACGTAGATTTCCTCCGCAAAGGCATCGACCAAGGCGTGGCCAACTCCATTCTGGTTAAGGTCAACCAGATCGGATCGCTGACCGAGACACTCGACGCCATCGAACTAGCCCGAGAGAATCGCTACACCGCGGTGATCAGCCACCGCTCGGGCGAGACAGAAGATGCCACGATTGCTGACCTGGCAGTGGCCACCAACGCCGGACAAATCAAAACAGGCTCACTTTCCCGGACCGACCGGATGGCCAAGTACAATCAACTCCTCCGGATCGAGGAAATACTCGGAAAAGACGCCATCTACGGCGGAAAAATGCATGTATGAACTTCGACGCCGAAGATGACTTCGTGGTCAGGCCGCGCCGGCGGAATGAGCCCGATTTCTGGCACCGCCTCAACCGTGTGGTGCAGGCTCTCGTCATCCTCGTCTTCCTCTTTATTGTCGGAATCATGTTCTACCCGGTCTGGAACAAACAACAGCAGATGCGCCAGTCCCTCGTGGCCTTGGAGCATGAGCATGCGGAAAAAACTGCGATTTTGAGCGACAATAAACGCCGACTCAACCTACTTCGGACCGATTCAGATTACGTGGAGACGATTGCTCGGGACCTGCTTAATCTGATGAAGCCCGACGAAACAGTTTTCCGAGTCGAGCTTCCCCAAACCCTTGGAACCCATGTCCAACCCTGAATTCGACAACCTCACCACCTCCGGACTCGCGTCACGCCTGACGCTGTTGCGGAGGTATCTTTGACTACGATAAGATCACTTCTGAGCTAGCTGCGGCCGAAAGTCGCATGTCCGAACCTGGATTTTGGGACAACAAGGAAAAAGCTCAGGGAGAAATCGAGCGCGTCTCCCGCTGGCGCGGCAAGGTTGAACCACTCCGTGACCTAGAGTCTCGGACGGATGATCTTTCGGTTCTGCGCGAACTGGCGGAGAACGAACCGGACGGGGATGTCCGCACTCAGGCCGAAGGCGAGGTGCTGAAGGAGTTTCACGACATCACCAGCGCCCTGAACGCCTTCGAGATTCATTGCCTCCTCAGCGGCGAATTCGATCGCAACCCCGCTTTCCTCACCATCCACTCCGGGGCCGGTGGTACCGAAGCCTGTGACTGGGCCGATATGCTCCTGCGTATGTACAAACGCTGGATCGAGCGTCATGGATTGACCTCGGAAATCTTCGATATCCAACCGGGAGAAGAAACTGGAATCAAATGGGCTACCCTCCGGGTCAGTGGCGAATATGCCTACGGCTACCTTCAGACCGAGCGTGGCGTCCATCGCCTCGTCCGCATCTCACCTTTTGATAGCAACAAGCGCCGGCACACCTCCTTCGCCAGTGCTGACGTGACACCAGAAATCCCGGATGACGCTCCCCTCGAGCTGGATGACAAAGATCTCCGTATCGACACTTACCGGAGCGGGGGCAAAGGGGGGCAGAACGTCAACAAAGTCGAAACGGCGGTGCGCATCACCCACCTCCCCACGGGACTGGTAGCTGCCTGCCAAGCGGAGCGCAGCCAGCTCAAGAACCGCAACCTGGCGATGAAGCTGCTCAAAGCCAAGATCTACCAACGAGAGGAAGACAAGAAGCGCGCTGAGGTAGAACGTCAGTATGGTGAAAAGGGCGATATCGCCTGGGGGAATCAGATCCGCTCCTACGTCTTCCAGCCCTACCAAATGGTGAAAGACCTTCGCACCGGAGTCCAGAGTAGCGATGTCCAAGGGGTAATGGATGGGGATCTCGATGCTTTCATCCACGGAAAACTCCGCGGCCTGACCTACAAAAAGGGTGCCGAGGAAAAAAGCGAAGATCTCTAGATTCTGGCCCCATCAGGCCAAAACCCGACGAATGGCAGTAGCTACAGTGCTCGGGAGGAGGGAGGCTGACCAAGCCATCTTTCCGTCACCGATCAGCCAGTGCTGGCGTCCGTCTGGGGAGTAAGGGAGATAGACGCCGGGGTTGATCCCACAGGCTAGAATCACGGCTGGGGCACGGAGAGCACAGGCTAGATGAGCCGTTGCGGTATCGACCGTGAGAACGAGGGCAGAGCGGGCCATCACCCTTGGAAAATCTGCCAGCGGCACCGGACGATCCACCCGAACCGGTCG
>Ga0307488_10002386_pt1 | contig 15944 bp, 14 predicted proteins | sample SB02metaG_FD_202248 | JGI IMG/M metagenome (GOLD analysis project Ga0307488, IMG submission 202248) | Sea-ice brine microbial communities from Beaufort Sea near Barrow, Alaska, United States - SB 0.2 | ecosystem: Environmental > Aquatic > Marine > Coastal | place: USA: Alaska | collected... | reverse complement strand
CTATCACGATTTTCCACTATCACCAGGCAGTCAAACGTCTCTAATTTCAGCTGACTAACATCACATTCTATATTGATCTGCTGGCTTGGGTAAAAGCATGGAGCAATGGCATCAAGAGCGCCCTTATCGGTGACGGCAGCAAGAATAAGGTGATGAGTCGGTTTGTGTTTCCCTTGTTTTTCATTAGGATTTCTTAGAGCTGCACTTCTATGGTTATCTTGGTTAAAGTTATCAAAAATACTGGCGTAACCTTCATCTAATAAGGTTTGATTGATTTGTGTTATATATTCTCTATCAAACCGATACCTTTTATTAGCCTTAAGCCATTTCCCAGGTTGAAACTCCAAATCATCACACCAATTTAAAATCTCATTCAGGATGCGACTGACATTCGCCACCGCCCCGTCATCCAGTAAAAGTTTGCTGTGCTGGATAGCCAGTAATCCTTTTGCCTTTAAACTGAGATCATCTGCCATAAGGTGGCTTAACCTGCCGCCTGAAAATCACCGAAGAAACGCATTCCAACCGTGACATCTTGAATTATATGTAACTGATTAAAGCAGCTTTGCTGGGCACTGTCTTTTTCAAGCATAAAGCTGTGTTTATTGTGCTCTGGCAAACCTTGATATTCAGCCACAATTTGGAATAACCACATTTCTGGCTCCCAAGGTAATGCTTGTTCGGCCAAATAATCGACACCACTTAATGCTTGTGGACTTTCTATTACTTGTATAAAAAAGTCTTCTACATCTTTTGCTAGTTGTTTTTGTTGTGTGGCCACTAAGTTTTGCACCGTCAACACAAAACCTTCAGTTTGTTTCTCTGACTGTGAGTTGTGTTGTGGCTCTCTAGGCACCGCACGGGCAAGCTCTGCTAGGGCATAACTATCTTGTGCTCGGTCTAGAGCAATAAAGGCCTGGGGACTGATACCGCGGGCCTGATTAATAACCACTGGGACCTGGCTACGGTTGGGGTAATCACCTATTTGAAAATTAGGATGCTGGCGTAAAAAAGCAGCCATGCGATTGATGAGCAATGCTCTATCTTGTTGCTGACGAAAACGTGCCATCAAAAGTACTAGGCGTTTTTGTACTTCTAATAATGAGCCTGAATGCTCAGAAATACGCGCCTGTAACTGGCTCACTAACAACTTACGCAGCGCACCGTCACTGCCCGCTAGTTGGATAAGGTCGTCAAAATTGATAATGCCAAAGCCATCCAGAATTCGTCTTAGTTGGCGCTGCGCCAGTTCAATTTCTAAAATTTTATCATCTAAGCTACTCACAAAACCAAACTCGGTATTGAGCCTGTGCCAGAGACTTTCAATGGCATCACCAAACTGCCCAGTCATGTCATTTACACGTTCAGTTAACAGCTGCATATGGTGTTCACTTGCAGCATAATCCCCTTTTTTCCTGGCCGCTTGCAATGACTGCACACGCGTGTCGATTTGATCTAAGTGTTCACCTACATCTGTGTTAATTTGCCGCTTTCGCTCGTCGCGGGTCAAACTGGCAATCAACTCGATGACTATCGGGCGCAAACTTAAGGACTGCTCTTCAGGGTAGAACAGTATTCTGCTGTCCAGCAGTTTTTGCAGTGCTTGCTGTGAAAACGCTAACTCGTTCACCTGCCCTTCTAAATAGCCCTGCATCAAGGCATCAGCATGTTTTCCGATTAGCTCTAAACGCTCTTTGCCTAATTCAAACAACGGATTGCTTTGAGCTGGGCTTTTTTGCTTAGGTGCCTGACTCAAAACATCGCCTCTTGCTCTGGTGTGGCGTCATCGATTGGTAGATTTTCTTCATCTTTGATAAAACGTACTAACTCAATTAGTTGTTCTACTTTACCAGTGACAATATAAAACAGCCTGTCTTTATGGGGTTGATGCAAATACCCCAACTCTTTGATCCGCTTAAAGACTTGTTTGATTTGCATATCAGGTTTATCACTGCTGGACTTAAACACTCGGTCATTAGCAAGATGGGCTAAACGATGAATAAGCGACTGGTTATCCACTACTTTAGACTCAAAGTCTTGCAACTTAATGGTATCACCGGCGTTTAGCGCGCCATCACGTCCTAGTGCTTCTTGTACCAACTGCATCCATTCCAACATGGGTAATAAGGATTGCACGGTACTTGCGAATTGATGGCTTAGATGCTGACGGGCATTTTGGGTTAAATCACAATAAGCCAGAAAATACACCGAACCATCATCGTTTTTAGCCACTCGTCGATTGAGTGGTCTTAAAAAGTGGTTTAAGTCATTCACCAGTTCGTCATTTTGCAATTTGTGAAAGCTATGCTCGTCGGTGATGCTACAAATAAACTCACCTTCAAGTAAGCGTTCTAATAATGGACCATGTTCTATCATGCGTTCACCTTTGCTGAGTCAGTGTTTGTAGCTTTACTTTGCTGTAAACGCTCGGCGATGCGGCTAAGTTTGGGTTCGATTTTTTCTAAATGTTGTTTTTGTTTATCAATCAAATACCGGTGTTTGAACAACATCAACACATCAGATTCTGGATTGGGAAAGGCGCCCAAGATATGAATATCATTGGCATCACAGGCCTTAAACAGTTTTTCTACATTGTGATACGCCAAGGTGCCAATTTCATCGATAGGCCAATGAATATGAATATTCGCTTGATTACGCAATAATCGGGTAAAGGCCAACAAAAATTTACATAAAATCAAATAAGCCATACCGTGACTTGACGACTCAAGCAGTTGCCTATCATTTTTAATCACAAGGTCAGAGCCACCTTCATTTAGGTGCAACTCTAAACGTAACAGCGATTCGATACTGTAATTGGCATCGTTGGGTAATACCTCAACCACATCTGCCAGATTATCTAAGTAGGCTTCACTTGGCAGAAAATCGTCAGACGTGCTCCATTTATGATATTGCTGGGCGAAACGTTTCAGTGGTGCCCAGAAATTAAGTTCATCTACGGTAGAAATAATTTTCACTTCAGAGCGGGCAATACCGTCTAAGCTCAAATCATCGGATACTTCATCTGTTAAGCGTTTACTCTGTTGCGCAATTTTGCGGTTAATGTCACTAAATACAGTGAAAAATTTGTTTAAGTCGCCGCCTATGGTTTCCCCCTGCTCCACAATTTGGCGCTGACGAGACTCTAAAATACTCAGTAAACGCTGCAAAATCGGTAAACGTTCGCGTACATTGGCATCTTCATCTAAATTACCAAAAGCCTGCAGCATAGTATCTAAGAAGTCTTTACCGGCATCTTTACCTATGGTCGCTTCAAACTCGGTTAGTGACTCTTTTAATTTTTTCTCACCTCGGCTGCGGCTTTCTAACGCTTCGGTACAGCGGTTAATACGTTCAGCCTGATCGCCCAAGTTAATATTTTGTTCATCCGCAGGTTTAAAGGTAAAAACAATTTGGCTGAGCTGGCGCACCATAGGCTCAATTTCTGTGATTACAGAACTCAACCCAGACAAACTTTTGTCTACCGCTAACAACACTTTAGATAACTCAGTCCGTTTGCTTTGGTATTGATTAACTAAACTGTTTTGCTGCAGATCTAACTGTTGCGCCAGTGCTTTTAATTCAGTCTCTTGTTCAAGTAACTCTGGGCGCTGTTTCGACCAATCGGTCTGCATAAAGGTTTTATATTCGTTTAGCTCATCACGCCTGACTGTGACTGCTTGGATCGTAGTTTTTAGTCGCTCAATTTGCTGTTTCAGCTCACGCAAGGTATTGGGGTCAATGTCTTGGTTGGCTAATTCTTGATTAAAGGCTCCTTCGAGCTGTTTAATCTGTTCACGGTTTTGATCGCGCTTATGCTCGACTTGATGCTCAAACTCTTCGATTTGTTCGTCTAATACACTTAGTTCATTTTGCCAACTGGTCTTAAATTCCAAGAGTTGTTCTTCAAAGTCAGACTTCAATAGGTCAATAGCACTTAGTTTTTGAGATACAACTTGTTGCTTTTGGTCTTGGTATTGTTGCAAGGCCTGCTTTGCTTGTTGCTTACGTTTTTCTAACACGACTTTTAGCTCATCGGCAAAACGCTGTTTAGCACTTTGTGCATAAGTCGTTTCTTGCTCAGCTTGTTCAAAGGCTCGGTTTTGCTCAGCAGCCGTTTCGCGCTGAATCTCAGCTTCTTGATGACATTCGTCTAATTCGGTCTCTGCTTGTTTTTGTTGTTTTTCTGCAGTGGTTAAGTGCTTTTTAGTTAGCTCTAGAGATAGCGTTAGAGCGGTTTCGTCTTGAGCATAATCAGGCGCATCAATCATCGCCATATTTAACTGAACGCCCAATAAACTGTGACCTTCAGCTTCGCTTTTGTGCGCAAAAAGATGGGGTGATAAATCTTTGCGAACCAGCAATGGCTCGTTAATCAGCTTACCTATGCTCTGTTCCCAACCAGGTTTATGGTCTCTTAGGAACTGCCTTAGGCTGTCTTGTTCCGGAGAAAGTTGGTTGTGTAATTGTTTTAAGCGTTCTTTGGCTTGTCGAGTCGTTTGCCGCGCTTGATGTAATACTTTATCGGCTTCATCGCGTTTATTTCGAAGCAGTTGATAGGTGTTTTCAGCCTGTTTCTTGGCACTCGAACTTTGCTGCCATGCTCGCTGAGCAAGCTCTAAACGTTTGTCAGCGAGTGCACCGTTTTCTATTTCTTGCTGTGTGGGCGAAGCTTGTTGCGCTTGGTGCTCAGCACTCATTATGCTGCGCTCTACGTCCAATAATTGCTGATCAAACTCTTTAGCTTGGTGCTCTTTACGCTGCTCAAACTTACCGCGTAAATCCACTTCCTTTTCGGCATGAGTACTACGCACGATCTCTTTTTGCTGACTAATCGTTTTAACTTGTGATTGGTTTTTACGAGACAAACGTTCTAACGATTCAGATAGCTTCAGCTTTTGTTGTTCAAGCTGGCTCTGCAAATCTTTATGCTGGTCTATCAGTAAATTGTACTGCTCTAGCTTTTGGTCGTACTCTTCGCGTTTAAGGGGCAAGGCATCCATGTCTTTTTGCAGTTGATCAACATCAGAATCCTGATATTTTTCATACTGTTGCTGAATATGATCTAACCGCGACGACTTAGCTTTAAGGTTTTCGGAGGTTTCACTGACGCGGCTATTTAATAAACCTTCAGCTTCCTCAAAAGATTCTTTGGCAGTGCTTTGTTGGCTTTTTATTTGATTGCGCTGCTCTTGAGCATCGGCCTTTTGTGTTGCCAGAGACTGTGTGTCTTTTTCTAAAATAGGCTTAAGCTGCAACAACTGTTTTTCAATCGTATTGAGTGTTTCGGTCTGCGCCTGAATTTTTTGATACTCGTTCTGCATCGTCTGCAAACGCATGGTCTGACGCATCTGCGTGATCCACTCCCGCGCCTTGGTATTTTTTACGGTGGTAGTAGGTTGCACTAAGCCATCTTCTTCAAAAATAGCTGCGAGCATCGTGCGTAGGGTGTCCATCTTGCCTTCTTTGGCATGAACCGCACTGACCAGTTTTTCCATATGCCGAATACGATGTTTACTCGACACCAAACTATAACGACTGGCTAACTGCCGAAGTTTAGTGTTTTCACGCCCAGCCCCCCGACCCACACTGGCATCGTTTTGGATAATGCTACGAAACTCACTGGTAGCTTGGATTTTATGGGAAAATTCAATGCCAAGCTGCCTGAGTTGTTTAATCCACTGCTCGGGTAACATAGCTTGTACATTACCTTTTTCAACATCAACCAAAATTTGTTTTTGATGATAAGGCGCTTCAACAAAACGATACTGCATCCCATCACTGCCTTTGCGCGTTAACACAACTTGGCAGTTCTGCCCGTCTTCTCTTTGATACTCATAGATCAGATAACTATTAGCATGGGGTAAATAAAAGTCATCAAATTTTTTACGGGTTTTAGGCACGACTTTACTTGGCAATTCGCCATAAAAGACCGGTATCAAACGTTGCAAAGTGGTTTTACCCGAGGCATTGGTGCCACAAATATTACTGTGGCCAGACACATCAAGTTCAACAAAACCAGGAAGATGACAATTAATGAGAATAATGCGGTGTAACCCGGGCATAGACATCCTTCAATCAAGGGGTTAATAACTTACAAATTTTATCAAGAAGTGACAGTATTTAATACTAGAAACGATAGTTATGATCAGCTTTTTATGGAGGTCTAAATAATAACGTTTTGAAAGGCAATACTCACCATTCATCCTGCTAAAAGATTCACTTTTATTTTTCAGTCAGGTCAATTGATATACATGTAAAGGATGGGTGTATACCTCTCCACTGTTGTCTGACAGAATATTGTTAGATGAACGATGGGAAACTCAAAATGAAAAAAATTGCCGCGATCAGTTGTATCCGAAATTTGACACTTTTTATTGGGTTAATCCTACTCACTCAAACCGTGTTAGCCAATGAAAACAGCCCAAAGCCCTACTCTATTCAGCAAGGGGTCATTACCACATCTATAGGTATTATCGAAATTGAGCTTTATTTAAAACAGGCGCCGTTGTCTGTGACTAACTTTATTCGATATATTGAAGCGGGCGCGTTTAATAATGGACAATTTTATCGGGTGGTGCGATTAGATAATGATAATGGTTCACCCAAAATTGAAGTGATACAAGGTGGTGTCAACAATGAATTTGAAGACTACCAAGCGATACAACTTGAAACCACCAAACAAACAGGCATTAAACATCTAGACGGTGTGTTATCTATGGCGCGCGTTGCAACAGATACAGCTACTTCTGAGTTTTTCATTTGTATCGGTGCTCAACCTTCGTTGGATTTTGGTGGTTTACGGAATCCAGACGGTCAAGGCTTTGCTGCTTTTGGTCGAGTAACGAAAGGTATGGACATTGTTAAAAAGATCCATACCTTTCGTGAATCGCTGGTAGTGAATGACAGCTACGTAAAAGGTCAAATGTTGGCGGAGCCTGTGGCGATATTAAATATTCAATTACCCAAAAACTGATCGACTAAAGCAAAACAACAGTAACTACTAGTCAATTCATTATTTATCGAGGTAAACATGTTCGGTTTTTTAAAAGCAGACCCAGCTAAAAAATTACGCAAAACTTACGACCAAAAATCCACCGATGCCATGCTAGCCCAGCGCAAGGGTGACATTAAAACCTACTCCATGCTCACCGCCGAAGCAGAAGAATTGTGGAAAGAATTAGAAAAATTAGAAGCCGCTAAAAAGTAAAACCCCGTAAACGCATTCATCACAGAAGACAAATAGTTCGGGGCTACACAGAGAAAAGTTTAATTAAAGTTAAATCGATAAAGCACTCGATTATCTTTTCCTTCTTTTGTGCAGTTTTTTTCTTTTGTGGTTTAAATCTTTTAGTCTGTAACTCGACATTAGCATCCCCTGGAGGGCAACTCGTAGCGGCTCTTAATACTGCGTTTCAATCCAACTTTCGAATATCAGGCAGGCTGATACGCTATCAATTTTTTGTTTGTCGAGCTTTTTGTAGCCTCCTAGTTCGAACAGACGGGCTTTGGCGTCGACTGTGGTTAGGCGTTCATCGCAGGTCTCAACTGCTACTTTATATTTAGCATTAAGGCGGTTGGCAAATTTTTTGGCAGAAAACGTGACTTGTTGACTGCTGCCATCCATATTGAACGGTAAACCTACCACCGCTAATTGTGGAGACCATTCTGCAAACAATTTTGCCACAACATCCCAATTAGGAATACCATCTACTGCCTTGAGGGCATCAAGTGGGGACGCAGTGCCTGTTATCTCCTGGCCTACTGCTACACCGATGCTCTTCGTCCCAAAATCGAAGGCTAGGACCGTACGTTGACCTAGTTTATTCATATGACATCATTATTTGGGCATCATTTAGGGGAAGTCTCATTCAGGCGTGACCGATATCTGGACCAAGCTGCCATACATCTATGCCTAAGCGCTGCACCGCAGTTTCCCATTTTTTATGGATCGGTGTGTCAAATAAAATTTCAGTATCCGCTTCGACCATTAACCAAGAACTGGTTTGAATTTCTTCTTCTAGCTGCCCTGCAGTCCAACCCGCATAACCAAGCATAATCAGCGACTTTTCTGGCGCATCTTTATTGCCCAACGAAGAGATAATATCTTTGGAAGTGGTCACCATAACTTCAGGGGTCATAGTTAAGCTTGAAGTCCAACCGGGCTGCGTGGTGTGCAAGATAAAACCACGGTCTTGGCTAACTGGGCCACCAGCCAAAATAATATCTTGCGCTTTTTCATCAATCACTTCGGCCTTGTCATCAACCTGACCCACCAACTCCTTAAGCTTCATGCCAACAGGTTGATTAATTACCAGCCCCATAGCGCCATGCTCGTTATGCTCACAAATATAAGTGACCGTTCGCGAGAAATATGGGTCATCCATGGTTGGAGACGCAATAAGTAAATAATTTTGCAAACTTTGCATATTAAAAATAGGCTCCTTTGCCAGCAGCAAGACGTTTTTCAATGGCGTCGAATAACATACCTGTGATATTTACATCATAAGCCGCTTCAATTTCTCGCACACAAGTTGGGCTGGTGACATTGATTTCAGTGACTCTGTCACCAATTACATCTAAGCCAACAAATAACAGCCCTTTTTCAACTAACAGCGGCGCGATAGTTTCGGCAATTTTCAAATCAGACTCTGACAAAGGTTGTGGTCTACCTGTTCCGCCTACAGCCAAATTACCACGGTTTTCACCCTTGGTTGGCAATCTTGCCAATGCGTAAGGTACCACTTGTCCATCGACGATTAGGATACGTTTATCGCCGTCTTTAATTTCAGGTAAAAACTTCTGAAACATAGCGTAACGCGTGCCCAGTTCAGTTAGTGTTTCAATAACCACACCTAAGTTATTACCGTCTTCTTTGACCCTAAAAATAGAGCTGCCGCCCATTCCATCTAGGGGTTTGCAAATGATGTCTTTATGCTTTTGATGAAACGCTTTAGCTAATTTAGTATCGCTTGAAACCAACGTATCTGCGACTAAATCTGGGAACCAAGAAGTAAACAACTTCTCATTAAAGTCCCTTAAACTTTGTGCTCTGTTGACCACCAAAGTACCTGTTTGCTCAGCCAGTTCAAACATATGAGTAGCATAGATAAACTCATTATCTACGGGGGGGTCTTTACGCATCAAAATAACATCTAACTCGGCTAAACTTTGATGTAACTCTTCTCCTAAAGTAAACCATTTGTCTGCATTTGGCTCCACAGCCAAACTAGCCATTCGCGCCATAGGTTTACCATTTTGCAAATACAGGTCGCCCATTTCCATATAGAACAATTCATAACCACGCTTTTGCGCATCAAGCAACATAGCAAAACTGGTGTCTTTTTTGATATTAATGGACTGGATGGGATCCATCACTATGCCAAGTTTAATGGTCAATGTTGTTCCTTAGAAGTTTGTTCAAACGTTAGCTGAACGTTTGAAAGATGGGTATTTGAACTTGAACCTGATTCTGAGGTAATTATTACATAATTCAAGCTTGTATTGAGATCAAAGCAAGAAAGATTGAATTTAAACCCGCGTATTGTCTATTCACGGGTTAGTTTAAAGGATTAAGGGGGTATCTAGATCTTCTTCGCCGCTTTCTTTGCTTGTTTAGCTAACGCTTTGTTATCTGTTTTTGCCAAACGTAAATATCGTTTTAGCTTCTAAGGTCTGTGAATTCAGAGCCATGAGGTTAGCCAAACGAAACTCTGCCCAAGGCTTAGGTGTCAAGCCATCTATATATGGCGCTTCGCCGATAAACTCATGCAAAGCCTTTATCCCAGCATCAATATTATTTTCACCTAAAACAGATGTTCTACCAAGTTGATACAAGGCATTATATTTTGCTACAACACTTTCTTCAGTTTCAGCATTTTTACTGATAGCCATGCTTAATTCTTCAAACGCAGCTTGATAGTTTTCTTTTCGTTGTTGGTGCATGCCTGCTTGTAAGAAAAAATCAGGAATATCTTTATAGGTTTGTTTCGCTTGTTGCAAAAGTAATTCTGCTAGTGCGTCATTATCTTGCGATAGTTCATAATTAATCTCAGATTCTAAGCCTGCTTCGGGGTCAAGTAGCCTAATTTTTTCTATTTGGACTTTGGCTATATCAAGGTCACCACCAGCAATGCAGGGAGCGCCAGTATGGAATTGCATTAATCCTTTTTTATATGTGATGGCGTCAGGCTGCAGTTCTACTGCTTTCGTAAAACTATTAACTGATTTTTCTGCGTAACTTAAAGCGGGGTCTTTGGAGACTTAAATTGATGGCAAAAAACGGTTTATCAGGAGCAAACCTTAATCCAACGAGCAATAACCGAACGCATCATTAAGGGTTAAAAAAACATTTAGTTCACACTACACCATTACAGGAAACGCCTGATATCAGTGAAAAAGAGAAAGAAGTGCTACGTCTGATGGCATCCGGTTACAGTAATAGAGAAATATCCAACGCAATGCATAAATCAGAGTGTACAGTTAAAAATCAGGTGTCGGCTATCCTCGCAAAAATAGGGGGCAGGGGCAGAGACTGGACTCGTGCCGTACTTAAAACCATTGAAATGGGCATGGTTTAGCATCCAACGTTAATATTTACTTCCGCCTTTTGTTCTTAGTTCTTCTAGTTTAAATTTATACTTTCGGCTGACCTTAACACTGTCCCCAGAGGTCAATTGTGCTAAGTATTCACCATTTGAGTTTGGTGTCAGCCTTTTTAATTTGCTCATATTGATCATCGCTGAACGATTTACCCTTGGAAAAAGGTTGGGATCGAGTTCTTGTTCAAATTGTTTAAGGGTTTTACGTATAATATGTGTACCTTCCAATGTATGCACACACATGTAATCACCAGCGGCTTCAATCCAAGAAATATCATCTAGGCGCACTCTAATCCACTCCGAACCACTTTTCATAGAAACCGTTCGCTGCAGTTCACTCATTGAGCCACCACTGGTCACCTCTAAATTACGGATAAAACCATCAATGGAGTTACCCGTTTTGCGACTCAGTAATTCGTCTAACTTAAGGTGTTGAAGCACTACATCACTATCAAAAAAGGAATCAGCAAGCTTGCTTAAACAACTGGCTAATCTGTCATCTGAAAATGGTTTAAGTAGATAATCAAAAGCCTGAAATTCAAAGGCATTTAGAGCAAATTCTCTAAATGCGGTGACAAATACTACTTTAGGCACAGGAGTGGTATTTTTTGATAATAGTTCTGCAAGCTCAATCCCACTTAACCCTGGCATTTCGATATCCACGAAGGCAATATCGGGTTGGAACTGCTGAATCGCATCCAGCGCATGATGAGCAGATGGACATTGTGCAACCACATCAAACCTAGCATCATCATTTAATCTGAGCATTAAGCCTTCTCTGGCCAATCGTTCATCATCAACAACAATAGCAGTCAATTGACGACTCATGAATACTCCACAGGAATAGAAATTTGAACACGATACCCCACAGTTAAACCACGGATAATCTTAAAACTATGGTTATCATGGTATAAAACATTCAACCGATCGACAATATTCTGTACCCCTACCCCAGTATGGCTAGATGCTGTTTGCCCCTTATTTTCTGACTTTACATCCAAATATGCATTATTTTGAACGGGTCCGTTATCAGCAACTTCCAATTGTAAATACCCCTTTTGACACTTAGCAATCACCTCTATCAAACCACCACTAGACATCTGCGCGATGGCATATTTAATCGAATTTTCAACTAAAGGTTGCAACAGTAAACTGGGTACAAGCAACGCTTCTGTTTGTGGCTCAATTTCAAATGTTACTGTTAACCTATCCTCAAAACGGGTTTTTTCTATTTCCAAGTACAACATCAGTGCCTTTAGCTCCTCATATAAGCGGATCTTTTTTTCCGGATCATTGTCTAATGAAAAGCGCAAAAAAGTAGCCAGTCTAATCAACATACCATTGGCTTTTTCCTTGCTCCCTCGCAACACCAAGGTTGAAACAGCATTCAGTGTATTAAATAGAAAGTGCGGATTGATTTGATATCGCAGCATCTTAATTTGCGAGATGTGAGACAGCCGTACAGCCTCTATATGAAGCTTCTTTTCGTTTATCAAGCGAAAGTGATAGTTAATTCCAAAGTACAAAGTACTCCAAACAAAAATCATAAAAAACGCATAACTCACTGACATAAATAGCATATACCATTTAAAGTCCTCAGAAAAATTACCAGCGATAAGGGATAAAACATCAAAATCTTCATAGAAGTACCACATGGCAATATTTTTTATCGGCGTCCAAATACAGGTTACTAGAAGACTGCAAAGCATAATGGCGACAATTAACCAAATAGAAGGTAATCCCCAACATTGACGATAGATATACCTTAAAGGCCACGTCAAAAATGCTGCGAATACACCCGATAATACCAGTGGGAAAAAGACCTCAAACCCAATCCTATTAAAATCACGATAGAAGAACACATTATCTACGGTGAAAATAAACACATAGGTCATCCACCCCAAACTATGCAACAGCCAAAACGAAGGTTTGTCTTTGTTGGCGATAAATGTTTCTGCGGTGTCTTTCACTTACACAATCCACTTAATGGACATAAACTAGGCATCCAACCCTAAGAACTCAAAAAGTGAAGCTTTGTGGCATTGACCGATTTTAACTTCGTCACCATTGTTTAAATGTAACAACGAAAAACGGCCCAGTTCACTGCTCAAGGAATTAATTTTCTCAACATTGACCATCGCCGAACGATGAACACGAATAAACTTCTCTGGGTTGAGTTGCATTTCTAATTTTGAAAGGGTTTCTCTGTGCAATAACATACGGTTTGCACAATGAAGCTCTACATAGTTAGCCGAACCTTTTATCCAGATAATATCTGCAACATTAACAAATTCTACGGCTCCCACTGATTTCACTGCTAATATGTTTTTACACTGTTTGAACACTTGCTTTTTTAGCTTTTCAACTTTTTGTAAAACATTGGCTAATCGACTATTTTCAAATGGCTTGAGCAGATAATCTGTCGCCTCAAGATCAAATGCTTGGATCGCATAATCACTGGACGCTGTAGTAAACACCCAATGACAATCAATGCGTTTAGCAAGCTGTCCTGCCAACTCAATACCACTGCCCCCAATAATATTAATATCCATAAAACACACATCAGGCCGATGTTTTAAAAGTAGTCTCTCAGATTCTTTATATTCTCCAGATTGACCATCTACCTGCCAGTGGTGTTGTTCCTCTACAAAACTCGATATTCTTTCTCTGGCTAAGTTCTCATCCTCTATTACTATGCAGTGGTGCATAAATATCTTTCCTTGATTGTTGTGGTATAAAATATACAAGATAGGGGATAAAACGCGAATGTTTCTGAGACCAAGTGCGGAGTTCTAGGATAAATGGAGGTAAGCTATAGCAAAGTGTTTTTCGGGCAAAAAGAAAGGACTGCGCTTTGTAGCGGCAGCCCTTGCTTAATCCAGGAAACAATACATATTTTATAAATCTAGTAAAACATATATTCACCGGGTCACTACTCCGACACTTTTAGTGTATATCCGTTTGTTTTATTTAAAACTTAAATGTGATGAATCGTTCAGATGATGGGATGAACTTCACCATTTTTATTTCTGAAACATCTGGTCATAATTTAATATGCGCAATAAGCCAATAAATAACAATCTTTACGCTTATTAGCCTTAGACCCTTGCTGTACGCTTATTAGCCTTAGACCCTTGCTTCGAATCCTAGTCTAATCGAACGAGGTGCTTGCCAGGATTAAGTAGCGCCAAACCATGGCTTCTGTTCCTTCTGATAGTCTTGCTTAAAAGTGCTAATTTTGAGACGTGACGGTTAGATCATTAAATATATTAAAAAAATCAACAAACTCAGATGTGCAAATATCCCAGCGCTCAAACTCATCATAGTTTGTATTTCAAAATACGTCTCCAGTACCAGCTTTCCCTCGAAAATTCACCTTTGTTATCTGCAGTTAAACTGCTGGGATTAAAGTTGGTAATTAATGCAAATTATCATCGAAAAATTCCTTGATATGCAATGTTAGTTATTAATAAACGATTAACCGCCGATGCAGCTTGGCGATAATCTGGCACTATCAAAAAGTCCAATTGGAAAACTGACTTAGGGAAGAACATAACGCACAGTATGAATAAGTGCATAAATTGTTGGGAAGTCAGTGAGTGCTCTAAACCTAAGTATAATTGAAACAATACAGGTTTAAATACACTCACTTTTGGAAAGTCATATTAACCTTCTATAACTTAGCTAATAATGCTTCGTAATCGACTCCACCTTTACGAGCCATAAATTTAGCCGTGTTTTGTGCTTTATTAACTATTGCAAAGGTCACTGGGTCATAACCGTTGCAGACTAGGCCTTTACTAATTGCTTTAGTACTGATTCCGCTTTCTTTAATCGCGATATGAAGTTTAATCTTACTATCACTCTTAATAGCCTCGCATATTTTAACTAAACGCGCCTCAGTACCTTTGGCGATATAATTGGCTTGTGCGCTACCCGCAAAAAGGATGCCCGCGGTAATTATGCTGCCGATAATGATTTTTTTCATGATGTTCACCTTGTGTTTTGTTAAATTCTGCATGATTGCAAGTACATGCTTAATGTAGAGGGAAAGAGGATTTAAGGAGGGCTAAAAAAGGCTAGCCACGGCTAAATGCGACTAAGCGACCAACTAACAACTATCAGCGATAAACTATCGTTGTTAATCATCGATTAATCATATTTGGCGTTATTTTGTTACATTTAGGGCGATGGAAACAGGGGGAGGGAGGGAGACTAAGACCGAGTACAATTATTCAGCTGAGAGTTTTTACAGATATAAAAAAGCCCTGATAGCAGGGCTTTTTTATATTATTGAGTGACCTAACTTAAAAGGCGTTTTCCTGATGGATTTTAATAAACAATGATGTGCCATGTTTACTGTAATCCACTTTATATTCTTTACCATTGATGGTTTGCACAAATAACAAGGTTTTTTCTTCACCAAAGACCTCAATACTCGTGAGATCGACCAGTTCCATATCTTGTAATTTTGCATCGCGTTTGTTATCTGGCACTTTCCTAGTAAATTCTTTAATGTCTTTATAGGTAACAACAACGGCTGGATGATCCTCACCGTTAATAATAAGTAAGTCTAATTTTCGTATTTTATGAATTAGGGTATTGCGACCACTTACTAAAAAGGGCTTCTCGGTCATTTTAATCTCCATTGAAAATGATCTAAATAAATTTAGTATAACTTTGTAAGACGATACCAAAGTTCTTTTACCCTTGCACCTCTTTGTTTTTATGCCATCAGGGCGACGTAAGAGGATAATTTATATTTGAATTTAAAAACTGACGGTCGGTCAAGCTATGCAAAAAAGCAATGAGATCTTGTTTTTGTTGTAATTTCAAGTCAAAACCAGCGACAAAAGCACTTTTAAAAGGGCTAGTCGTTCCATGACCTCTTCCTCCAGCAGCATAAAATTCAATCACATCTTTTAAAGTGGCCAAACTTCCATCATGCATATAAGGAGCACTCACCTCTATGTTGCGCAAAGTGGGCGCTCTGAACTTACCCATATCCTGGGGTTGCAAAGTGACTTCAATCAATCCTTGATCATAAACAGGATAAGCACCTTTATCATCAACATTGTACAAACCCGTGTTGTGAAAAGGTCGTAAATCTAACCTCTGACTCTCATGTTGACTTGACTGACTAAAGTTGAAACCTCCATGACAATGAAAGCACTCCACTTTTTCCGAGAAAAACAACGCCATGCCTCTTTTCGCAGCATCAGACATGGCATCATCATTATTTTGATAGGCATACTCATCAAATGGTGAGGCAAAGCTAGTTAAGCTTCTGACATAACTGGCAAGTGCTTTTACTATTCTGTCAAAGTCCACATGACTATCATCAAA
>Ga0307488_10002384_pt1 | contig 15947 bp, 5 predicted proteins | sample SB02metaG_FD_202248 | JGI IMG/M metagenome (GOLD analysis project Ga0307488, IMG submission 202248) | Sea-ice brine microbial communities from Beaufort Sea near Barrow, Alaska, United States - SB 0.2 | ecosystem: Environmental > Aquatic > Marine > Coastal | place: USA: Alaska | collected 2017-05-06 | reverse complement strand
TAATGAATGGCGCACGCGTAATTCTACTATTTTGAGAGGTTGCGGCATTGACTGGTACATAATCAGCCCAGTCTAAAGGCATCAGTTCAAAGGGTTTAATAGTGTCGGGCAAGGCCGCGTCTAACAGACCGACAGTAACATCCCCGTTCCAACCAGACCCAGTCGATTGTATCTCTACAATATTACGTTTGTGGGTAGTATCAGAACCGCTATCGTAAAAATATATTCCATCTCCAGTTGCAAACTTATAATGGACAGCCATAACAATATGCCAAGGCGTAACTAGCGAGGTCATGTTACCATTAGGACCTCCAGTCTGGTGGACGTTCACCGCACGAAAGTCAATATCTTTAAGCCAAAAATCATCGTTAACTGCATAACCAGTGGTTGCTGTGTCATATGTGCTAAACATTCTCGAAGGGTCTGGCAACCAAGCTGTCCGACTAGCTCCTTGACCAGCAAACCCGATAATTTCGTCACGAACCCTTTTGCAAAATGTATTTTCTTCGTCCATGTAGGGCAACCACTGCCCATATGCATATTCTCCAGCCGCGACCCCACTACCCCACACCCCAGTCCACAAACTGTCACTCGTGTAGTAGTTAGCTCCGGTGATCGCTCCGGTAATTTGATTTGTAATAAAACCATCACCAGTGATAATACCAGATACGTTCGTAGCAGAAACATAGTCCGTAACGGCCACATCTTCATACACATCCCCCGTGATACCAGACTGGTAAACTAGAGTAAGTTCTAAGTTACTGGTTTGATCATTACCTACGTCCAGACTAAAGTCAACGGTCCCCCCATCATTAATAATTCCGAACTCAGAAATAAAGTTAAGAGCGTAGTAAGAGCCGCTTGTACCACTACCAGACATACTAACCTGAGCAAGTTCGGTTCCTATATTTGAATAAAGATTCATGTTTACAACCGCTAGATCCGCAGAATTTTCACCAGTATTGACTAGGTAAAAATAATTAGTGCTAAGAGGTGGTACAACAAGGTTTGTCAAACCACTAGCAACAAATTGGGAATTTATTGTTTCACCAGAATAAAACTCAAGGTTCTTTGACCCGCTATTGTAAATCGTGATAGGAACTAACGACCCAGTATTAAACCATAGAAGTGAATCCAAGTAAAATTGGGGTTGTTCCCCAAGGATGGACAGAGACTCTAGATCAGCAGTACTATTGGTGGACTCAATAAAAAACCCTAGAACATCGCCAGAACCCTGTCTAGGAAGACCTAGATATAAAGGATTTGAATTTGAATATAAATCAAGAGAATTAGTAGTAACATTACCATTAAAGGCTAGTGTAGAGTTAGGGGTAAAACCATCTACTAAAGAATTATCTCTTGTATAAATTTTTTGATCCTGAATTTTAAATATAAGATCGTTTCCAGACTCCCCAGAGAACGAGAATTTGTACTCTCCAGACGACGCGTCTACAGATGAGAGGACTTTACTCCAATTTACCTCTGCCTGTGCATATATGTTCCTATATTTATTACCTGTAATGATCATCCTTTTTATCCTTTTATGTACCGTTATACACTATTACATTAAGTTCCGCCGCGTGACCCCTGTCTTATACTCTCACCGTTACTATTTGTGACACTCTTTCTCTGCCGAGTCGTCCGATTCCTTTCTCGCGAATCTCGTAAATATGTATTAATCGATTCTGAACTCGGTGGTTTAATTACTTGGTCTGCAAAGTTATAAGAGGTATGAACCCCATTATCGGAAATCGATATATTCAAACTGGTCAATCCCTGCGAAATGTCATACAATAAAGGGACAACGCCAGCGGCCTTAAAGGACATGGTTCTTTGTGGTTCGGTGACCTCATAGTTACCATTATTGAATACTTCCTCGGCATAATCCGCAAATAGCTTTTTAGAGGGTACACATTGGTCGGGTTCTGACATTACCTTTAAGTTATCTTCTTGAACATCTGTTAGTTGGTAATCAACCTTGGCTACGTTCGTGGTTGACCCGTACTTAGTATGCACGTAACTAAGTTTTGGTAAAACCTTGGGTACGGTTCCATTTTGATTTACCATTACGGTATAATGCTGCCTGTCCTCTTCTACCCTATCAAGCATATTAATACCTTCGGGGTCAAGGTGAGTAACGTTGCCCATAGAACCTACGGGGCAATACACCGACAAACCACCCGGCAAGGTAATCTTAACGCAAGAATTTGAGGCCAAGCCCCAAGGCCCCACCCGTTCCTGAGTCAGATTTCCATATTCATCCTCATTTTCGTTACGATACTGATCCCTAACCGGAGACTCCAGAGGGTGTTCCGCATTCCACTCGATCCGAGTATCAAAACTGTAATCTGGGAATCTTGCTATAAACAAGTGGAGCTTCTTCTCGGTCGAGGGACCGCCGCCCCAGTAATTGAACGTGCCAAACGTATTCGTCGAACCCCCGCCCGTAAACCACTCGGGCCGCCCATTTTCGTTACCAAAAACCCTAGGAACTAAGTCTGCATACCAATCCATTAACGTACTATAGTTTGAAAGATCGTTCTGCGTCGGCAACCACTTTGTGGACCGCTCCATTAATATCATTGCCACAGCGGTACGCTGATTCGATCCGGTGGGATCTCCGTTTTCGTCAAGCTCCTTCTCCTTCTTTTCCTCTATCATGTCGTAGTTGTTTTCCGCACTATCAACACTTAATTCCACCGCAAGCCCCCCGACTGTAGAAGCCGGGGAATGGCCGTGAGAAAAAATACTTGAACCCTTCATGGTGTCGCTCGCCCTGTACCACTCCGCTGACGCACCATCGGGAGTTTCAACTGAAATATCTACCTGTCGATTCGACACACCAGCAAGGCGCGAGTTGTAACGCCGGAACCAGTACTTACCTAAAAAATTGCGAGCCATCTCGCTGTCAATCTCGAATTGCTTCTCTAATACTCCATCTGAAACTTTTGCTGCAAAAAAATACCAAGAAGGATCATCCTTAGCTCTGTAATTTTTCTTATCAATGGCCAAAAACCTCTCCCTCTCAGCCTGCGGTAACTTACGCGTCAACTCTGCGTGGGCGGCCCTACTTTTTTTATTTGATTCCTCACTAAAGTTACCATTCCACTGGTAAAACTTCGGATGGTAGACGTTCATTATCTCCATAAACCCGAATTCAGCTAATAGATGAAACTTGCCAGAACTACCTTCTGGTTGGCCCTGTTTTGCCGCAAAAAGTTGATCCTGAAATTCGTCCGAGTAAGCCTCCCCCTGCCCAAACAGGCCAAAATGGATCAGTTCATTATTTTCCTTTGCTCCGTCATCGCCCTCCCCGTCAGGCTGGCAAAGGGCGTACATATTTTCGATAGAAACGGCTCTATACCACCACATCCAAATAAACGCGTCTCGTGCCGCCTTCCCCATATGGGTCACCGCAATAATCAGTTCGCGAATATCGTCGGTCGTCGTTACAACCCCAGGTTGAAGGTTTATTTGTGGCTCCGTTGGTATCCCAAACACCCCCTTAAACCGCATCTGTTGGGTTGGGTATTCAAGATAGTTCCATGTATTTAGGTTGTACCCCTCCGCGGCATCTTTCCGGTGACCCAGGCTACTGCTTGTCCAACCAAGATCTTTGATCCTCAGAGGTTTTATATCAACTAAATCACTTTTTTGACAACTATAACTTTGAACGCTACCTGCCCTTTCCATCGTTGCGATCACGCCCCGCGAAAATGTGTTCTCAATCGAAGAGCCTTGTTTCAGATCTATAATGGTTATGTCATCCGGTGCATCTGGAATTAAAATAGGATTAGACCGACTTATAAAAATTAAGGAGTTCTTGAATGGGTCCCAGTAGTAAGCCAGACCCAAATCATCACACCAACGACTCAATACCTCGCCTAACGAACCAGCATGTTGAGCCTTAAATAGATTATAGTTCGCTGGATCAACCGCAAACTGAGCATTGAACTCTTTAGGCAACCGATCAACTAATTCGTTAAAGGTATAATAAACGTCAAAAACTTCAAAATTAGACTGCGCCGCATCACAAGTTGAACCGTATTTATCGTCAGGCATAAAAGGGCACGGGTCACAAGGATCGACGTCCAATTTGTCAGCCTCCACATAAGCCACCGTAGAATCTTGGTTCGTGTCACATGGGTGGTATTCTTTACCAACTAAAATAAGGCGAGGAGTTTTGTTCGTAAATTTATTACCTTGTTTTTTGTGTAAACCAACGAACCACTTTTCCAAGTTACAACTTCGATCAACGTAACTAAGCTCCAGTAATTTCGCACTTGGGGTATCGGAGAAAGAGTACTTAACTAGATAACCCTCGAAATTAAAATCTCCTACCTTTATCGACTCCAGCTTGTTATAAGTCGGCTGTGGGGTAGCATATTTACCGTTTTTACTGACGATTTGAACCGCTAAAGTCGAAGGACTCGTTCCATTACCGAATGACCAAGTAACCCCATAAGGCAAGCCCCCATAGAAATTACCTTTAATATTATCAACGTTAATTAGTTGGCTCATAGATCGAATAGTGTGTCATTATTATACAGAGAATTCGGCTTAATATCAAAGAATCCTGACCCGCTATTTGGATCTAAAGCCCCGAGTTCTAAGTAGTCGGAACCTTGGGTTTGCCGAACACCATTCTTATAAACCTGAGAAAAATTAAAGCAGAACCTTTCTGTATATTTAACCAAACTTAACCCCTCACCCGTTGATCTAGAGGTCGTAGTATTTTGGACCTTAACCAGTTTACCCGTCACGCCGTCGTAAACAGGCATGGTCCAAGTAAACACGACATCATTCGCGTCCTCAAAATAATGCAAACCTGAAATTAATTTCTGACCATTGAAATATAGGTCAGGCTTCGGAGGGTCAGCCCAGTCGGGGAATGTTTGATCTGGGTCCCCGAACAAACTTGGTCCAGAGAAAGTCTCCGAAACGTCGTTATTATAAGTTCCGACGCTATCGATAAAAACACTATCATCAGCGTTATATTCATTACTGAATAAGAATTGACCTCCATCTTTGGCGTAATCTTCAATTATATATTGCCCTGAAGTATAAACCGCGCCAGTTACGAGGGTAGACCCAGAATGCTGAAGTAAACCATTAACAAAAACCATAGGGTTAGTAGTTCCAATCTTACTATTAGGTATATAAAAATTTTGTTGATAATTATCATAAGATAAATTAAGGTTTTTAACTTGCGGTAGGCTTGCACTTAGTGGGTTAAGTTGTAGTTCAAGAAAATCACCCGTCTCAATAGTTGATAAAAAAGTAATAGCATTTTTACCGAAGGTATCTATATAGTTAGTATTTAACGTAAGCCCAGTACCCACTTGCCCTGTTGTAGAGCTTGAACTCAGAACGCCAGTTAGTCCACTCAATCCGTACTGTGCGACAGTACCGCTCAGTCCGCTTTCATAATAACCAGTAAAAGTCACACCCCAAACGTTTGTATTTACGCCTGTTGCAATCAATAACGTACCCGTTTCCTGTGTTAAGTAACCCGTTAAGGCGTTCAGATAACCCGTCACACCCGTTATTTCTACAAGCGTTCCAGAAGGCGTTCCTGTGCTAAAGGCATAAACGTAACCGCTATTAAGGCTCTCGAGTTCATAAGGGTAAACGGAAGGGGAAAAACATTGTATCTGATCTAGGTAACCAGTGAATTGTTTATTATTCGCGTATCCCACACCCGTCGAAGCATTGTCATGCCAGCCGAAGCGCATATCTAGACCTGTTGGTCCGATTGAGTCGGTCGTTATAAAAAAATCATTAGTGTTAAGCTTATTTTCAAAAAAGTTGTAGTATCCCATTGTAAGGTTGTTCTGAGACACGGTAAAAAACACAGAATTTTTATCGCCAAGACTAAAGTCGCTTAGGTGTATACTAGGACCTTCGTCGGTATAATACTCCCAATACAATCTATTATTAGCCGTGACCCCGAACTCATAACCCTGATGTTGTAAATGCGTGACTGGGTCACCATACGAATTTAGAGTGGTAATAAAACCCGTGTTAATCGTTGAGATTAGTGTTGCGCCACCAGTAGTCTCGCACTCATAAACCAAACTTACTGTGTGGTCGTGAGTATCCACCCTGTTAAGGGAATTTGTTATTTCCATATATTGGCCCATAAAATGGCCCGACCCAGACCCATCGGTCCAAAAGGTGAATGCTGGAACTGGTAAAACCATACCCGCAATTATAGGATCACCGCTAAGACTCTGAACGTGCCGAGCGTTGGTTTCAACTCCACTTGAGAAATCAAGGTAAAACTTTATATTGTCACTCGCTGGCCCCGGAAGGTCATTAAAAAAATAGTTAACTGATTCAATCATAAGGTAAAGATTGTTGTATCACATGTATCCGTGATTGTAAATGAGTAGGTATAACCGTCTTGAGTTGAGTATAAATCCCTCTTTATGTTATCGGTGGTTCGTACCCGCTCCGATGCCCCGAACTGAGTTGCGTTGATGTTTAAAACTTGAAGGGCTTGGTCCCTTACGGTTGATGACCCGTTTGAATTAGTTGCTAACGTAGCCGTACCGGCGATACTTATAGATCCACGTTGGGCGAGATTCATATCGAAAGCCCCATTCCCTCCATCTAAAAATTGGATAGCGGCGTATTTACTGGTAGACGGAACGAAAGATATTGTATATTTGAAAGCCATGAACCCATCCGGCGGCACAGGTGAGTTATCATAACTAGTTGATACGTTTATAGATGGGGCTGTGTAATCACGATCTATATTATAGCTTTTAAATAAAGTATTTAATGGGGCAGTGCTAGAGGTATTTGAGGTATAGAAATCCTGAGCTAAAGATGGTAGATTGATATTTGAAAGTTCTGTTTCCAGAATAGCCATCCTCAAAGTCTGTGGACCCTTTGTCGTCAGTGAGCCAGCCACGCTAAGATTATATATGTCAGCAGGATAGTCATAAGCAAGTGTGAATTTAGGGTTAAATTTAACGGTAAATGGGTCACTAGAATAAGAGTATTGAAAACTTATACTATTCTCGGAAGCACTCTCATCAATACTAAAATTGTCTGTACTAGGGTTCAAATATACCCCGTCAGTCATCTGCATAAATTTAGTTAAAACAAGGTTAAAGATATTTGGTTTGAAACTGTTAAAATCAGTTCTGAGGTCCGCCATCGTCAAACCCATACCCCCTTTTATCGATCCGCCAATGCTTGCGCTATAGACCCCAACATTTTCGTCGTATGATACCGAAAGGTTATAAGATAGCAGTGTTGAAGACGTAGCGCCCTTTCTATATATATACTCTATATCAACACCATAAGTAGAGCTAAGGCGATCAATATTCTCTGAAATCGAACGGGGGACCAGTACTGATGTATTGCCCGTAATCAACTGTGGGGCTATAAAAGCTTGGCCCGTCAAAGACTGGACGTAGTTCGTAGCGTTAGCTAGAGAATTTGAAGCTGCGTTCGTATTAAAACCCTTTGCGGAAAAACTCCTCGAAACGCTAACGGTTCCATCCTCCGCTTCCGTATAACTCGTATTATTCTTCGGTTCAGTAACGCCATAAATACCGGTGAACATACCCGAAGGCATGCTCGTAAGCTGAATAGAGAATGGGACTAAGCCTATATAGCTAGACTGCGAGAAGTCCACGCTTTCTACTTTTATATATGGTGCCGTAAAGACCGGGACTCCGTCCTCGTGAACCTCTAAAGTCTTAAAATCGGAAGAGAACGAACTCAAAATCTGGTCTTGTTTTGAGACAAATGCCGCAAATGTTTCACATTGACCAGTTATATTCCCATCTAAAGTAATGGATTGTATAGCGCCAAAACGGTCACGATAATTCACCATCGAGTCGCCTAGACCAACAAATGGGGTGGGTGCGATGCCACTAAAAACATCGATCCCGTTGTAATATACCTTGACCATAAAATTCCTTACACCTATTTACACTTTTTAGTGATTAGGTCTGCAATGAAAAATAACTTAAACTAAAAGAAAACGCGCGGGTAAAGGGATTATAATCATAATCTACACTATTGATGTAGTAAACCGGCTCCGGTGACGGTGGATTAGCCGAGACGATAGCCTTAGCGGCGGTGAGATACTGGTTAACGGTAGTATTTGCTTTTCCCCGCATAGAAATCGAATACGAATAATTATTTGGTTTAAGGTTAGCACTAACTTGCGCGACTTCTTTGTAACCAACAATCTGGTAAGTACTAACAAGATTTCGATCATACTCTTTACTTATATTAGCAACCGTCTCCCTTATTTGTTGGGCCCCGAGCAAACTATCATTGTCGGAAAAATTAAAGGTATAGTTTACCGTACCCTCGACTTCAGAATGAACCTGTGAGTTATCTATCTGATTAAGGTTTGGAACTAACAACTCTAAGTCACCCTGAACACTCGGCACCACTGCGTTCGTATAAAACGAGGAGGCGTTAGTGTATTTGGAATGAGCCATATCTAACTCTCCGTAACCGACTATACTACCTTGCTGCGACACCGTATACGTGCCCGCCGTAGACTCTTTAACCGACACATTGTAAGTATGGAACGAGCCGACGAAGATCGAGTTAACATTCAAGCTATTTGTATACCCAACGGAGTAACTAAGAGTTCCGGCAAAGGGGTCTGTCTCCCAAGATTTTGTTATAGGTTTATCGATTAAGGTTCTGTCCCCACCAATCTCATAAACGCCGCGAACGGTATCGCATCTTGCGTATGCCCCTGCGATATCAGTTAAAGCTTGTGTGTTAACCGTATCGAATGGTGTTTCCGTATGACCATCATACGTCGCTTTTTCCGTAACCCCTATAGTTCCGTCGGCATCAAAACTTAACGAATGTTTAATAGAAGAAGATAGTAAACCATTAGAACCCTTTAATAAATCAAATTTACATGAAAAGGAAAATTCACCATTAATATTATCATATGCTTCATTATAATATTTTTTAGTAGATGGGTATGACCCGTAAGCACCAATTGAGTCTGTTATATCGTTGTTGTCGAAGAAGTTTTGAGCTACCGTCTGGGCGACAGCCACTGCATCCAACGAATCGGGGGTTTTTAAATTTATGGTTAGGTTCTGGGCGTAATTATCACTACTAACGCTACGAGAGAACGAACTAGACTCAGAAAAGGACTCGAAGTACTGAAAATTTGTAAAATCGAGGCTAGAGTAATCGCCAGCAGAAGCCGGTCCAAAATCTCCACTCTCGGGTATTGAAACATCAACGGTATAAGTTTTGTACCTAACGTCCGTACCATCGGAGAACGAGATACTATTAACAATCCCGCTACCAAAACTAATACCATTTAAGACTATATCCTCCCAGTTATTAAGCAACCCAGTCTCTAAATCATTAACACCTTCGAGTACGCCGGATACCCCTGAATAATTGTCAAGGTCCAATATCAAACCCTCTATAGACAACTGTTTATCCGCCTTATACCTAAAGGTATCACCGAAGAACTGCGATGTTTTGGTCAGACCTAACAATGTAGCGTTATTAAAATTCATATATTATTGGGTTCCTTCACCCGTCCCCTCCACCCCGCGTTTGTGGTGGTTGGTTCCATTGTGGGTTATCAGCCAAAATGGCCTGCAACATCGCCTCAAACGTACCCAATCGGGCAATGAGGTCCCCGTTACCCGGGTCTAGGTACGTCCCCGGCCAGGTGTTTGGCCTCTTCCTCTCTTTCTTATCGGCTTCTTCCCAATCTTTTTTCATCATCTCCGTGAGTGCCGGCATCCCCTTTGCGATGTACTCTTTAATACTATCGCGGAATGCATCAACCGTGGCGGACTGTTCCGGGCTCATTGGGGCAATCGTCGTCGCGGGGTTTTCAAAATTCAAGTCAATTCCGACATTCAGATCACCAAACACACCCCGATCCCTCGGGCGATCTCGCGCGGTATTTTTGCGCGTCATCTGGTCTAGGGACGGCATGATCGGCTTTTCGTACATACCAACGGAACCAGCTTGCCCTATACCACCCAATTGGCTCGGGTCCGTATGAGCGGATGAGGAGGTAAACCCCGGACCGTACACCGCCTTAACATTTTCACCTTGATGCCCCGCATAGACATGCCCCTCCGCATCCTCGACATTTCTTTCATATACAGCGGTATCAAGGTTCCGCTCTAATTGAGCGAGAATATCCGCCAAGAGATCATTCCGGCCCGAATCCAGCGCGAGTTGATAAGTTTCAACCCCAGAAGCATCGACACCCTTTAGATCCTTTTCGGCAAGGCCCAACCGCCACCGTGATGCTCTCATTACATCACTCATCAGCTGCTGAGACTCGTTCTGCGGCTCGCCGCCAAGGTTCATGCCCTGCTCCATCGCCTCGGGGGTGCCGAATTCCTTATTAGTTTTAACTTTGGCAAGTCCCTTCGAGAGTGTTTTGATATTCGCATCCATATCATTAGTGATTGACTGGCCTAGTTTGAACAGTCCATTCCTCACGGATAGATCAAAGAACTCTTTTGCGGCCTTCCCGTCGGCCGTATCAAGATTATCATTCGCCGCCGCCCGCGCCTTCAACATCTCTTTTTCAATATTTTTCGCAAGACCCCCTTCAACTGTGTTTCTTAATGGCGACTTAGCGACCGCACTTTCGTTCAGACCACCAAACAAATCGCGTCCGGAAGACAAGACCGCCCCAGCGAGTCGGCCCGATGTTTCGATGTCGTCATGGACGGTCCCCGAGGCGGTCATCTTACTCCCCGGCCCCGTATACTGTTTCCTTATCGCCTCCACGAACTCCGCAGACGACCCTTTATCTATATTGCTACCACCAAAGAAATCACCCATCGACCCAAAGCTATTAGCTGCCTGCTCTAGGGTTTTCAGAATATCCTGATTAAGCGCAGCCCGGTTCGCCGCGGCCTCGGCGTTTTTCAACTGTAAGACTTGCTCGAGGTTTAACTCGTTTGCTTTCTTTGTCTCACCCAAAACCGCCTGCATAATGACGTCAAGCTGGCCCTTCTCGAGCGTAGGACCAAGCGCATCCTCGATCCCTTTTTTAAGTTCATCGGGGTCTATCATCTCATCGAGGCCGACAAGACCATCCCAGCCTCTGGGTGCGTCTACTGTTGACGTCTCTCCAATCAAAGAGTTAACAATACCGCGCAAGTTTGGCAGGACTTCAAGAATTTTTTTGTTGTCTAATATAGCCTGATAGCCGTCCCCAACAGTTACCTGACCGGGTTTTGCGTAAGATGGGTTGTTGTCACCGGCTACAATATTATTTTTAAAATTATCCTCCAATGTCTTAGACATCGCGCCGAACAGCGCGGCTTTCAACGGTGCATTATTTTTCGCCTGCTTTTCCTCAAATTTCAAACCAAGCGCCTCCCGCTCGCCCTCGAGGTTTTTTTTGCCGTCTGTCCGGCGGTCCCCAAAACCGGCATCTCTAACCGCCTTCATCGAACCCGCATCATCCATCCGGCGTTCCCTCGATGCGCTCTTTACATTCAACCTTCCGATTTCAGCTAGTGGATCTATCCTTGCCGACTCGTCGGCCAGCTTTTTGTAGTTCGTCGCCATCTTACGCAACTGCATATTCATCTCTTCAATATAAGGGTTGCCCATACCAAGAGACCGCTCTGCCGACAGTTGCAACTGATAAGAGTTCTCCAGACTCTTAGCCATCTTTTTCATAAATTCATTAACCTGTTCATGAGTAAACTCCCCTTCTCCGAACATCTTCGCCATATCTGAGGCGCTAATACCAACAGATTTCATCTGCTCGGCCAGAAACGCCTTATCGTAGATTTTCTGCTCTTCTGTCTTCGTACCAGCCCCCATCGCCGCACCCAGTTCCCCGGCCCTTCCTTGGTTATTGACCGTAACGTCTGGGTTCTCCGGTCTTTCCCCCAACTTTGACTCACCTAAACTATTTTGGATTAACTTGATTTCCTTGGAGCTTTTACCCTTACCAACGTTTAGTGACCGTATTAAAGTGTTCAAGCTTTCTGGTTCTAGAAAGTTGGGGTCCCCAATTCGCCCCGCTTTGGAAAAGACACCTTGGGATGCCTCCGCTATAGCCGTATCCCTGAGTGATTTCGCGGCTGTCGCTCCTGCGTCAGACAAACTCCCCGTTAAGGTCTTCCCAAGCAGTGTTATGTCTTCCGCAACCAAAGCACTAACCAACTTGATAGCAAGGTCCGGTTGGTCCATAAACTGCGCTTGAATTTGACTTATAGCGTCTTTTTGGAGTCTATCGGCAACATCAAACTTACCCTTCGCCCTCTGCTCCTTTGAACCCTGTGCGGTATTAAGAATCACTTTTGCTGCATCACCAAGTTTAACAAAAGCTTGGCTGTCCTTGTCGGATATGGCCTTCAACTCGGGAACCATTGTTGCAAGCTCCTTCGATACTCCGACGATAGCAAGGGCGAGTCCCGCCGTGCCGCCGATTATCGCGCCCGGCAACTGCCCGAGCACAAAACCCATCGTTGCCATAGCCGCGATTTGCCCTACCCCCGTCACTGCCGAACTCTTCGCCCTACCCGCTTGCGTTCCGTCCTCCATAGCAGGCGCGATTGTGGCGGCAATTATATTCGCCATCATCGATAGCATCATGACAGAACCAGCGCCGCCGAATTTGGCACCCGCTTTTTGTATGACGGTCGGGCCGGAAGACGCACTGGCATTCTTCCTACTTGCCTTGCGGAGTTGTTTGTCCAAGGCAATCTGACTTTTTATGCCCTCGCCCCGCTGTTTGGCAAGTTTAGCGGCTTTGGTATTTTCCGTTATCCTCTCGTTCAAATGTTTTTTCTCAGTCGCGAGGCGGAGTGCGTTTTGCTTCGTTATAGCATCGTAACTGGCAGTTAGTTCCGCACCCTTCGACATCATCAGTCCGAACATCACACCCATCATACCCATTTCGGCCACTAACGCGCCGACAACATTCGTTGCAGAGTTCGCATCACCATCAGCCGCAAGTGCGTAGTTCGGTACGAATCCAGCCGCCGCCCCACTCATACCGATACCCTTTGTCTCGCGTCCAATTGCGTCCTTTAAGCCATTTTTTTCGTCACGCGTATTGGTAACCGCTACCGGTCGACCTTCCCCGTCAAAGTGCGCACGAATTTGGCTTATCGGAACGCCCTTATTCATCTTGGTAAAATTCGGAACAAAGCCTGCCGCCCGACCCCTCTTTCCTTTTTTGGGACTCTGCTTACCCAGATGCACTGGCGCTATCCCTCCCATCCCCGAAGTAGATCTAAGTATTTTTTTAATAAAACTAAGCTCGTTACTTTTTGCTTCGACGGGTCCCCCTCGCGGAGCGTTGAATTTATAATCCCCCGCTACCATATTGCTATTTAAATTAAAGATCTTCTTCAGTTTATCTTTGTTGGTCGCGTACTCCTCTCGACTCACATCCAAAATTTCTCCACCACCCTTTCTTGATACATCTACACCCAACGCCCTATTTGCAGCGGAATCGAAGATACGACCGAAATGTTGTGTAATAGCTGATTTGTCTAGGTAGGGGGCTAACCCTTTTGGCCCAGTCAGTGGGTCCATATCCGGATATAGTTTTTTAGCGAGCATACTCAAAGCTCTACCCATTATTTTATCTATATCCCCTCTAAAATCCTTTGGCTGTTTAACGCCACCCGAGCTATAGGTAATGTTATATTTCTTCCCGCCGTCATTTTCATCTTTAAACGTGTTTGAAATGGGGGCCGTGCCACCTTGCCCTGCGTGTAGGTAAGTAAACTGACTCGCGGCAATGTTCCCCATCTTGATAGACTCTGACTTCTCGTTTATCATCTTGCCTGTACCACCTTCTGCTTTTGTCTTCTTGGCTAAATCCCTCGCTTTCTTCCTCGCGGCAGCGATAGCAAAGCCGTTCGAGTAATGAGGAATTACCGCGGAGTCACCGTTCCTGCCAAAATTCGGGATCTCAGTTTCCTCGGAGTTCATGGCAAACCTTTTCCCACCAATCGTTCCTGAACCCATATGTGCTGTTGGATTTTTAGCACCTAAAGCCTTTGCCTCCGAGACTTCCCTCAACGCAGTTTTCCGTGGTACAGAGCCAGCGGCAAAATTTGGAATATAGCCTTCAGCACGACCACCACGACCACCACGACCACGACCGCCCCTTACAATAGGGTCACCATTATCATTAATCATTACACCGTGCCTCGTTGACAATGTCGTGGCGATGCTCTTGGCTAACGCGGCTTGCTTTGTAAGTGCCGCATTCTGTGCCACCAAATTCTTTAAAACTAGCTGTGCCGCTTTATTTAGACCGTCTTCCGAAGCTGACGCTTGGTTAATCAAAGCAGGGTTAGCTGCGAGAATCTCACTTACGCTCGCACTTAGCTGCGCCAGTTGTCTTGTTTTTTCACCTATATTCGCTAAACCTAGTACGCTCTGAGACGCGAACTTAGCAAACTGAAGACCCAGCTTCACAACTACAAGAGTTACCATAGCTAAACCCGGTCCACCAATAAATTCACCTAGACCGTTTATGAGTCCCCGTCCAATTGTCGTACCAACATCTTCGTAATCCTTTTCGTTAATACTCTCGAGAAAAGGGTTTAAAAGACCGACAGTTCTATCAAAAAGTGGGTCCATTAAGCCACCGCCACTTTGGGCAGCTAGCTGCGCTGCATTTTCCTTGAGTGCGTTTAACTGCGCGGCATAAGTCTCGTTTAACTTTTCATTTCTGTCGTAAGCTTCCGTAGCTGTATTCTTGGACACTTCCAACGCGGAGTCGTAAATTGAGACTTCCCGTGTTAAATCGCCAAAGAGTGCTTTGAGAACGTTGATCTGAAAAACACCACCAACTTGCTCTGCAACGTAAGCCTGTTGTGTTTGACCAAGTGTGTCATATGTTTGGGCTAATTGTTTTAAAAGATTAATCTGTCCGTTCAGTCTTCCATCAGCACCTCTAGTCTCCAAACCTAAACTTTCCATCAAGTCCACAGTCTTAGATCGGTTCAGGCGCGTAAAAATAGTCTTAAAGGAGTTACCAATAACCTTACCACCGCGAGCCGTTGTCTGCTGTGCAGAAGTAATTAAAGCGATGAGTTGGTCAAGTTGAATTCCAGAGGAAGCTGCACTACTACCAACACGAGCAATACCTTCCGCAAGATCAGCAGAACTAACTGCAAAAGCCGCATCAACATTAGCAAATTTATTAACGATTTCCGTTGCCGTAACCGCTTGGCTGGCAAAGGAGTTGATTGCGGCTGTTAAAGACTCCACACTCTTAACGGTATCTAAACCACTTAAACGGGTTAGAATCAGCGCATCTTTTGTGCGTTTCAAAGTCTCCGTCATCCCCAGACCCTGTCTGGAAAATTCTGTTGCCGCTTCCGCGACCGCGGCAAAACTCTGACCTGTATCTTTTGCTACCTTGAATAGCCCGCCACCGAACTTCGTGAGTTCAGAATTAGAAACATTAAGAATTACATTAATGTCTTGTAAACTTTTCTGAACTTCTATGGTTGTCGAGAGCATTGCAGCCATCGCCCGCTGGACAGCATAGATAATACCCGCACTAGCACCGAACGCTATGACGCGGGAGTTAGAAGCCTCTAAAGACTTATTGAACTCGTTAACCTGACCCGTGATGCGACCGAGGGGGGCAGAACCCTTTGACTTTAAATTGATCTGGTGTGTACGGTTTAGGACCCTACTAATGTCCTTCTCCATCGCTTTGGTGTTAGCGCCTATATTAACTGATACTGGTGTTGATAATGCCATTCTATGTTTCCTTGTTCCTATGTACTAATTACACAGGTTAAGACTGTTCTCGCGCACTTAAATAATCATTTTTCTCCAACTTACCACCCTTTTCACGGGCAAGCTGCAAGAGGCTTTTACCGCCGACCTTTTCGACCTTTACGCCCATCTGATCTAAATCTTCCTTAGTCGCCCCAACATGGCTTGTTACAGCATATTCACCCTCT
>Ga0307488_10002382_pt1 | contig 15951 bp, 16 predicted proteins | sample SB02metaG_FD_202248 | JGI IMG/M metagenome (GOLD analysis project Ga0307488, IMG submission 202248) | Sea-ice brine microbial communities from Beaufort Sea near Barrow, Alaska, United States - SB 0.2 | ecosystem: Environmental > Aquatic > Marine > Coastal | place: USA: Alaska | collected... | reverse complement strand
ACAAGAAGTCTATTGATGTGTCGCTGTCGCAAATGAGCGTGGTGGAATATCCTGGCGAGGAAAACCTTGTGGCGGTGCGGTTTTACCAAGATTACAGCAGCAATAATTTTCAATGGCATGGCTGGAAACACTTACTGTGGCGTCGCGATGACGCGGGTGTGTGGCGAATTCTGTATGAGGGGAACGGCTGATGCGTATCGCGTTCCTGCTGTTGTTGTCCCTAGCGCTCGGAGCCTGCTCGACGGGCATGCGGCCCGCGCCATCACCACAACCTGCACTTGAGATGCAATCTCCCGCGCACGTTGCCAACCCGTCCGCGGGGGTGCTCGATGATCTTATCGTTGATGATAGCCTCGATCAGATCAAAGATGAGAGCCTTGATCAGGCGCGAGATAAGGCCCGTCGTGATGATGCGGCAGTGGCGCAGGTGACTGCGTTATGTGCGGAGATTGGCCGTAAACTCAGCAGCGTTTCAATGGCTGACTGCCAGCGACACAACTTACAGCATGCAGCGGTGAGTGTGCTCAATCGACCTTTGGCGTATAAGGACTTTGCGCCATCAGAGTCTGGCGCCCAGCAAGGTCGCGTGCTGTTGATCGGCGGAATTCATGGTGATGAATTCAGCTCGGTGTCTGTCGTATTCAAGTGGATGGACCTGCTTGGCCAGCAAGCGGCATGGCCAGCACTGCTGCGCGTTGTGCCACTGGCGAACCCTGATGGGCTGTTGCGCGTCAAGTCCCAGCGGCAGAACGAAAAAGGTGTGGACCTGAATCGTAATTTCCCCACGCTTGACTGGGAGCGCAATGCGCGGGATTACTGGGTTAATACAACGTCTAAAAATATCCGCCGTTATCCGGGTGAAGCCAGCGCCAGTGAACCGGAGACTCGCTGGCTGGTTGAGCAGATCAGGGATTTTGCCCCAGATGTAATCATTGCCCTGCATGCGCCTCATCACCTCGTTGACTACGATGGTCCGCCGAGTGCACCCCAACAAGTGGGCAAGCTAGATCTTCGACAATTGGGGGTGTATCCGGGATCGCTGGGTAACTATGCCGGTCATGACTTGAAGTTACCGGTGGTAACACTCGAATTACAATCTGCTGGTACTATGCCCGCAGCGTCAGAGATCGAACGTATGTTGGTGGATCTGCAGCAGTGGCTGCAGGTACAACTTGGCCAGCGGGCTATCAACTCTGATCCACCATCAGTTCCAGGTAATGCCACTTCTCGCTGAGGCCTTGCCAATAGTAGAATCGGGCCGATTGCATCTCGCCGACGTCATCTTCTTCTACAGCAACCACATGATGTTCTGCCAGCTCCCACGCGTACTGTTCCATCGCGAAAGAGATCTGCTCTATGGTGGCGTGATTAAAATTCACCTCGAAAGAATCATAACGTGTATCGGCCGCTGTTTTATATGGCTCCATGAGCAGCATTTCATTGAGGTCATCGCAAGCTCTGGCTGCGGGGTCAAGCCGGGCGAGTGAATCCATGAGTTCTCGGCGGGTCATAAGATTTAGGTTAACGCTTTCCATTGTCTGCTGCTCCCGTGCCGACGGTCTATGTTTTGATGATTATGTTATGAAGATCATGTAAGTACGCCGATCATGTGTGCCAGGATCAATGTTTTTTTACTAGGCTACTGTTGCGGATCAACGCTGGCCGTTTCCAGGCCAACGCCAAGCGGGCCGCGCGGCAAGGCTAAAGAGACTTCGCTGCCGCCCCGAGAAACGGTGACATTAATCGTTTCGCCACGTTCGCCTGCGGTGGTTAGGCCGCGTAGTTGCCGATAGTTAAACAATCGTTGATTGTCGTAACTCAGTATTAGGTCGCCATCAAGCATGCCGGCCTGTTCAGCGGCAGAACCTGTCATAACTGACGAGATAGCGACGCGATTGCTTTGGCCTGATTGATACAGGTACTTGTCGTACGTATCGATACCAATCTCATCGCGCACTGAAGGTGCGCTGGCTTCAAGTTCTTGCATCTCTTGGCGAAAGCGCGTTGTGCGTAGATAATTTTCTCGCGCTGCTTTATCTCTGAGCTCCAAGCGTGCCAAGGCTTGCTGGCTTTGCTTGCGGGCAATGTCTTCTGCGCGCCACGGCTCAAGGCCGGCCTTCACCAAGTTGTCGGCCAGGGATGCTGTCTCGTTGGTATCCCGTGAAAACCTAGCGCCGGTCTGACGGTTGTCTGGGGTGGGTGCCTGCTCGGCAGGTGCGAGCAGTGCTGGTTGTTGGCTTTCGAGTTGGGCCACCTTGGCGCTCAATTGGCGTAGTTCTGCCTCCAATCGGGTCATGCGGCCCGCCTCGCGCGGGGCATGGATTGTCGGTGTCAGGCTTTTAATGGCGGCTACGTCGATTGTGGCGAGGGCGCCCGCGGGGTCAACGGGGGCTTGCTGTTTGGCGTAGTAGCCAAATATAGCGCCCAGGGTGACCAGTACAGGTGCCAGAAACATCAATGGGGTGAACTTCATCGTCTGGCTCGGTATTTTGATTGGCGTAAACACTATCATAAACAACAGGTTATAGCGCCGGTAATGTGATCGGTGCCGGTGAGTGTTGGGCGCCACCCAAGTAAAGCGTGTCATTTGTGGTCGCCAGCCCCATGAACTAGACTGGCAGCGATGACGCCCTGCTGGCGTTTTGATGATTGAGGATCAACCATGGCAGATAAGCTGGATTCCGGGGATATGTTTCCGCAGATGACGCTAACAACCACTCGTGAGGATCTCTTGACGTTACCTCAGGATATTGCGACATCGTTTGCGATTGTGCTGTTCTATCGTGGTCACTGGTGACCCTACTGCCGGCGCTTGTTGGCTGGCTATGAAGAACGCCGTGCTGCGTTCGAAGAACAAGGGGTAAGGGTTATTGCCGCAGCGGTGGATTCCCTGGAGCACACCCAAGGGATTGCTGAGCCTCTGGGTTTTCCCGTGGCTTATGGTGTAACCCGGGAGCAGGCTGACTCGATTGGTGCTTGGTGGGACGCCGGTCGAGACTTTATCCAGCCCAGCGAGTTTGTGCTGTCGCGCTCGGGCAAGGTGCTGTTCTCGACTTACAGCAACTCGCCTGTGGGTCGTATGGACCCGGAAGAAACGCTGGTCTTGATCAAGCTGCTTAATGCACGCAAAGCCGAGGCCGCCGCGAAGTCACCGTAGTGTTTTAACGCTGTGGTGCTTCGACGCTATTGCAGCGCTGCAATTAGGCGCGCTTACCAGACGGCGCGGCAATGTCGTAAGCCAGGCGCCGGAAGTCGTGGCTGAACGGATGCCAGAAACCGGGCATGCGCTGGGTGGAACATATGCCTGTGATACCGGCGTCAGGCGCCATCCACGAGTGGGTGCCATACAGCCCACCCCAGTAGTATTCATCTTGGGCGCCAGGGTGATCTCCCGTTTGCAGCGTTTGCCTGAGGGCAAACCCGAGTCCAAAAACTGTGCCCGGCATGGGCCACGCAGGGAACGCGACACTGACCCCAGGTGCTAGCTGGTTGGTGCGCATCAACGATATTGTCTCTGCCTTGAGCAGGCGTACGCCCTGCCATTCACCTTCATTGATGATCATTCGCAGAAACGTCACATAGTCACTCATGCTAGAAACCAAGCCGCCACCGCCACTGAGAAACTGCGGCGTTTGGCTGAACTGCCCGGTTTTTGGCTCGTCACCCCGGGTCATGCCTGGCTTGCTGGGGTCGAACATGTCATTGGGTGAGTACATGGTAATAAAGCGATTGGTCTTCTCCGGCGGAACCCAGAACGCGGTGTCCACCATGCCCAGAGGCGTAAAGATATGAGTTCGCAAAAAAGCGTCAAATTTCATGCCCGATAAGACCTCAACCAGTCTTGCGCAGACATCGGTGGCGAAAGAGTAGCGCCAACTGGTTCCCGGATGGTAGGCGAGGGGCATGGTGCTGAGGCGCTGACAAAACTCTTCCAGATCAAGTTCAAAGTCGGTATCGCCGAAAAGATTTAGCCCACTGCCGAGATAGGTGCGGTCAATAAGAGTCTCAGGCTCGACGAATCCATAGCTGAAGCCGGCGGTGTGGCTAAGAATATGCTGAATGAGGATCGGGCTCTTTGCCTGCTCTACATCTTCAATGGTCTTTGCATCGGGTAACAGCACCTGCTGACGACCAAACTCTGGCAAGTGAGTTGAAAGCTCATCATCCAACGCGAATTTGTCTTGATCGTAGAGCATCATCAATGCCACGGACGTAATGATTTTGGAGTTCGAGGCCATGCGATAGATGGCATCCTCTGTGAGGGGCGTATCGCTTTCCTTATCCATACGACCAAATGCCCGGTAGTCGAGCAGATCAGTGCCGCGCATCACCAGCGTGCTGGCGCAGGCCAGCAGATCCTGATCAACATAGTGTTGCATGCGCTCATGGAGCGGTGAGAAGTCTAGTTCATGGTCAACGGTGATCAGAGTCATGATGCGGTGCCTTGTTATTTTCATCTTTGATTTTAGCGGGTCAAGCTCGCGACTAAAAAGCCGAGATAGGTTCCTAGGCTACTGCCGAGGCTGCCGATGAGAATCGCCGGTAGAAACAACTCGGGTCGGTTGAATGTGCGACACAAGGCGATAGCCGTCGTCTGGCCGCCAACATTGGCTTGTGAGGCAATGGCCAGTAGTTCCCAGTCTAGCTTGAATAGGCGACCCACACCGAAGACGACTAATCCATGCACCGTGAGAATGATGCCGACAAACAAGGCCAGCATATAGGCCAGCTTGCCAATACTCACCAGCGCGGCAAATTCGGCATAGGCGCCGATCACGGCGAGGAACAGATAAACTCCGAACAGGCCGACACTTCGACTGCCGCGCAGTCGATTGATGAAGGGGAGTTGCGCCAGAACGAGCGCTAGACTGGTGATGATGAGTATCGTCGGAATGGCGATGCCCAGGCTCTTGGACCACGCAGCAAGGGCCAGTGAAACGGCGAGTCCGCCGCAACCAAGGGCCATTAATATCGCCAAATCCCAGGGCGAAACCCGGTCGTCTTCGGTTTGGGTTGCTTCTACGGGCACGCTGATATCAGGCACGTCTGTGAGATTTTTCGCGGCCATCATCAAGCGTGGGACGGCCAAGGTGACGAGCATCCAGATCATGGTGTAGATGTTATCAACCACCACGGTGCCGGCATACAGTGCGCCCTCCTTGGTGACTTCATAGCTCAGCGCGATGGCGTTGAAATTGATGCTGCCGCCAATAAAGGTACCGGTAAACATGCCGTTGATCGCGTAGTAGAGTTCGCCGAAAGACGCTTCGCTGTTAATCATTAGGCTGGCGACGAGGACGCCAATAACTGTGCCGGCGGAGCCGAGGATAAACGCAAATAGCATGGGCAGGCCTGCCTTTCTAACATCGCGAAGGTTGACCTCCAGCAGCAGAAAGAAAATTGCCATAGGTGCAATGAAACTGAAAATATCGCCGTACAGGGGCGGTGCTAAGGACGCTGCGGGGATCAAACCGACGTTGGCAATGACGGCGGCGAAAATAATGACTAACAGGGCTGTGCCCAGATGTTTGAGCGCGGTGTTTATCGCTAGCCACTCTGAAATCACGATGACTAGGGCGAGAATACCCAACAGTATCAGTGGGTCGGTTACAACATTCATCGTTACGCTCCGCGGATAACCTTCAAGGTGATAACTGTATGGCTATGCTCGCTACTCGATAGCCGCCATTCGATAGCCAATAGTCGACGTGCATCGCACTATGCCTGATGCGCTTTGACTGCGGAAGGGGTCGGAGTGCATTAATTAGGGTACTCCGATCCCTGGTCAGTACTCTCCGCGACATAAAAATCCACCTAACGGTCGCGGCTTGCTCCATAATCTGTTGATGACTTATGAATTCCTTTTTGGCTTGATCCTGTTTGCTCTGGTGTCCTCAATTACGCCTGGGCCTAATAACCTGATGTTGATGGCGTCTGGCGCCAACTATGGTTTTCGGCGCAGCATTCCGCACATATTGGGTGTTGGTGTTGGCTTTACCGTGATGGTGCTCTTAGTCGGTGTTGGGCTTATGCAGATCTTTGATCTGTTTCCTGTGAGTTACCAGATACTCAAGGTGGTCAGCGTGGTGTACCTGATTTATCTGGCGTGGAAGATCGCCACGGCGGCGGCACCGACAGATGCCAAGCTGACAGCAGGCAAGCCGTTCACCTTTATTCAGGCGGCGTTGTTTCAGTGGGTTAATCCGAAGGCCTGGACCATGGCTCTGACGGCTATTAGTATTTATTCGCCTACCCAGGGGTTGTTGGCGGTGGCGTTTGTGGCGGGTGTTTTTGGCATCGTCAACCTGCCCTGTGTGAGTCTGTGGACATCCCTGGGTTTTTCGCTGCAGCGTCTGTTGACCAGTTCGGCGCGCTTGCGGGCGTTTAATGTGTTCATGGCGGTGCTGCTCATCAGTTCGCTATATCCGGTGCTGCGTCCGTGAGTCGCGAGGCGCTGGATTTGTAAGGCCCTGGTTTTGCAGGGCTTGGTTTTGCAAAGCACTGGCTTTGCAAGGATGCAAAGGTCCGGTAATCTGTGTCGTTGATGAGACCAACCTTAGGATGAATGATGAGTGCAACGATTGAACTTCACGGCGACGTCGCCGTAATTACCATGGATGATGGCAAGGCGAATGCCATTAATCCGACGATGCTTGGCGCGCTTAACGCGGCGCTGGATCAGGCCGAGAAGCAAGCGAAAGCGGTTGTGATTGTCGGCCGTGAGCAGCGATTTTCTGCTGGCTTCGACTTGAAGATGATGCAAGGCGCGGCACCGCAAGAAGTGACTGATTTGGTGAAAGGCGGCGGTAGACTCGCCTTGCGCCTGTATGATTTTCCTATGCCGGTAGTCGCTGCATGCACGGGACATGGCATTGCTATGGGGTGTTTTATCCTGCTTGCCTGTGATGTACGGATTGGCGCTTTGGGGCCTTATAAAATTGGCGCGAACGAGACGGCTATCAACATGGTGCTGCCAGCCTTTGGATTCGAGTTGGCGAAGGCACGGCTGAATCCGCGGTTCTTAACGGACTCGGTCATTCATTCTACGTTGTATGATCCCGAGCAAGCGATTGTCGCCGGCTATTTGGACAGTGTGGCTGCGCCGGATAAGGTTTTGGAAGTCGCTATTGCGCGTGCACAAGAACTGAGTGTGCTGACGTCAAAGGCTTATGCGATGAACAAGCATCTGTTACGACGGCACAGTCTTGATGCGATTGCTCCAACGGTGATGTAGGCGAGGTGGGTAAGGGTTCGCGAAATGTTGTATCACTCATTTCACGAACCTTCTTACTCATTGCCTTGCAGCTTGCTTTCCTAGTGCTTAAGAATGCTAGCTTTCCAGCTCGAAGGTCAGACCCGCATTGGCGACTAGGCGCTTGATGAGCTTTTCACCCATGGCTGGCGCGGGTGTATAGATGCCTCCTGGCAGGTCCGGGCAGTCTTGCACGAGGCACAGTGCGCTCTCGGTTATCATCTTCGACGTAGAGCCGTAACCTGGATCCATATCACCGGTGACTCCCGCACGAATTTCTTCGCCATCGTTGGTATGGCCGACAAATAACACATCAAAGTGACCCGCTTCGCGGGATGCTTTGGATGGACCTTCGCCGGGCTTGGGTACATCGTCGCCAGCCAACGGATTAGTTGAGGCGACGATATCGGCGATGGCCTTGCCTTGTTCGCCTGGGCCAGTGGCCATCATTTCGTCGTATTCGAAATCTTCCCCGTAAGGATGGCCCAGCAACGCATTAGAGCGATGAACGTTCTTGGTATTAATAGAGGCCATGATGAAGGGTGCCACCCACTGGCCGATAACCTCATCCTCATAGGGTTTTGTATCATCAGGTTGAGTGGGTCCCTTAAAGCCGTCGGCGAGAGAAAATGGATTGCCCAATACGGCTAGCAATTCGGGTTGCTTGCCAAGGGCGACCATGGTGGCGCCAAGGGAGGCTGCAGTGCCCCCTGAGAATTCACCCTGCATGGCCCTGACGCGTCCACGCACACGGGTTGCCGGCTTGTTAAAGCGTTTTTGAGCGGCCTGCTCCAAAAAGAAAACGCCGAGATCAAAAGGTATTGAGTCAAAGCCGCAGCTATGGACGATGCGCGCGCCAGATTTTACGGCGGTGGCGTGATGCGCATTGATCATCTCGTGCATCCAGCCCGGTTCACCTGACAGATCGACATAGTCAGTGCCCAATTCCGCGCAGGCAGCGACCAAGTCTGAACCGTAAAGCTGGTAGGGGCCGACGGTTGTGATGACACAGCGGGCATTGGCGACCATCTCGCGTACCGAGGTGGGATCGCTAGCGTCGGCGACCACCAGCTGCGTGTCAGCGGGGGCGCCAATCTCGTCGCGTACTTCGGCAAGCTTTGCCGCGCTACGACCCGCCATAGCCCAGCTTACGCCAGTGCCGTATTGCGATGTCATATATTCGGCGACCAGGCGACCGGTAAAGCCGGAAGCGCCATAGATCACGACGTCGAATTGTGGCTGATGACTCATGGTGTTATCCCTTTTTTTTGGTGCGCCAGCATAGTTCGTGTTCCAGCGCTATGTCAAAGGCGACGGTCTGCACATATCACCTCCTATCATTGAGGACCAGAGGTTAACGGGACCTAGGAGGGTAGTGAATAGTCAGCGTCGGGAAGATCAATGCTGGGTTCTTATTGCGCGTATTCGGTGCGTGTGTAACGCAGGGATGCGTCGTTAAAGTGCGCCAATCTAAAAGTATTCGACTGGTAAGTTCGCTTTGGTCGGGAACGACGAATCAGTGATTAAATTCTCACGTCGTTCTCTCGCTTTATAGAACGCCAGGGTTATTGAAAAAATGCAGTAAAATGCCGTTGTTAATCGGTGAGTTCGATACGGCGTTATGACCATGTGGACTCTACCTAATGGTTCGTTTAATAAAGTTGGCCTGCTTTCTGCTTGTGTCGAGGTGGGGTAGGTGCGTATGCACGCTTTTGCGCGGTGACACGAGTTTTGTTGGCAGAGACAAGGCGCGTTGCAGCAGCAGAGTGGTGATTCGTGCCTTAAGCGTTGTTTTAAGTAGACCTAATCGAACGAACGGGGAAAGTGAATGACTCAGAAGAACTGGCTAGAGAACGAATCGGGAGGTGGCGTCAACGACGATGCGGGCTCACGTCCACGGGGCAAGCGCAAGGCGCTGTCATTATCCATAGCGTTGAGCTTGATTGCTGGCGTTGGTATCGCTCAACCCGCGTCGGCTGAGTCTGCCGGTGCTCTCGAAGAGATTGTCGTCACCGGACTGCGCGGCCAGCCGCGCACGGCAGCCGACTCGGCTGTGCCCATCGATGTATTCAGTTTGGAGAGCATCGAGTCTGTATCCTTTCAAGACACTAACGATATTCTCCAGACCCTTATCCCGTCTTACAACGTTGGTCGGGAGGCAATATCGGACGGCGGGACTTTCATTCGCTCGCCGAATCTCCGGAACCTGCCATCGCACCATACCTTAGTACTGGTGAACGGTAAGCGGCGCCATCGATCAGCCCTCGTCGCCCTTGGTGGAGATGGAACCCAAGGACCTGACGTCGCGACCATTCCGGCTGCGGCTCTTGAAAGCATTGAGGTACTGCGTGATGGTGCCTCCGCTCAGTACGGCTCCGACGCTATTGCTGGCGTCATCAACTTCAACCTGCGCGAAAATAGCGAGGGTGGGAGCCTTCGGGTTGACACCGGCCAGCTTTACGAAGGTGACGGGTTCCAAACGACGGTTCAGGGCAACGTCGGCTTGCCGATCGGTGATAGCGGCTTCTTTAGTCTGTCTGGCGAGTACACCGACCAGGAATTCAGCGAGCGCGCCAATCAATACTGCACAGGCTCTTTCTGCATTAACGATCCGAGCACGGCGCCGGGCAACCCAAATAACGTACCTGGTGGGTTGTCAGACGCGGATATCGTGAACTCAGCGCGTTATCAAGCTGCCATCGGCAGCGCGTCTGTGGAGGGTGACAACGTGCAACCATGGGGTCAACCGAACTCTACTGCGCTGCGCGTGTTTTACAACGCAGGCTTTGATCTCGGCGATAGCGCTGAGCTTTATTCGTTCGGTAACTATTCACAGAGCAAGGGCGACGGCAGCTTTTTCCACCGGTTTCCTGGTAACTCCGTATTGAGCGATCGAAGACTTCAGGACGGCAGCCGCTGGAACCCTGCGTTTAACGAGACGGGTACTGGGCCGAACTTCGCGGCTGGCTTTACACCAAGATTTGAAGGTGAAGTCACTGACTACTCTTTCATTGGTGGTGCTCGCGGTGAAGCAGACGGTGCGCTGATGTGGGATGTCAGCGTTCGTTACGGTTCCAGTGAGATTGATTACCGACTCTTTAATACCTACAACCCCTCGCTTGGGCCCGATTCTCCGACCGACTTCAAACCCGGCACGCTGACGAACGAAGAGCTACAACTTCAGCTCGATATGTCGAAGGAGCTCGACTGGGGTTTCAACAGCCCTGTGATAATGGCGTTTGGTGCAAGCTACCTGGATGAGTCTTACGATGTGGGTCAGTCAAGCCAGACCGCATCTTTCGAACAGGGTCCTTGGGCTACCAGTGACCCCTTTGGTTTCTGTGATGCTGGTGTTGCGACACCAGCCGGTGCCGCGGTGATTGGCACTGGATCTGATTTGGATTGTTCTAACACAAGCGATCCCGCTTTTAGAGCCTTTCCCGTTGGCTCCAATGGTTTCCCCGGTTACAGCCCTGCTTTTGCGGGCACCTATGAGCGCGATTCATACGCGGTGTATGTCGACTTTAGTGCGGACATCACCGAGAACTTTTTTGGCCAAGTCGCCGTACGCTTCGAAGACTATTCGGATTTCGGTAACGAAACCGTTGCCAAGGCCGCCGGTCGCTATCGTATCAATGAGGTATTCGCGATACGTGGTTCAGTGGGTACCGGATTCCGTGCACCGACACCGGGTCAGCAGGGTACCATTAACGTGGCAACGATCCTGCCCTTCGGTGTGCCGATTGCATCAGGTACTTTCCCGCCCGGTGGCCCCGTTGCTCAGGCCCTTGGTGCGACTCAGTTGGCGCCAGAGACTACGGTTAACTACACCCTGGGTGTAACGGCCGACTTTGATAGCGGTCTTACGGTGACGTTGGACTGGTACCAGATTGAGATTGATGATCGGACGCGTTTTGTATCGGGTCGTGATGTATCTACGGATCCGACCGCTGGTACGGCTTTCGCCAACTTTCAGGCACTGCAGGCAGCTAACGTAGCCGGAGCTGAGACCATTGGTGAAGTGCGCTTCTTGACCAATGCCTTCGATTCGGTGACCAGCGGTGTGGACATCGTAGCGACCTATCCGGTTGAATGGTCTAACGGTCAATCAACTGTGTTCTCGGCAGCAATGAACTACAACGATCTTCAGGCAGAAGGGGATAACATCGGGACGTTCCTTGATAATGAAGATTTATTCGACTTCGAGAACGGTCAGCCGCAGGTGCGAGGGATACTATCCGCGATGCATAACGTAGGAGCGTGGACAGTGACTGGTCGCGCCAGCTACTTTGGTGAGTACGAGAACTCACAGGAAGACGGCAATGGTGGCCCGTTGATCGGTGCCCAGACCTTCGGTGGAGAGTGGTTTGTCGATCTTGAAGGTGCCTACCAGATCAACGAGACATTCCGCTTATCTGTTGGTGGCCGAAATATCTTTGATGAGTATCCAGACCAGCTTAACGCAGAGGTTGGCCAGCGCGATCAGTGCTGTGGCCGTATCTATGACTCGGCTTCGGTGCTTCCATGGCAGGGTGGTTACTACTACACGCGTCTAAACATGGATTTCTAAAAAATCGCGATGCAGTTGATCTAAAAAGGGTGACGGCAGTCGCCCTTTTTTTTGCTTTTTTTCTGTAGCAACTGAACAGGGATCGGCAAGCTCATCCGCTACGATAGAGACCGAAAAGATCCGGATAGCCACCAACTGAAGCGCTAGGCAGGCGCGTGTAGGACATTCGCCCGGCCAATGTCGATGTTGTCTAATGTGAGAGTGAGCCGTTGAGTGTCTAGAAAACAGGCGGCAAGCGCCGTAGTATGGTCCCATGGAACATGCTCGCCAATATCTGTTAAGTAAACCCGAGGCGCTTGAGGACTATCCCTTCAGGCTGGATGTTGCGGTATTCAAAATCCGCAAAAAGATGTTCGCCACCCTGGGTCAGCGCGGCGACCACTGGCAGATGAATGTAAAGTGTGACCCGCAAGAGGCCATGGTGCTGCGTGATGTCTTTGCCGCCGTGCTGCCGGGCTATCACATGAATAAAGCGCACTGGAACACCATTGTGCTGGATGGTTCGATGCCCGCCAGTGAAATCGAGCGCATGATTGATAACTCTTACGCTCTGGTAGTGCGGGGCCTGACGCGTGTCGTACAACAGCAACTCGGGTTGCATTACACCGCCGCGCAGTTGTTCGGGCAGAGACATGCCGCCGCGGTTCTGGAGGGCGCTGCCACGGCCAAACGTCGGCGCTAGTAGACTAAGTCGCCTCGTTGGTCGACCCGCAGGGCCTGCGGCAAATTGCTCGAAATCGGCAGGGTCTGATGAAGTATGCGTTTATTATCCATGCTTATAATTAGATGCTCTTTCGGCCTCAGGCTCAGTTTCGTTACACTGCCTCTCTTTGTTTTGCGCAGATTTACGTTATGGAATTAGTTAAAAAATCCGTTTTGGTGACCTCCCTATTGATCAGTCAGTTGGTGTTAAGTTCAGCCGCCTTGGCGACTAACGGATATTTTACCCACGGGCTGGGTGTTAAGAATAAGAGCCTGGCGGGCGCTGGCACTGCCAGCCCCGATGAGGCAATTGCCAGTGCTAACAATCCCGCTGCGGCTGTTCTGTTAGATACCAGCCTCGATGTTGGTCTATCGATTTTCTCGCCGCGGCGTAGCTTCGACGTCAGTACCAGCGCAGCGCAGGGAAACGGTGGTGCCTTTACGCTGGACGCTAGCGTTGACAGTGGCCGCAACTTTTTTCCGGTGCCGTATCTGGCGTGGAACTGGCGGCGCGGTGACGACAATGCGCTAGCTCTGGCGATCTATGGGCGGGGTGGCATGAATACCGAATACACGTCGGGTTCCGCCACCTTTGATCCGGATGGACCGGGGCCTGCAGCTATCATTTCTGCGCCGGGTGTTTTTGGTGGTGGAGAGATGGGGGTGAATTTCTCTCAGCTATTTATGGAGGCCTCCTATGCCAGACAGGCAGGCTCTTTAGCCTTTGGTGTGTCTTTGGTCGTCGCGGCGCAGGCGCTTGAGATAAATGGGCTGTCGGCATTTGCGCCTTACACACGTATTTTTGCGGCAAGTGGTGGTACGCAAGCGCCCACTAACCTGACGAATAGGGATCACGATCTGGCGTTTGGGGCAGGTTATAAATTAGGTGGTATCTGGACCGCAACGGAGACGTTGCGTCTCGCCTTGAGCTACCAAAGCGAAATTGGTATGAGTGAGTTCGGTGATTACCGGGACCTGTTTGCTGATGCCGGTGGTTTCGATGTGCCCGAGAGCATCAAGGCCGGCGTTAGCTGGGACAGCACGTCGTGGCTGACACTGCATGTCGATGTTGAGCAAACCAACTTCAGCAAGATCGGCTCAATCGGCAATAGTTCCACAGCCTTGTTTAGCTGCCCCACGGCCGGTGCTGGCGGCACCAATGTCGAAGCCTGTCTCGGCGGCAGCGAGGGTGCGGGATTTGGCTGGGACGATATGACGACCTACAAGTTCGGTATGACCTATTCTCCCGGATCCTTGCCTGGCTGGGTCTTCAGGGGTGGTTTTAGTCACGGTAATCAGCCGGTTCAGTCTGCTGACGTTCTGCTCAATATCATTGCACCAGCCGTCGTTGAGAAGCACTTTACGCTGGGTGCGACGACCAATGTGGGTGGTCGCCTACTCAGCATGGCGCTGATGTATGCGCCGACACAGACCGTCAACGGCATTAACCTCTTTGATCCGACCCAGAGTGTCGCCCTGAAGATGCGTCAATATGAGCTAGAATTCAGTCTCGCCTTTTAAAGCCGGCAAAGCCCTAGAGGCAGGTGGATGATCTGTTCTCGTTAGGTAGGAGCGGTGCCTATCACGGGTGTTCGACCAGCCAACAGGCCCTGGGCTAAGGCGCCAGCAAACATGCCCGCCAGCGATATCAGTATGGGCCAGTTACCCGCGCCCAGGCCAGCAATGGCAGGGCCGGGACATACGCCGCATATTCCCCAGCCAATGCCAAAAAGTGCGGCCCCGCCGAGCGTTTTGCGATTCATGCTGGCGGCATGACGGTCGAAGGTAAGTGCGAACAAAGGCTTGCTCATCAGGCGCGGTAGCGATTGATAGGCGATTAGGGTCACAGCGGCGCCGCCGCCCATGACCCACATGAGGCCGAAGTCTTCAAATCGCAGAAACGACAAGACAACTTCTGGTTTGATCATGGTCGCGTAAGACAAGCCAAAGCCAAACAAGACACCGGCGACGAGCACAGATAAAAGGGACGTTTTGGACATCGCAGAGCGAGACATCAGGCACCTCCCATGAACAACACGACGTTAGCCGTGACCATCGCTGTCGTCAAAAAAGTTACAACTGCCATCAGTGATGGCAGTTGTAACGCTCCGAGGCCGCAGATGCCATGGCCTGAGGTACAGCCTCCTGACAGACGAGCGCCAAAACCCGCAATAAATCCGCCGACCCCCAATTGCCACCAAGACACGGTTGTCTGGAACGGTTCGCCCACGGTCAGCATCCATACTGCAGCGCCAGATATCAGGCCTGCCGCATAGACGACTCGCCAAGTGCGTGAACTAACATGGCGCGATTGCTGGAAGAACGGCAATTCGATAACAAAGGACCAGGTGCTGGTGAAGAACGAGCTCATGCCGCCAATTAGGCCGGTACTGAAATAGAGCCAGCCGACGCCAGCGCCAATACATAAGCCCCCCAGTAAATAGTGGGCTATCCCCAAGGGAAAAAGTGTGTCGATCATGTTGGATATATCTCGTCGTCAGAAAATAATAGCGGGAGTGTTGACGCTAGGTTGTTGATGTTTTGTGCACATAGGTCAGTATACGGCACAACAGCAAGTGTCGCCGTGTTCTGCGTGATAAGGGCAGTGATGCTGCCCTGTGTTTTAAGATAAACCGGGTTTTTTGTGCGTATCACCGAACGCCATCATCGTCAGACGGGTTCGGCAACGAAGACCGGGATCTTGCGCGTGGTTTTTTCCCGATAGTCATTATAAGGGGGGAAAGCCTCGACGCAGGCTTCCCACAGGCGTTCGCGTTCTTGGTCATCGGTGACCTCGCGCACGCACATGTTAAAAACCTCGGTTTTGTCGCGAATTTCAACCGTCGGATTGCTTCTGAGGTTGTAGACCCACACAGGGTTTTTTGGTTGGCCACCCATGGAGCCTACCAGCACATAGCCACTATCGACCTTAACGCGCATCAATGGAATTTTTCGAATCGCAGCGGACTTGTTGCCCATATGTGTGACGATAATACACGGCATACCGGTTTCCATTAGGGTCGTGCCCTTGGTGCCGCCACTGCCTTCATACAGCTCGACTTGTTCGCGGACCCAGTCCATCGTAGGAGGAATATATTCAGCCATGAGAAGTCCTTGTGTGATTGTGTCGCGTGATAGTGACATTATAGGGTTGCGGGTGACAAGTATTGTACGGCAGCAAGTAATAATCTCTGGGTTTTTCGTGATCTCTTGCAAGACGCTTAGAATACTGTATATTTGTACAGACTTTCGCTGGCGGGTCGTTTACGTCCCATGCCAAACAGACGTTGAATACACGCCGTTCCAACACATGCCGTTCCAACATATGAAAGGGTGCAGAGGTATTGATGACATATCATTATGAGGTAATAGCAAAGATGGCCGCTGAGATTTCCAAGCAGATGCTCAAGCTGAATAACCAGTTAGA
>Ga0307488_10002381_pt1 | contig 15956 bp, 18 predicted proteins | sample SB02metaG_FD_202248 | JGI IMG/M metagenome (GOLD analysis project Ga0307488, IMG submission 202248) | Sea-ice brine microbial communities from Beaufort Sea near Barrow, Alaska, United States - SB 0.2 | ecosystem: Environmental > Aquatic > Marine > Coastal | place: USA: Alaska | collected... | reverse complement strand
TAATTTGATCTCCTTCTTTATAGATTTCCATCTCAATTTCAACATCAGAATCCCTTCTAACAATTCCAACTGAACCTTTAAAAATCTGCCAGATTTCTGCACGACTGTTGTGATATTACTAAGACAATCTTGATTTCGGTTTTACAATTACAATCTTTAGACTTAATTTGCCTCCTATTCTTGGAGTGCTAACATCTATGCCTTTAAAGAATTTATTTAAAAAGTCTTATGATTAGGTTTCATCGATGACTAAAAACCTCTCCACAAGATCTTGATAAGTCTTTTGATACAATATTTAAATCAAAAGCTATAATTTCGTGAACAAATTTATTAAATAAATCTAATATATAATACAATCAATTTTTTAAATTTTTTAAGAAGAATTTAAAATTTTGTCTTGATTTAGAAATGAAAATGATTAGTAAAAATTCTTTAATTGTGATCCTAATTTTTTCTTTAAATCTATTGAAATCATTCAACATCATAGATAACCAATTCAATGACAATTTATCACTTCTTAGATTATTGGAAGAAGTATATACAGCAGCACCTAAACAAAAAATATTTTTTTCAGGATACAAATCATTTATTAAATCTGCTAAGTAGTCTTGTTTAGGGCTCGAAATTCCAATTACAATAGATTCATATGCTTCTATTTTTTGAATAAGTAAATTATCTAAACTTATTTCATCAATAGATTTCCAAAAAGGTAATACAATATTATTTTTGAATAAATTATTATCCTCTGATAACAAAAAAATTGAATTTTCAATTTCTATATTATTATGAAAAAAATATACTCCTGAAGTTTTTTTTGTTGAAAAACCAAAAAGTCGACAACAAAAATAAAGTGATAATGAATCGATAAAAATATTTCTTTTATCTGAGTACTTTTTTATAAAATATCTCCAGGATACAAGGTTTACAAAATGGTTTGTCATTATGATAAGAATATTTCTTTTAAGTTGTGAAAAGTTTTAGGTAATTTTTTCTTTCTATTAATCTAAAAACCATTTCATTATAAATGATCCAAATAACAATTGATATAAAGCACAGTATTATAGAATAGTTAAATTTCAACACAAGGTAAACTAAAATAGGATGATTAACATAGATTGAAAAACTTCTTGTACCTATATATTTTAGAATAAAATTTTTCTTAATATTATTATTAGAAATTTTAAATACATCTTTAATAAACAAAAACCAAAATAAAATTAATAAGAACGGTCCAAAAACTAATTCAACGGTTTGAAACAAAATAATTGAGATAATTATAAATAATAAAAAAGTAACTCTAATTTTCAATAAATCTCTGTAATAAAAAGCTATTGCTCCTAAAGAAAAACCAAAAACCCCTCTAACAAAACCATATCTTAATTCTTGTGTAAAACCAAAATATATGAGAACAAATAAACAAACTAACATTGTTATAACCCATGTGAGTTTTTGTCTTTTTACATTAAACTTAAAAATCGCACTAGCAATTATATATGCAAACATTTCTGCACTAATACTCCAAACAATTGTATTACCGAATGGGTATATACCTCCAATAAACGATGAATTTAGATACAGAAGATGGTCGATGTAAGAAAATAAAATTTCTTCACTATAAAGTAATCTATTAAAATATAATTGACCAATGTAAATTATAGAAGTACTAAAAAATAGTAGAGGCCAAGTTCTTATTATTCTTTTTTTTATAAAACTAAAAGAAGTAGTTGTTAAATTTGAGTACTTACTAGTTAAAAGAAAACCACTAAGTATAAAAAAAAGGTCTACCCAATAATACCCATGAGAAATAAACTTAAAGTTTAAAAAAAAATCTGTGTGTTCAGAAAAATGGAAAGCTAAAACACCTATTGAAGCAATGCCCCTTAAATAGTCAGGTAGAATTAATCTTTGGCTAATCATTATCAATAATACTTATAAAATTATCTATTTTTTTTCTCCAAAAGTGTTTACTAATATTATATTTAAAATTAGTTGATTTAAATGTTTTCAAAACTAGGCTTGAAAATTCAACGACAGAATTTTGAAAAGATATTGGGCTAATTAAGAATTCATTATCTATGATGTCTGCCATCCCACAACAATTATGAGATAACACGGGAATACCTACACTTAGAGCTTCTAAAACAACCCAGGGAGTACCTTCATCAATTGAAGGAAATAACATAATTTTCGACTTCCCCATACATCTCAAAACTTCACTTCTATCAACTTTAATTCTTAATTCGATAGGTAATTTTTCTGTTTTTATTTGATTTAGTAAAGTTTCTAGCAACGGACCATCTCCTATAATGAGCGATTTTATGTCCTTATTATGTTTTGAAATTTTTTTCACAACTTCAATAAATAAATCAGGCTGTTTTCTTTCAACTAACTTTCCAACAAAAATTATATCGTAATCTTTTTTCTCTGAATTATATGCCGAATAATCGTCGACTCCAGTTTCATTTAGTAAAATAGGATTAAACCCTCTTCTATTTAGTTCGTATTGAGATTCTGAATTTGCTGCTAAAATAAAGTTTGATTGCTTTAATGCTTTAAGAACAAAAGGATCATAAAATGATATAAAATTTAAATTATGTTTAAGTTTTCTAATTATCTTACTCTTAAATGATTTATCAAAACCATCAGAAACTCTATTCATACCTCCAAGAGGTCCTGAAATTTTGATTCCTCTTCTCATCCATTGAAAACCCAACTCACGATAACCTATCATATTTAAATGGTGAATAAATTTAAAATCAATTTTTCTCCATTTATGTAAACTAATTAAAAAAGCTTTGAACTGCCAAATTCTATAAAATAAATAGAAAATCCAAGAACCTTGATTCCAACACAATCGTCTACCCAATTTACCAATAGATACATATAAAATTTCTATATTTTCTATATTTTCATTTTTAATCCAATCATCTAATTCCTTTTGAAATTCCGATTCTGTAACTAAAAACACTTTATACTTTTGCTTAACTAATTCTTTTAGCCAGTACCAACCTAAACCGGGCTCACTCCCTGCATAAGGCTTAACAGAATAAGCACTTAACAAATAATTCAATTTACCACTCATTTTTAAATATTTTATCAATTAACTGATTCATTACTCCTGTTGGATTTGTAGCACCACACTCATTTAAGATACCAGTATCTAATCTGAACAAACCATCTGCATTTTCAAAATAATCATTAAAATTTTTTGGTGAATTCATATTAAATGGATGATAAATGTCTTCATATTTCTCAAGTTTTGAATCTGTCTGCTGAAAAGTAATAAACTTATTTTCTAAGAATTTTTTAGCTTCTTCAGTATATTCTTTTGACTCCTGATCAATTGAGAACTTTAAGTTATTGTTCTTATAATCAATTATACCTCCAGAACTTTCACAATCAAAATAAACGTCTACATTTTTCCCTACGACAGGAAATTTGAATTTAAGAAATGATTTGAAAAACAATTTTAATATTTCTATCGGTAATAAAAATATATTTATTTCCTCATCCTTTTTTTTGGTAATTAATCTTCTAATTAATTTCACGAGATTAAGATCTCTATTGTACACAAAATGAATATAATGGCCTCTTTTTATTGAATCCAAATAAAACCTTTTAGTTTTAAGCCCAGATTTTGTTATCGACCATTCTAAATCATGTTTGGAAAACTCTGTGTGTGATAATGTCCCTAATTTCTGAGAAATATGGTCTGAAAAATTTATTGTTCCTTGTGGATATAAAATACTAGCATTTCCAAACACACCAGCACAAAGGAAAACTCTATCATATTTATAAGAATCTAGATTTGTATAAACTTGCCATTTATGGTTATCAACTTTAGAAACTTTCATGACTTTAGTATCGATCATTAAATTAGTTGATCTAAATATGGATTTTTTCACTTTTTTATTCCAAGGAAAACTAAAGATCCCTTGCTTAAGATTATATGATTTATTGTTTTTATTTTCAAAATCATAAGCAATATCTCGAGAAATTCCATCTACATGACATTCATCTTTAGTTAAATTAAATATTTGACCTCCCCAAACAGTTGAGGTCCCATAAACACCGAGTCTTCGTCCTGCAGTATCTCCTTCATAAATAATATCTCCGGATTTAGAAAATTCTGATTTAGGAATAACAGATTTCTTATTACCTATCTCAAAAACATCAATTTCATGATCCTTTCTATCTAAATGGCTTAACACTTTAGAAGCTAATATTCCTGAACCTACGATAGCTATTTTCATTAAATTCTATTTAGAATATTAAATATTTTAACAAAAACTGAAATTATCTTTGATGTAAAATTGATGATTATGGTGGGTATAAAATTAAAAAGGTAAATTCCTCTGGGATAGAGTTCTTTCATCAAAACTAATTTTATTGCATTTCCATTATTTAATAACGAGGAAATAGAACCATTTAAAATATCAATCTTAGTTTTAGATCTACAATAAAAAAATTGAAGCTTTAGAAATGAAAACATCAGAAAAGGAGGAGCCTGCATTGTATAATTATATCCAACATCTAATACTTCTGAATTTGGCATGTTACTTAAGATCCAGTTTTTCATTTTATATTTAATAGAGAGATAATCATTACCATCTGATAGAATAAAACCTGAGTGTTCAATTACAGGACTTCCTATGAAGACGAACTTATTATATTTACCTTTAAGTTTTATTTCTAAAGACTTGTGATAATGCTTATTTTCATTAAAGCTACCAACGACATGAGCAAATGAAATTACAACATCATAAAAAACACTATTTTCTAATAGTTTTAATGAACTAGATTTAGATCTACTGACTTCGAAAAATTCAATTGAAGACAATCTTTCATTTTTCTTTAAATTTTGGTACACCCTACTTGATGAGCCTATAATTAATACTTTCATTGGTTTAAATATGTTTTTAAGACAACTTCTTTATTAAACTCATTCAAAGCTTTTCTTAATTTAACCTTGTTAATGCAATAATTATTTAACTTTAATATACTGCTACAGATTTTTTTAATGGAAGAATCGGTGGATGTAACTCCTAAGTTAAAATCTTCAATTAAATCGCTAATACCCTCATCTTTAAGACACCCTATTGGAATTGCTTCTTTTAATGCTTCGATGTAAACTAATCCAAAGGCTTCTCTTTTGCTAAATAATAAAAAAGCATCAAAATGATTTATATGATTTAATAAAACTTCTTTATTTATATAGCCTCTAAAAATTATTGCATCAAAAATTTTGGACATAACTAGAACAATTAATCTTAATGGACCATCACCATAAATTGTCAGTGTATGTTTTTTTCGGTATAGTAGATTTACTATTAAAACAGAAATTATTGTTTTAATAATATTTTTTCTAGGAATTAATGCCCCAACAGTGTAAAAATTCATATAAAACTTCTTATAACTTTACTATTGATTCCATAACATTGGAGATATCTGGAAATTTTTGTGTTTCTTGAAAGTACACGAACATTATTGAGAATTTTAACATTACCCTCTATAGACAACCATTTAGATGGATGAAGTTCATGAACTACAACTGTGATATCGTATTTATTTATTGACTCTAATGCTAAACTTGCCAAAAGAAATAACGCGGTATCTAACCAATGAATTATAATCTTATTATCTACTGACATTTTTATGTTTTTAAGATTAAAATTATTTCTTTTAATTTTTGTAAAAGAAAATTCATCTGTAGTAAAGCATGTGCTTGTATAAATATCGACCGGTAAGGTTCCATTACGTAAAGATAAGGGTAAGTGGAAGAGCCTTCGAAACAATTTCATTTTAAATGAATATACTTTTGTAACATGAAATACTTCTAATTCATATTTCTCAAATAAGGCATTTGAATAATCATTTACAACTCTAGTAACTCTCTTATCTGAATATTGCCAGTTTTCTGTTATAATAATTAATCTCATAATAGATATTTATATGGGCCGTCTAAAATATAATTAATAGTCCAGAACATTAGAGTTAATAAAAAAATTGGTTTTAACATTAGTTGAGTCTTTTTATTAAATTTTAAAAACAACTGAACAATAATTATTGGTAAAAGTATATAAATACCAACCATATATCTAAACTGCATTTCAGCACTTAAAGCAAACGCAATAATCAAAAAAAGATATAACAAGATCAACTTATAAATTCGACTATAATTAGTATCGAATAAAACTAGGAGCAAGGGAATTCCCGTAATAAAATAAGGAACGCTTCCAGTTAGATCAAAAGAATAATAAGAGCCTTTAGATAATTTAAGTGATAAATATGTAAATATAGGGGAATAGTATATTACTATTAAAAATAGTATTGTAATAATTGAATATTTAAAGTTAATTTTTTTTTTCACAAAAATTAGTGGAAAAAAAATCAGTGAACTAGAATGAAGTAAAATACTAAATAAAAAAAACAGATAATCATTATTCTTTTTAATTAAAAAATAAAACATTATTTGCATTGAAAGATACTGCCTCAATACTTGCAAACTAAGAGACATATTTAACGGAATTAACATGAAGGTTATTAAGCCAAAAACAGCTAAATCTTTAGAATAAAAATTTCTAAGAATTTTATAAGTGAAGTATAAATTAAGAACGATTACAAATGCAATAAAAATTCTAAACGATAAACCTAAAAAATTAAAAATAATAAAAAACATATATAAAATAGGTTCAACTATTATATAAATTGGTGCTTCGATTATATCAGTAAAATTTGTGTATTCTTGAAAATATATCGAATATGCTAATAAATCATCTGAAAGAATACGTGAAGAATACACATAGATGAAAATTAAATAAAATAGTAATAAAAAAAAAAGTTTTAATTTATCATTTAACCCATTAATTTTAGTGTTTTTTTGTGCAAAATTGTTCATTTAATAGAATATATAATCATTTAAGTTTGTAGATTTTATAAAATTCAATAATTTTTTCTTTTGGCTTAATAAAAAAAATTGTTATAACAAATAAAAATAATCTAGCTTCAATAAAAGGCCCAGGAAAAATGAGAATTAAAAATCCGAACGATAATAGCCCCTTTAAGTTATAAGCAGTTAGAAAAACTAAAATATTACATGCTAAAATGAGTAAAAGAATTGAATTAAAGGTACATCCAAAATACCAAGATATTAAATGAAAAATGAAAAAAAATGAAATTAAATAAATTGAAAGTTTCTTACCATTACTTTTTATCAGCGAGGTATGTGTTATTAATAATATAAAATAAATCATGAAATAATAAGCAACAACATGCACTTCAATAAATGTAAATTTTGTAATATTAAACAAATAGTTAGCCAAATAAATGCCAAAAACCATACCAAAATAGATGAAAGGGTTAATTATAAAGCTCATAGAATATAATACTTTCGACTTTTTTTCAATTAATTTGGGAGTAAAAAAATAAATTGTTACCATTAGAAAAACAATCAATTTATCAGCCATATAAAAAAGTTCTTGATTTACAACGAAATTAAAGGATGCAACATTATCGCGCATTTGAACTGGCCATAAGATAAAGAAACATGAAATAAAAAGACTTGAAATACCATATTTAAATAATTTTAAAGAACTTTTTGAAAATACTTTGTTTTCTTTAAAATCTTTTAGATCTAAATATAAATAGGAATGAACAATAAAATATAATATATTTATGAATGTATATAATTCAATAAGGATATCGTAATTCTTAAAAATTACAACTCCAAAAAATATAGAAAAAGTGTAAAAGAGATCAATATAAATTTGTAAGAAATACGATTTTTTAAATAAACGGCTAGTCGATTTCAAATAATTGGAAGCGTTTCCAAAAACACATGCCAAAGTTAATAAGTAATCTTGAAAATATATACTAATTAACAATTGCATTAGGATCACTACAATTAACCCTGATACATTATCTTTTTTCAGAGTACTACTTGACTGGCCATAATAAATTATACCGTTAGAAATTCCTAAATTAGCAAATAAGGCATAACCTACAGATACTGTAAATAATACAAACTCATTATATAATTCAATTGGTACATTTTTTAGTACCAAAAAAAAAGTGATACTTTGCAGCAGTAATGTAAGGTTTCTATAAATTATGTATTTCACCTTGTGTTGATAATTTTAAAATATTATTAGGAATATTCTTTGAATAAGAATAAGAAGTCAAAGCAACTCTATTTTCTCCATTTTCAAGAGGTTTCCCTCTGTGTATACCACAAGTATCTGAAATTATTATATCACCTGCATTAGCTGTAAATTCCTTTATTTCACCATTTATTTCATCTTGATTAAATCTCATTTTTGGAAACCAATTAATTAAAAAAGAAGTAAAACGTGAGAAAAAAGAATTAGATTTTAATACATATTGAAAAGGTCCATTATTTGTTGAAACATCAGTCAAATAAATAATGAATTTATATTGTCTCCATAAAGGATCATCTCTATGCCAACCGCCTCCAGAACCCTTTGAATTATCTAATCCCTTAGTAGAGTTTAACATCCAAGTATTAACATGATTTTGAGAGGTAATAGAAAAAAAAATATCATTAATCTTTTTAGATAATTTTTCAAAAAATATTTCATCTAAACGCTCTGCACCAAATAATCTTAAATCAGCTTTTGACTCGTCTTCCCAAGACCAGCTTACAATATTTTTTTTTAGATCATTTAAATAATTAACCTCTTCATTACTCAAGAAATTTTTAACAACTACGGTACCTTTTTTATTTAATTTCATAATTAATTATACTTTTGAGTTTGTTTTTTTTAATGAATATTTTTTTAATATTTCATTTTGCTTGTTAATTGAATTATTTTTTATATAAAATTCAATACTACCGCTGGATTTATTTTTTATTAAACCTAATAATTCAGCAGGATCAGAAAAGCCATCTATCAGGTTATGTTTTAAAAACCCATAGTAATCAAAAAAACCACTATTATTAGAGTGGAAATAACCAGATGATAGTCCATAAAGGATTGCTTCTATATGAATTGAAGAATCCCCAGCAATCATATAATCAATTTGGTTGAAAAAATTTAAGGTATCATATTTTCTAGGGTTATGAATGTTATATTTACCTTTTAAAATTATTCGATTTTTCATTCTAGGGTGAGGCCTTAAAATGACTGAAATATAATCATGGTTTTTGTTTAAATATGTTATTAATGATTCTATAAATACCATATTATCAACAGGATTGATTGCAATACCTAATTTTTGAATATTTGTATTTTTTTTTGCATTAATAGAATAATCTTTACCAATTACTTCAAGGGTAGTTGATGTATTGCCAATTTTACTATATGTATCAACAGCATGTTGTCCATCTAAAAAAGCTACATCAAATATTAAAGGTGGAAAATATTTTGAAACTTGAGCATGTTGAAAGTAGAATGATTTAATATTAAATAATTTAGCTCTAAGAACGAGAGCTCTTTGAATAGGATTATGGTCATTTGCTAAAATGATATTTCCTATTTTAGGGCATTTATTAAAAAGGGTATCAGCATACTCTATAAAACCTGCAGAACGTAAGATTATTTCAAACTTATGAGTTTCTTTAATTGATATTAGATATTTCAGTATTGGAAAAAAATATTTTAGCTTATAATATAAATCATGTTGAATATTTTTAGTGTCGACATAAAAAAAATTATTTTTTCTTGTGTCAAATTCTTTAAGAATTTTTAAATTATTTTGAGATTCATAAAAAAAAATTTTCTTTCTATTTATATTTAACCTTGGTTTATATTTAAATAACAAAAGGGAGCTCCTTATAAATAATCGTAAAACTCTAATTATTAATTTAAACCTAGAGCTAGGGTAAAAGTTATTTCTATACGAATCTGGTAAAATTTCTAAATACCCAGAAAAATACATCTTGTTTATTTCGATATAATCATTAAGTGTGATTTTTCTTTTCATAATTATTCTACTTCAACAGACTTAATTATTAATTTCCTTCCATCAACTGTTTTTATATAAACGTTTGGGTAAGGGTCTGCAAGCATTCTTATCTTGTTATATAAATATTCCGATGTTTTAATCTGTAAATCTTCTATTGTAATTTCAGAATCTTTTGGGGTTCTCCTTTTAAAATAGGTAGATTCTAAATCATTCTGAGGTATTAATGTATAGTTTCCTTCAATAATATTACATGTTGCCGAAAAACCTAGATCAGAAATTCTTCTAAAAACATCATCTAAAGATCCTGCTAAAGCCATTGGAAGTTGTTGGTAAAGATCTCCTTTATCTAATCCTTCATTCATTCGAAATAAGCTAACAGCTCCAATTTTTTCACCATTTATAATTTGGTTTTGAATAGGTGAACCACCCCTATATTTTGGAAGCGGAGATGGATGTAACATAATCGATTCATAATCATTTACAAAAGCTTCTTCAACAATCCAACTCCATCCATACCATAAAATTAGATCCGGTTTAAATTCTTTCAACAAAGATGAATCAAAATCATCTTTTGCTCGCCATATTAAAAAGTTGTGTTTATCTTTATAAATGTCGTAGATTTTATCGTAAATATCTAGAGCCCAATTTCTATATGTTATACAAGCAATATTCATAATGTTATTTTATAATCTGTCTAATTAACTTAAATGCTTCAGCATAAGTATTTGCACTTTGCATCCCTCTATATTTTGCCAATGAAATAATTCCTTCTTCTGATCTAGGATATGGGAATCCTTTAATTTCTGATTCGTATTCTGCTAATGCTAACCATTTATTACGTACATCTTCTTTTGATAATGATTCGAAATAATTTGGAGAAAAAGTATGTGTAAATCTCCATTCACTTGAAGATAATACTTCATATGCATATACTTTTTCTACAAACGTTCTACTTCCTGGTCTAGTAGCCATTTGTGTAGCTCTATGTACAATCATATGGTCATTGTTTGTATCCTCCAATGAATGAGTATAAATGGTATCCGGTTTAAAATTTTGGATTTCTTTTTCAATAATTTTATTTATGTCGATTATAGCAACTTGGTCTAATCTTCCACAAGGAAGGTCGTGAAAATTATAATTTTCAACACCTAGTAGTTTTAATGCTTTTACACCAAAGGAGTTTCTCTCTTTAACAACATTTAAAACGTCTTCTTCATGAATTTGTTCTTTATTGAATCTACATGAAGAACCTTCGGCTATGAAAACTACTTTAAACTCAACTTGGCCTCTATATTTTGACATTAATCCAGCACAACCAAGAATATCATCATCGGGATGCGCTGCAATTATTAGAACTTTATTCATATTCTTTTCTTAATAAAGATAATATATGTGAACTATAATATTTACCATTATGAAAGTAATGTTCTCTCAGTGTTGCATCAATTTTAAACTCTTTCATTTTAAAGAAATTTAACTTTTTTGTGTCAATCTCATAGATCTCCGCCCAGAGCTTATTTAAATTCAAAGTTTTAAAACCATAGTTTAATATTAGTTTTATAGCTGTGGGTGAGTACTTTTCTTCTATCCATTCAGAATTCTTACCAATATAAAAATGAACATCTGCATGCTTGTTTGGCCAATCTATATATGTTATTCCAGTTACACCGATAACTTCATCAAGATCTAAGTCAATAATAACAAACATTTCGAATCTGTTATCTTTGATCATATTAAAGTACCAATCTTTTATTTGAGTTATAGAAAATTCTCTATATTCTCTAAAATATTGTCTTAAACCTTCATCATTTCTGTATTTTTGAATTATTGGTAAATCTTCTATTTCAATTGCTCTAATACCTAAGTTTTCTAATATTACCATATTATGTCCTCCTTTCTTATGCAATCACCATTGTCTTTACTTCTTGATAGTTTTTTACCAATAATTTGACTAAAATCATTGACTGAAATTGCATCATCAGGGCATGGCCTTTGAAATTGTATATCTTCTAGGTTTATGACTTCCCCTTCTTGTTTGGTTACTACTAAACGAATAGCTCTTCTTTGTAATATAACAGTTTCCTTTTCATTGTCTTCTACTTTTTTTACACTACTACCCATTGCACTCTCAAGCAAACGAGTATCATCTACCATTTTTCTCCATGAAGTTGGATCCATAGAAAATGGGTGATCTGGTCCTTTCCTTGTCTTATCATCTGTGAAATGTTTTTCTATAACTTTTGCACCCAAAGCCACAGATCCTAATACGGTAACTCCTCCATGGGTATGATCACTTAATCCTAAGATGATATCAGGAAATAATGTTTTATAAGTTTTTAATACGTTCAAATTAATGTATTTAAAATTTTCGTCTTTTCCCGTATAATTTGTATTACACTGCATTAAAATAACATTCTTATTAATACCAGTTAATATGTTTACTGCATTAATAACTTCTTGCATAGTTGAGGCTCCTGTTGCGAACAAAACAGGTTTATTTGTATTTGCTATTTTCTTAAGCATAGCATGCCATGCAACATCTCCAGATCCAATTTTAAATGCAGGCACAAAATCATTAATATAATCAACAGTTTCTAGATCGTATGGGGTTGTAAAAAATGTAACATCTAACAGATTACAGTATTCTTTTAATTCATCGGTCCAAGACCTTGGAACTTCAGCATCTTTGTAAACTTCAAAAATAGATTTAGCCCATTGTGACTGGTGACTAAATTTTTCTCCTAAATTTTTAAACCCATAATCACTTACATATTTATTTACATCATGATGTTGAAATTTAACGGCATTTGCACCAGATTCTTTCGCTAGCTTAATCAAAGATTTAGCTCTTTCTATCTCACCATCGTGATTTGCTGCTATATCTGCAATAAAATAAGTAGGATGTGTCTCTCCTACTATATGTTTCCCTATTCTAATATCTTTTTTCATAGCTATATATTGTTTTTTATCGTTATTATAGTGTCTTTTAAATTTGGTAGTTTTCTTTTGAATTGTTGCTTATAAAGCGAACAATCTAATGTTTGATCATTTGATCGTTTTGCTCTATCTGTAAATTTAGAAATATACCCTTTTTTTATACAGGATGTATCTAAGGAAAGTTCTTGTATCAACGACATTCCAAACTCATATTTCGTAACAACCTCTCCTCCAGTAATATGAAATATTTTAGAGTTATATGTATTTTGATTTATGAGGAAGTTTATTTCTATAATAAAATCCCAGATAGAAATTGGTGTAAATAAAACGTCATCAAATAACATAATAGTCTCTTTTGCTTTCACTGAATTTAATATCCATTCAACAAAACCATTTTTTTCTCTGTAATAATTCAATCCAACAATTGTTGTTCTTAGAATAAGATAATCTCTATTAGAATTTACTAAAAAAAATTCTCCTAGTTCTTTAGATTTACCGTATATGTTTTCTGGAGATATACAATCAACCTCTTTAGCCATATGAAGGCTAGAAGAAAATACAGCATCAGTAGATATATATATAATCTTCACATGATCATCTGATGCATCCATCAACTTTTTTGTGGTACATCCATTAAGATTAAATGCATCTAATGGATTATTCTGACAAAAATTACCATTAGTTAAAGCCGCACAATGAATAATTAATTCTGGTTTCGACCATTCTATTAATTCTTTATACGATTCTTTAAGTAAGTCAAATATTTTATAATCTATAGGTAATATCATTTCTGAATTACCAGTCCCGAAAACCTTGTGTTTTCGAGAAAGTTCTACTGCTAAAGAAGCGCCTAACATTCCTGACGCCCCCGTTACTAATATCCTCATTTTATATGCTGTAAATCATTTTATACTTTAATTCTGCCAGTTCCCAATCAACTAAATTATCAATATCCTGTGCTTCATTTTCTAAAAGTTCTATATGGCCAGTATTATCTGTTAACAATTTCTGTTTAGATATTAAATCACAAACTTTAAAAGAGTAAAATTGTCCTGCATCATGGAATGCAGGTTCTAAATCTTGGGATCTAGTGATTAAATGTTCTGCGTGAAACATTTCCACCAATCCATTTTGATTCAATCTAACTGCTCTCTGAATTGGGAACCCAAATCTAACAATAGGAAAAACACAATCTAACCTGTGTTTTTCTAACAAAGAGAAACTTTGTTTTAATTTATCTTTAGTTAATAAAGGAGTACATGGATAGATACAACAAGCATATTTGAACTTTCTATTAATCTTTTCATATGATGAAATTACTTCTGTAATAACATCAATTGTAGTTGCATAATCATCCGCATTTTTTTCACTTCTTTTAAAAGGCACTTTAGCTCCATAACTTTCAGCAATTTTAATTATATCATCATCATTAGTTGACACCATAACTTCATCAAAAAGTTTTGAGTTTATTGCGTTTTCAATTGCGTAAGCTATGATAGGCTTACCTAAAAAATTTCTAATATTTTTCTTAAGTATTCTTTTACTCCCGCCTCTTGCTGGTATAATTGCTATTCTTGACATTTTTTAAATCTTAAAATTAGGGTCGACATGAATTTTTACTAATTTTCTTAAAGACTCTATGGATTCCCATTCTACATTATCACCAGAGTTAAAAGAAAAATTAGGTTCAACTAGTTTTGCATTAAAATGTTTGATAAAAGCCTTTCTTTCAAAAATTGTTTTTTGTGGTAAAATTGCATAATATTTACCTATGTCATATGTATTAAGAGCATCAGATACAGTTATCATTTCTTCGTGTAATTTCTCACCTGGTCTTATCCCTACTTCTTTTTGAATACAATCTGGTCCTATAGCTGAAGCTACATCTACTATTTTATAAGATGGTATTTTAGGCACGAACAATTCACCTCCCCAAGATTTCTCTATGGCATCAAATACCATTTGACAACCATCCTGTAGTGAAATGTTAAATCTTGTCATTTTTTTATCTGTTATTGGTAGCACTCCATCTTTTCTTTTCTTTAAAAAGAAAGGCATTACAGATCCATTAGAGCCCATTACATTTCCATATCTCACCACTGAAAACTTTATATTCCTTGAACCTTTAATATTGTTAGCTGCTATGAATAACTTATCAGAAGTAAGCTTCGTTGCTCCATATAGATTAATAGGAGCACAGGCTTTATCTGTTGAAAGTGCAACAACATCTTTTACACCACATTTGATAGCAGCAGCAATAACATTTTCTGCACCATTAATATTTGTTTTGATACATTCAGAAGGGTTATATTCAGCTAAATGCACATGTTTCATTGCTGCAGCATGAATAACTATATCTATTCCTTCAAAAGCTCTTTCCAATCTTTCTTTATCACGAACATCTCCGATAAAATATCTCATTGATGGATATTTAGATTCAGGAAACTCCATGGCCATATTAAAATGTTTTTGCTCATCTCGTGACAATATAACAAGTCTTTTTACATCTGGATTTCTTTCCAGAATTAACTTAGTAAACATTTTTCCAAAAGAACCCGTTCCTCCAGTTATTAAAATTGATTTTCCGTTTAAATTAAGCATTGTTTTATTTTTTAATATTTAATAGCAACTATTCGTTATTGTTATGATATCCTCCCTTTTTCAAATACAAATTTTTCTGCATCAACCTAACATCCGATTGCATCATATCTTTTACCAATGAAGATAAATCATGCTCAGGAATCCACCCTAATTTTTCTTTTGCCTTGGTAGGATCTCCAATTAATAAATCTACTTCCGTGGGCCTAAAGTATGAAGGATCTACAGACAAAATTTCTTTTCCTATTTCTATTTGGAATAAAGAATTCGTGCATTTCACAACGAATGCTTTTTCATTGACACCGGCTCCTTTAAATTCTAATTCAATACCTACTTCTTTAAAAGCAAGTCTAACAAAATCTCTCACTGAAGTGGTCTTTCCTGTAGCAATTATCCAGTCTTCAGGTTGTTCTGCCTGCAAAATCATCCACATCATACGCACATAATCTTTGGCGTGACCCCAATCTCGTTTAGCATCTAAATTTCCTAAATAGATT
>Ga0307488_10002380_pt1 | contig 15971 bp, 13 predicted proteins | sample SB02metaG_FD_202248 | JGI IMG/M metagenome (GOLD analysis project Ga0307488, IMG submission 202248) | Sea-ice brine microbial communities from Beaufort Sea near Barrow, Alaska, United States - SB 0.2 | ecosystem: Environmental > Aquatic > Marine > Coastal | place: USA: Alaska | collected... | reverse complement strand
GAATGGGCACGGCAAGAGCCTTACTCAGCCGGGCTTAAGCTGGCCAACTTAACTCGTTTAAATCTCAGTATCAGATGATACTCATCTAGTCACACCTGCTCATCCATAAAATCTAGTGACTTCCCCCGACTTAACTAAAAAAACCACTGTTAGGAATAATTAACCAGTAATAATCGGAAAATTTCGCCCGTTTGTTATTCAAGCAGCGGTCTAATAGGATTCGATTTCATACTTGGTAATTGTCTTTTTACATTGGCTGTCTTCGTAATTGGGTCTTCGTAATTGGTCTTCGTAATTGGCGTCGTAAAGTTTGAAACTCAGACCCGCCTAATAGGCGACTAGGCGGGTTGAGCGAATTCCAGGTATTCAGCATTGATTTCCTGACGTTCTGCTTCACTTAGAAAGGGGACGGACAGGGCTTTCTGTACAATTGGCACCTTGTGCCATGAGCTGTCGTAGCGTCTCCAATAAACAATGTTAGAAAATATTTTGTGATTTTATTTTACCATCATGTGGTATCGTAAAAAGTCTTACAAAGAAACAAGTCAATTATAATCAATATTTTAAGGGATTAAATATTAAATCACTAAAAATAATTTCGGCAATAGCAATTGCTTTTTCGAGCATTTCTTTATCACATGCGAACAACTTTAATCAAGAACTTAGGTTAGGTATTGCCGACCTGAATGATACTGAGGATAATTTTTTTGGTGTGGGGTACCAGCATTATTTCAAAGATGTAGAACTTGAACAAAACGCTTGGGAGATCAGCCCATATTTGCAAAGGGTCGATAGTATCAACCTTGATTACATTAAGATTGATGAAGTTTCACGACTGCAAATATCTGGTGAAGTTTTTTTTCAAAATAACTGGTTAGTTAGACCGCGCTTTAGTCGCGTTGCTGTCGATGACGAATCAAATACAAGGATAGGAACAGATATTGGACAGTTTATCCGGGACAATTGGGAAGTCGGTATTGGCTTAGACTACTTTAAATCTGACGCTAGATTTGATTTTGACGAAAACGATGATTTTTTGTTTTCGGTATACACCCGTTATACAACATTAGAGCACCAAAGCATCACCTTTAAACCTGGTTGGGATTTAGAGCTACAGGGTACAGTTATTGGCGAAGACAGTTATCTTGTTGCCTCGGCGGCTTACTATTTTTCGCCCAATTTCAGTCTATATGGCGGCGTCACACAGATTGACCCTGAATACCGCGAAGCAACAACAGCTGTCAATTTGGGAACCAACTATTGGTTTAACCGCTCATTTTCAATTAATTTTGGATTTGGCGTTGATGTTGGTGGCGACGGTCTGCGTTCTTTAGATTTATTGGCTAGTTACCGGTTTTAGTAAGCCTAAGGTATTGAGAAGAAGCTGGTGTAAGGCCAGCTTTTTTATATCCACTTCTATTAGAAGTAATATCTTATTGTAAAGTGCAACCTTTGTATTGTTTGCCAATAAGCTGGCACGCCAAAATTGGTATTGACTGCATTACACTGCACCTTAAATAGCGCCATGTCATGCTTTAGCGTTAGTAAGTCTAAGATTCTCGACTGACTGGTTTCTTGCGAATAGCAAACATTTGATTGCGATGAGTCGTATGACCGCTTCACGCCTTGAGTCGTTATCGAACGAAACCCGACAGTCCGCTAACTGCTAAAACCGGCCTGATTAATGGAAGCGTAAATACCATGAAATCTAATAAATTAAAGTTTCAATTATTAATATGCTCGCACAGTAAGGTTGGCCTGCCAGGTTTAAGGGGCTTGCAGATACATCACCACAGTATCGGTAAAGTCGGTAAACAGCCCATCCACTTTTATTTTATTGACCAGTATATCCAGTAATTGTTGACTATTTATGCCCTCAGGCAACGCGTCCTGGCGAAACGTGTAAGGGTGGACAAGCAAATCGGCTTGGTGGGCATGTTTGGTAAGCGCAGATGGTTTCATGGTATCAGCATCAATTAGCTGAGGGATCCATGGGCCAATACCCTGAGCCACTTTGGCGACTTCCATCAGCATGGGCAGAGTACGCAAGGCATCATAATCTGTAGCTGCTTCCTGCCAGTCATTTTCGCCAATCAGTTGTATCAATTTAACATTAGCGCCAAGATCATTGCGCAGTCTTTTCGTTTCCGCAAAATCAAAACACTGCACAAAAATGGCTTTGTTGGCATCATCAAGTCTGTGTTTACGCAGCAGCGCTAACACTATTTTACTGATATCGACGCCTTGTTTACGATGCCAGGCAGGGGATTTTATTTCAGTATAAAAGCCGGTATTTTTGCCAAATTGGCGATTTAACTCTGTGATCAACTCTATATGTTGTTCAAAGGTAGCTATGCCAAACGGTGCCTTGCCCTGATACCGTTGGGGGAATACCTGCTGCCCCTGACCGTCTGTGCGCTCATGCATACTTAAGCTTTGAAGTTCCGCCAGGGTGAAATCCAGAGCGTAGTAGCGACCGTCTTCACGATGACGCTGGGGGAATTTCAATTGTACGTTGGAGACGGTTTCCAGATGAATATCGTGTAACACCACAGGCACCAGATCTTTACTGAGCACCAAGTCTTGCTCAATAAAATCCGCCCCTTGGGCATAGGCTAACGTTGCTGCTTGCAGGCTATGCTCAGGCAGGTAACCCGATGCGCCCCTATGGGCGATAACTAAGGGCTTGGCTGAAACTATTTCACAGGTAACTAAGGCAAATATAGACAGGGACAACAGCAACTTTTTCATAGGGGCTCAGTTTAGTGATTTTCGATCAGTTCAATGGCATAACCGTCTGGATCGCGAACAAAGGCGATCACCGTGGTACCGCCTTTAACTGGACCTGGTTCACGGTATACATCTCCGCCCTGGTCTTTTAGCGCAGTACACAATTGGTAGATATCATCTACACCGATAGCAATATGCCCATAGGCCGTGCCCATCTCGTAGCTGTCTTCATCCCAGTTGTAGGTAAGTTCAAGGACAGTATGGCTGTCTTCTTCGCCATAACCTACAAAGGCCAGGGTATAGCGATAGTCCTGGTTATCGCTTTGGCGAAGCAGTTTCATACCCAGCAAGTCGGTATAAAAGGCAAGGGAACGTGGTAGATTGCCCACCCGTAACATGGTGTGTAATAAGCGCATAAAGGTCCTTAATAGATAACTGAAAATTTAAAATTAGGCCACTGATTATACCCAGTAAAACATCACAACAATATGACAAAAGGTAACAAATCGTCGCTAGATGTAAGATATAGAAGTATGGTCAGATAATGTTAAAGGTGACTAGCACTTCATCTATGGGCTTAGGTTAACTGCTTAGCTTTAGACCAATTACGCCTAATGTAATAGTTAATAAACTGATAACTCGCCATAGGTTCGATGGCTCATCAAACAAAATGATGCCAAAAATAGCCGTGCCGATCAGGCCAATGACAACTCATACGGGATAAGCCGTACCCGCAGGCAGCGTTTTCATGGCGATACTCAGCAACCCAAAGCTGATAGCCATGGCAACAACCGTTAAAACCGAAGGCCATAAACGACTGAAACGATCACTGTACTTAAGGCCAATTGCCCACACGACTTCAAATAAGCCTGCCACTAAAAGGATAATCCAGTTCATTTTTGTACCTTTAGCCGGGTCGTCCCAGAAAAAAGCACGAGAGATGAGGTCGTCCTCATTTCGTTGGATTAGCTAAATAAGCCAGGTTAAAAACAGATTGTGAAAGATACTAACGTATTTTAACACATCTTTTGAGTAAACTAATAGCGCATTGGTTTTCGCTTGTAAGGGCTTAAATTATCATCAATATGGCAGCAATTCCCGTGATCACTAATATCATCCAGCGGTATTGTTTATCCGGAATATGTTTGACAATTTTGACGCCTGCATAAGCACCCAGAGCAATAAAAGGCAGACTGGTTAAATTTAATAAAAACGAATTCACATCTATACTCTGCCAGCTAAAGATATGAAAGGGTAATTTAAATAGGTTTATGACCAGAAAAAACCAGGCTGCCGTGCCAATAAATTCATTTTTCGGTAGTCGCATACTGAGTAAATAAAGCGCCATAACCGCGCCTGCAAGATTGCCTATCATAGTGGTGAAACCACCGAGTAAGCCCATTAATATGGCAAACCACAGGTAATCGGGTACGGATTCCTTGTTGGCCGTTTCCATCCAGAACATGATCCCCAGGCTGAGAAAAATAATAATACCCATGATGAGTCGAAACAGCTGGTCGTCGATATAGTTACCGAGCACAGTCGCGATAACCACCCCTAAGGCTGCTGAGGGAAAAAGCTTCAGCAAATACGACCAATTAGCATGGCGATGGTAATACCTAACTGCGAATAAATCGGCCATGATAAGTAAAGGCAACATCAGGCCAGATGATTCTTTACCACCAAAGATGATGGCCATGACAGGTACAGAAAACATGGACACACCACTGACCCCGGTTTTTGCCATACCAATTAAAAAAGCGGTCAAAAACAGTAAACTCACAGTGGTGTAACTGAGTGAATAGGTAAACAACTCAACCATATTTTCACTTATTCCTTGGGCTAATTAACGCGAGGGGGATCGTCTTAACATGATCACTATTGACCGCGGCAGAACATAAGCAGCACGGGTAACCCCGTTTTTTGTGTGCTTGGCGGTATTTTAATGGGCTAATGAATTATTGATGAATAGTTTTAACCCGGCCTACCTGGCCATCTTCTAGGCGCACTTTTATACCATGGTGATGATTAGGCGAGTTGGTGAGAAGCTTTTCTACTATGCCCCGGGTAAGGGTGCCTGTGCGTTGATGCTCTTTTAATACAATGGAGACTTCAGCCCCAATGTTTACGTTCGCCCGTCGAGTACCGCTCATGCTATTGCTCCAATGTTAAATTAATTAGCCCAGGCTAATTATCTGAAATTTTGTCTTTATATTCGTATCAGTCTTTCGCAATGCACTGGGTATTACCCAGCTTGGAAGCCATAGAGGGTTAGCTATCTTGTAAAACCAACTAATGATGCACCTCTACATTAAGCCATTTTATTGTTTATTTTCAATACTTTGCCTACAGCCAGTTTAGTGCGGTTCGCCACAGGAAATAGGTAGGTAACCACAGCTGAGGTGGGCCAATGATAACGAGACATAAAGAAGAGTTTGAATTTTACAGAAATCTATCGTCGAAAGCCAGCCAAGCACCTGGCACAGTCATGGGTACATTAGGGAGTATCTATGTAAATGCTTGCACTATAAGTAATTTTCTCATCATCGAGAAAAGCTGATTATCTGAAAAACGAACATATCAGCACTAAAGAAGTAAGGAAGCCGTTTTCGCTGGAATATTGCCTGGATATCTTGTGAGTACATAGGGCTTGCCGCCAAAAGGTTTGTATCGAATCTGACAGACTACCGGGTTTGAGTGCTTGGACTCTACCGTGTAATGGTTGCCTGACTGACAATGGTCGTTAATAAGCTTGCTTAATACGACTGTTACAGCTGGCTAATTCTCCAATAAGGTTTGGGCGGTTCTATGGATAAATTAAAATAGACGGTTCCGACTCTAAGAGGTCCTACTTTAATTAAAGATCTGATGAGTAAATAAAATGTAAGCATTACGTTAAGCGCAGTGTAAATAACTAAAAATAATAGGTTTGAAGCGTTATTTTTGCTAAATCCATGCTTATGGGTGTTGGTTTTATAACCCTTTTACTTTATGTTGCAGCAATAATTTACTACTCGTAAGAGATTGCTATTCGAATTCGTCATGTCGAATTCTACTTCATTAACTACGCTCAGTGAATGGACACCTTTATTCTCTCTAATGACAAAATCTTACGCAGTAATTTTGGCGATAATTTATGTGCTACAAAATAGGTAGCAACAAGGAAAAACAGTTATGAACCTTAGTCTAGCCACCTTCCCGACCAGTATCGATATGTTGCATGTGGGGTTGGCGATTTTAATCTTATTATTTATGGCGTTGTTTTTTAAAAAACAACGTTCTTCATCTGATCATAAACTGGGTATGCAAAAACAAGACGTATCTTCACAGGCATCAGTCAAAACTCAGAGTAAACCCGTTCAGTTGAAAGAGTCCTCACCAGACGCTGCTTTACAGCTGCTAGCGCTGTTACAGCAAGAAGCTCGCCTTATAGACTTCACTCAGGAAGATTTAAGCGCTTATTCCGATGCCGATGTAGGCGCTGCCGCCCGTGTTGTCCACGAAGGCAGTAAAAAAGCCTTGAATGCGTACTTTACCTTTGCCGCCATTAGAAGTGAAGATGAAGAATCTCGGATCACCTTACCGCAAGGGTTTAATGCGGCTGAAGTGCGCTTAACGGGCAATGTGGTTGGTGAGGCGCCGTTTACGGGTACACTTATTCACAAAGGTTGGAAAGTAACTGAAGTAACGTTACCCAAATTGACCGAAGGTCATGATACTTTATTGGTCGCCCCTGCTGAGGTGGAGTTATGAGCGATTTAGCCTCTCGATACTCGGTGGGTATTGATCTGGGTACCACTCACTGTGTCCTATCTTATTTAGATTTAGAAAAAGCGGCAGCGGATCCCGCTTTGGAACCAGAACTGACTATTATGCCCATTACACAGATGACCCAGCCTGGTGTGATTGAAGAGAAAAGTCAGCTTCCGTCATTTATGTATATGGCCCATGAGTCTGAATTGAATGAAGCTGATTTCGCCTTACCCTGGGCCGCCCGCCCGAATGCGCTGGTGGGCAGCATTGCCCGAAATCTGGGAGCCAAAACACCGATCAGACTGGTTTCAAGTGCTAAAAGTTGGCTATGCCACAGTGGCGTTGACCGTCGTGCGGATTTTTTACCCATCGGAAGTGCTGACGAGGTGGCTAAAGTTTCCCCCCTAAAGGCAACGGTCGAATATTTGGATCACTTACGTTGTGCGTGGGAAAATCAGTTTTCCCAGTACCCCCTTGCCCAACAAGATGTGACCATAACCATCCCTGCATCTTTTGACCCTGCTGCCCGTGAATTAACGGCAGAGGCGGCTAAGCTTGTTGGATTTAAAAATGTAACCTTGCTCGAGGAGCCTTTGGCTGCGCTTTACAATTGGATACATGCCTGTGGTAAAACCTGGCGCGATAAGGTTAGCTTGGGGGATATTATTTTAGTGGTCGACATTGGCGGTGGTACTACCGATTTATCCTTGGTTGCGGTGACAGAAGAACAGGGCAACTTGACTTTAAACCGGGTGGCGGTAGGCGATCATATTTTGCTTGGCGGCGATAACATGGACCTGGCGCTGGCCTACCGGGTTAAAGCCAAATTGGCTGAGCAAGGAAAAGAATTACAAGCATGGCAAATTCAGGGGATTACCCAAGCCTGTCGTGATGCAAAAGAGCAACTGCTGTTAGACAATGATGTACAGACTGTACCTATCTCGGTGCCTGGTCGGGGTTCCAAGATGTTAGGCAATACCCTGCGCACTGAATTGACCAGAGAAGAGGTGCGAGAAGCCTTAGTAGAAGGCTTTTTCCCCAAGGTAGAGATAACTGATCATCCCAGAACAGCTCGTCGTGGTGCACTCACTCAAAAGGGGCTCCCCTATGCTCAGGATCCGGCTGTTCCCAGGCATCTTGCCGCCTTTTTGAGTAAGCAGGTTGATGCCGCCAGCGATGTAATCAATGCAGCGCCAGAAACGGACGGGCATTTTGACCCCCTTGCACAGGGCTTTGATGCTCCTAGTATGGTAGATTTTATTAAACCGACAGCGATTATGTTTAACGGCGGCGTACTCAAATCACCTATGCTGGAAAACCGCATGTTATCAATCATTAACCAGTGGTTGACTGAGGCGGGTGCACAACCAGCAAGACTGTTGTCAGAAGTTGATCTTGATCTGGCGGTGGCCACTGGCGCCAGTTACTTTGGTTATGTAAGACAAGGGCAGGGCGTGCGTATTCGCGGTGGCTTGGCGAGCACCTATTATGTGGGCATCGAAAGCTCTATGCCGGCTATTCCGGGCATGGAAATACCGCTAGAAGCCTTATGTATTGCTCCTTTTGGCATGGAAGAAGGCACGCAAACAACGGCCAGTGCCGCAGAGTTTGGCCTGGTAGTGGGAGAACCAGTCAGATTTAGATTTTTCCGCTCCAACACCCGACGTCATGACGAGGCAGGTTTGCAGCTTGACCACTGGCAAGACGATGAATTACAAGAGTTGCCTGAATTACAAGCAACGCTCTCAGTCGCAACCGGGCGCGTAAAAGGTGACGTGGTGCTGGTACAGTTGATGGCCACAGTAACGGAAGTGGGTACCCTAAAACTTGAGGCTATTTCTGCAAATATTACTGACAGCAACGACGAAGCACAGCGTTGGCAAATCGAATTTGATGTACGTGATTGATCTGTTTAGTAACGTGAGCACATGATTGTGAATCAGCAAGAGGCTCGGTATCTTATCGGTATTGATTTAGGCACCACCAATACAGTGGTTGCCTATGCCGACAGGCAACGAGCACTGACAGCCGAGAACTGCCAGATTTTTGAAATTGAACAATTGGTTGCAGCCGGTGAAGTGGCTAAACGGCCAATGCTGCCGTCCTTTAGATACCATCCTGCTAAAGGTGAAATTAACCCAGCAGATATGGTTTTGCCTTGGTCAGCCACATTACCCGGTGAAATTAATCAGGTAGTGATAGGCGAATGGGCAAGAGAGCTCGGTCATAAGGTGGGGGGCAGACAAGTTGTTAGCGCGAAAAGCTGGCTGTCTCATCCGCAAGTTGATCACACTGCTGACATTCTCCCCTGGGCCGGAGCAGAAGGGGTTGCTAAGGTGTCTCCCTTATTGGCTTCATCCAGTTATTTATTCTATGTACGAAATGCATGGAATACCGCTTATCCTGAAAGTCTAATGGAGCATCAGGAAGTCGTGATAACTGTGCCTGCCTCCTTTGATGAAAATGCGCGCACATTAACCGTAGAAGCGGCTAAACGTGCGGGTCTTAGCAAGATCCTATTGCTTGAAGAGCCTCAGGCGGTTTGCTATGACTGGTATGCAAGGCACCAAGCGCAGGCGCAAACTGTGTTGGCCAATACGCGCTTATTGTTGGTTTGTGATGTAGGTGGGGGCACCACTGATCTCAGTTTGATAAAAATCTCTTATGACCAGACTAATCAATTAGCATTAACGCGAGTTGGCGTGGGTAATCATTTGATGTTGGGCGGTGACAACGTCGATTTGGCACTGGCCCACAAGGTAGAAAACTACTTTGCTAAAGGCCCGGCAAAGCATAAAAAATTAAGTGGGGCTAGCTTGTCCCGGTTAATTCAGCAAACTCGTAAAGCAAAAGAACGCCTGCTCGGCGAAAATGCACCACAAAGCGCCAACGTCACTTTACTGGGTAGCGGAGCGAGCTTAATTGGCGGCGCAAAAAGCGTTCAACTTACTCGCCAGGAAGTGCGTGAAATCGCCCTAGACGGCTTCTTTCCACTGATCGACTTCACAACTCGCCCTCAAAGTCGTCGAAGCGGTGTGGTTGAGTTCGGCTTGCCCTATGCGCCCGACCCGGCTGTAAGTAAATACATTGCACAATTTATTGGCGACCATAGGGCAATCTGCAAGGAAGCCTTAGCACTTGATGTCCCTAATTCAGATGCGATCCCTGATGCCGTGTTGTTTAATGGCGGGGTGTTTAATAGTCCGGTGATTAGTCAACGGGCGCTGGCGTTATTAACCTCGTGGCGAAATACCACCGTACAGATGCTGGAAAATACTGAACCAGATTTGGCTGTCGCAAAAGGTGCGGTTGCTTATGCTAAAGCCAGGCGGGGGGCGCAATTAAAGATAGGTGGTGGCTCGGCCAGATCATTCTTTCTGGTATTAGAGCAAACTGATGGCGTAAAACAAGCCATTTGCCTGATGCCTAAAGGGACCGAAGAAGATCAGGAGCTTCATCTGAGTAATCAGGGTTTTCTGTTGACCCTGGGTCAGCCCGTGCAGTTTCACTTATTGTCCACCGCGGCTGATCATGCTTATACACTAGGTGAAATCGTTTCAGTGGATGAACAGGCGCTGCTCAGTCAAAAATTTATACCCCTTCCACCTTTAGTTATGGTGTTGCAACATGAGCAACAAACATCTGTTTCAGTCTCACTGGTATCTGGTTTGACAGAAGTGGGTACTTTGCAAATTGATTGCGTGGCTGATGATCAACAGCGTTGGCATTTGGAATTTGAAATTCGTAAACAACTTTCAAATCAACATAATGCAACGGTTACAACAGCCCTACCGGCAGAGTTTGACAACGCCAAAGAAACTATTGAAAACCTTTATGGCGAACGCAAAAAGGATACGGATCCTAAAGCGATTAAAATGCTGAAAAAAGATTTGGAGAAACAATTAGGCAAGCGGGAAAACTGGGATGGACCGGTTTTACGGGGGGTGGCTGATAAACTGTTGGAATTACAAAAACGTCGCCGTCGTTCAGCGGATCATGAACGTATCTGGTTTAATTTTACCGGTTATGGATCACGACCCGGATATGGTTATCCATTAGACGAGTGGCGTATTGAACAGACTTGGCGCATTTATTCTCAAGGCTTGCAGTTCAATCTTGAAGCCCAAAGTTGGATGGATTGGTGGACGTTGTGGCGCCGAGTGGCCGGCGGTTTAAGTGCTGCTCAGCAACTAAGGTTATACAACGATGTGGCAAAATATCTGAAACCTTCAGCATTGTCGAATCGAAAACTGCAAGTTGAAGCAAAGCTTAAATCCTATACCAATATGGTAAAACTGGTGGGCTCACTTGAACACTTGCCGGTCGATATTAAATTAGAATTAACCAAACAATTATTAAAACGTCTGGAAAAACCCTCAGAAACGATTGACAGTTGGTGGGCCATTGGCCGTATTGCGTCCCGTGTACCTTTTTATGGCAGTGTGCACAGTGTTATCGCCAAAGAGGAGGTACAACATTGGTTACCTAAACTGCTCAAACTGGATTGGAAGAAAAATCCACAAAGTGCATTTGCTGTCGTATTGATGGTGCGTATGAGTGGCGACAGGAGCCGTGATATTGATCCTGATTGGCGAAGTAAAATAGTGGAAAAACTAGTTGTTGCTAAAGCGCCAACGAGTTGGGTGGAAATGGTTGAAACCGTCAAAGAATTAAATATAGAAGAGACTAAAAGTGTATTAGGCGAAGGGTTACCTGCAGGGTTAACGTTAATTAAATAAGCGATGGGTATCTTGAGAAAAAGGGGATGTAATTTTTTGTTCTAAGCCGATGAATAATGTATTTACTACTTTAATAATAACCGGCGGATTCAAATTAAAGGAATAGCGTAAATCAGACAGGTCTTGGGTATGACTTAATTTTTTTCACAAAATGGCAAACAACAAATAATCAATATTGAATAACGATACCCAAAGCTATTGGATTGGCAGCTCTTAGCCTCATCAGCGTAGGCGTATTAAGTACTTAGCGTTGGCGACAGGGAGAGAGATGCCTGTGAGGCTGTAGCTTCAAAGAAGACAGTTAGATAGGGCGCTCAATTCCCCTTGTTAGCCTATTGGCCTGATTGGCGGCAGGTATAACCATACAGGCGACTCAACGTTTCCCGGTATGCAATGCCAGCTAAACCGCAACCCTTCGTCAGGCGAGTTCACCATGTTGGTCTGAACAGGGTTTAAAACAATGTAGCGGCATAGTTCCACCAGGTAAGTAGCAAAAGCAACACGTAAAAAATGTAGGCTTTAGCCTGGCCAGTGTCACGTTACACCTACATTTTTGCCCTTAAATGCAAAATTCAAGACTTGACCCCGTCATTTCTTGACCCCGTCATTTGCTTTGCCAGATTAAGTTTGAATTTCTATATTTCAGTATCCATAGGATTCAACCCACGCATTCAGCGCCTCTTGTTTGAGCGCAGTATATTCCTGAGTCGATAATCCCGGGCAGAGACGTCGCAGTTGAATCATGAATTCCTCGTCTGTTCCCACGTACCCCTCATGCTTGAATTTGAACCAGCACCCATACAGCCTGTAGGCTATAACTGACAGTTCGGAAGCGTCGAGAGTGTCACGCTTGAGATAAACAGCTGACGCAAAGATGGAATCTATTTTCTCCTCCAGTTCCTCGCGCGTCATTGCGCCGCGCTGCAGTACAGCGGCTGCCTTTGCTTTGTCGGCCAACTGACGCCCGAGGATGATTTTATCTAGCTCCGCTTCTTTGCCTTCGCGAAGCATATTTGCAACCCAACTCCGAGTATTGGAAGGAAGATCGCTGGATTCATCCATAAAGGGGGCAAATCCCAACTCGGTGCGGTGAGCGTTTGTTTTCGCGATGTAATCGCTGCTCATGGGATTGACCCCGCGCTTGCGATCATTAGCATCGGCAGTACTATCGCCCCAAAAATCGAACTCTTCTGGGAAAAGCGCCATGTGCAGCTTGCATGATCTATTCTCTAATGCCTCCTCGGCTGCCTCCCTTGCGTCAAGCTCTGCAATCTGACTGTCGGTAAGTCCTGCGCGGGCTTTGGCATGCTGCCTTTGTTTCTCTTTTTTCGCTTTATTCATGATCTCTGCTCAAATTAGTACTTGGTCCTGCATATTAGTTAGCGATGCTCGTAGCTGCTGTTTGGGGGCATATGTTTCGTAGCCACTCATTTTGAGAATCCTATACACAGTTGATGTATGTTCGTAGGGGGTTGGTGGCTTCTCAATTATCAAAGACCTTGAGTCGATGAGGTTGAGTAACTTTATCGCCATAGTGCCAGACGTAGGCGCACGCAGTTTTCGGAAAATCGAGACACGTAGCGTGAGCTTCATCAATGGTTGGCGTTCCCGGCATTTTGTAGTGGCCGAAAAAAACTGGCTTTTCTGCGGCGCCGTACGGCGCTAATTCACTCAGGCCGTGTATTAGCTCATCGGGTAAAGCTTGTGGGTCCTTTACAGACAGCGCCAGGTTTCTATAGCTGCGTGTGCCGGTTGTCCACCATTTCAACCTGACGTGCTTTCGAGGCTTTTTATGATGATCCAAAAAACTATAACCGTCAGGAAGGGCAGCTTCAGTGCCCTTTAAACTACGCTCAACAGCAGCGCCGATCACGGACTGAATGTCTGCAACAGATTCATAGTCAGCCTTGCGTAGACGCGCGCCTTTTATCGAGTTGTTAATGCTAAACGCATCCAACTCGGAGATCAGCGCTATAGAGGCTGCATCCCATTGCGCATGCACTACACGAAAGTCGTTGAATTCCAAAAATAGCGGTAAAGATCTGAACCAGTCCAAAACATCGATCAACCGATGTTCCTCTGGACTATCGGTTGCAAGCTCACCCATACACCCATACTCGGCGATGAAGGTACCATGCTGGCGTCGATTGTCATCGCTACGGTTTCGTAACCAACCCGTACGCTCTTGGTTGCTTTCGTTGAAAAGTATGGCGTTCAACTCATGGTTGCCCATAATTGCGTGAGCTGATCCATTAGCCACCATATTCCGCACGTCAGTGATTACCTGTTCGTTAAATTTCCCGCCATCAATGAAGTCGCCATGAATATCCGGAACAATCGCGTGCATTTTTTTTACCTTCCTTGTTTCGCACACATTCTTATTGCGGATTATTCCCGCACTTAGTCATCAGCACAAAAGACAACAACATTTACAGAGAAAATGTCGCTTTTCTCGAGACATTTCTAACATGCGAGGCCGCTTCTGTTCTTCGTACCCACAACTGTCCCATATTAGGACCGGTAAATCTCAATTTGTTAAAAAGATATGCAATGCGAAATAGTTAACGTGCCGATGTGTCAACCCAATCAGACTTTGCTTTGCACTTGAACAGGAGTAATTTGAGGCTCTAACGACTCCCCCAAAACCATCGGCAGCTTTTACCAGATGAGCGTGAAGAGGGTTTCAATCTTCTTAATTGGCATATGGTCCTGCATGGCGAATCATTAGACTACGGGAACAACACACATAGCTTAAAAGCGATTTCACTTATAAATTACGTATCGCAGGCGCTGAAACCAGATGCAGATTACACCTAAAAAGGCCGTAAAATCGGTCACATTCTTTGTTCGCTCCGCTCACTACAAATGCGCCGGTTACGGCTGGTGTCATAATTACAAGGAAGCCCATGTAAGACTATCCAAAAATCACAGATGAAATAAGTGATATATCACCCTAAGCTCTATTTTCGGTTTATCGAAAATATAAATGCTTTTCAAGGAGGCGTTCCACAAATAAAAGAGCTAAAGATTGACGTCAAAGATATTGAAATCTGGATTGAATTTCACAACATTCAATTCGTAGTTTCGTCAAAGTTTAGTCCGAACAACCCCGATGCATGTAACGAGTTACCAATCTTTAGCATCGATTCTGCCGGAGAAAAAAGCTTGAAAATTCTTGTGTTTTTCATCAAAACGGCCTCGTTTTTGAAGCCGAATTGTCTATGCACGATGATATTGAGTCTATGGCTATCTTGTTAAATTTACTTAAATACGCAATATAATTATAACAAACAAATTGTGTCGCTCGCTGGGACGTAAACGTGGCGCGGCTTCGCCATTATTGCGCCAGACTTGCGGCCCATATTTGGGCGGTAACTGTCTTAAGGCGTTTGACCATTGTCAGTTAGTCACGACGATATCCAAGAAGTTTTAAAATCGCTTGGTTGTAGAATGATTCACCAAGTAAAAAAAGTAGTTGAGTACATGATGCCAGGGACTAAAGAGCTGTTTTATGTACATCGTGAAAATCAATTCCCTCAAATAGTAATCAGGTCTGCTCTTGAGGTTTTCAATAAAGAGCTAGCTTCTATTGAAGGCGTGATTTCAAAAGACGCATACTATCACAATGCCGATATGACGAGGTTTCTAAGTCGTTTACACACAGGAAAAACTGAGGTTCACTATAGACTTTCTTACAAGTTTAAAAATAATTTTGCAGTGGAAAAATGTATTAACAAGGTAATAGGCATTGTCTGCAACAGTTAACAAGGCTAAGCATAATCACCCGCAAAAAAGCGCAGGCTTGTCCTCGCGGTTGCTCGGCCTTTTTTGGCGGCGTTAATACACGTGTGTTTTTACTATGAACCATAGATTAAAAAATTTATACGGCGTGATATCGGTCCCATTTATTTGGATATTCCGATACTTAGACAGGATGTTTCGCTAGGGGGGAAACCCTAGAATAAATGGGCTCGCAGTCAATTTACCTCAACATTAGAAGCTCGATCATGTGATAAAGCTTTTTCTAAAATACGGCATATCACCAGCAGATTGGGCAATAGATATCAGTAGACCTGATTGTCAATTTTTCGCTAATAGTAATTCCAGTAGGTAGTGCTGCTCTTCTCCACTAAGCGATTCAGCAAACTGCTGTAGCTTGGAAAAGGGATTTTGTGACGTACTTCTGACCGAAGCCAGTTCTAACGCTGTAGCAGCGGTAGACATCCCATCCCTGACTCTACCTGAGTTGAGGTGCGCGTATACTAAGCGGTTCGAGCTTTTCTAGGCGTATTAAGGTGAATTTGAAGCGATTCTCAGACATCAGGATCTCATTTTTTGCCATGGTTCTCTTCAAGGCCTTGAGAGTAATGGCGTTTAACAAAAAATGCTGTGCTACACATGTGCTACTAGCGGCATAAGTTTTTAGCTATTTTGGTTAATTTTGATAAAACTAAGAGATGGCTAATTTACGGGGGAAAGCCTTTATTTACAGGGCCTGGAGCGGTTTTAGATTAACTGAGATAGTTAGCGATTTGGGAAATGGTGTCCCCACCTGGAATCGAACCAAGATCTAGCCCTTAGGAGGGGCTCGTTTTATCCATTAAACTACGGGGACCAAATCGAGGTACATTATTACCCAGCTAACTGGGGATTAACAGCCTTAACGTCTGGCAACAAAGTCGTTTGCTTGAATATTAGCCAGTGGGGCACCCGATATCGAGGTTACGACTGCCGTTGCCACGAATGTGT
>Ga0307488_10002379_pt1 | contig 15972 bp, 8 predicted proteins | sample SB02metaG_FD_202248 | JGI IMG/M metagenome (GOLD analysis project Ga0307488, IMG submission 202248) | Sea-ice brine microbial communities from Beaufort Sea near Barrow, Alaska, United States - SB 0.2 | ecosystem: Environmental > Aquatic > Marine > Coastal | place: USA: Alaska | collected 2017-05-06 | reverse complement strand
AGGTTTTTAATTTTAAGCATAAATTTTATCCTATTGAGCCTTCAAGACTGATCTCGAGTAATTTGCCCGCCTCTACAGCGAACTCCATTGGCAGTTCTTTGAATACTTCCTTACAGAAGCCATTAACGATCATCGATACAGCCTTTTCAGGATCTAGGCCACGTTGCTGGCATAAAAACATCTGATCCTCGCTGACCTTCGAAGTAGTGGCCTCATGCTCCACTATGGCAGAGGGATTACGACTTTCGATATAAGGGAAGGTGTGAGCACCACAGCGATCACCAATTAGCAGTGAATCACACTGGGTAAAATTGCGCGAACCGTCTGCTTTAGGACCCATAGATACTAGACCACGGTAAGTATTGTTGCTGTTACCTGCGCTGATACCCTTGGAAATAATAGTGGATCTGGTGTTCTTGCCCAAATGGATCATCTTGGTGCCGGTATCAGCCTGCTGTTTGCCCCTGGTAAGGGCAACAGAATAGAATTCACCCACACTGTTATCGCCTTTGAGCACACAGCTGGGATATTTCCAGGTGATTGCCGAGCCGGTTTCTACCTGAGTCCAGGAAACCTTGGCATTGGTGTGACATAAAGCGCGTTTAGTCACAAAGTTATAGATCCCCCCTTTACCGTTCTCATCACCTGGATACCAGTTTTGCACGGTGGAATACTTAATTTGAGCATCATCCATAACAACTAATTCAACCACTGCAGCATGCAGTTGGTTTTCATCTCGTTGAGGAGCGGTGCAGCCTTCTAAGTAACTCACATGACTGCCCTCTGCTGCGACAATAAGAGTCCGTTCGAACTGGCCTGTATTTTCCTCATTGATACGGAAGTAGGTGGACAGTTCCATAGGGCAACGGACGCCCTTGGGTATATACACAAAGGAGCCATCGGTGAATACTGCACTGTTAAGGGCGGCGAAGTAATTATCTGAACGGGGAACCACGGTTCCTAGGTATTTTTTTACTAGTTCAGGATATTTATGCACAGCCTCGGAAATAGGGCAGAAAATAACACCCGCTTCTTCCAGCTTTGCACGGTAAGTGGTTACCACAGACACAGAATCGAAAACAGCGTCTACTGCAACCCCAGCCAGCATTTCTTGCTCATAAAGCGGAATACCCAGCTTTTCATACGTGCGCAACAATTCAGGGTCTACTTCATCGAGGGACTGGGGTTTGTCCTCCATACTCTTCGGTGCAGAGTAATATGAGATGGCTTTAAAATCGATTTTTGGGTAATGCACGTGGGCCCATTCTGGCTCTTCCATGTCAAGCCAGGTTTTATAGGCGCGAAGACGCCACTCTAACATCCATTCTGGTTCCCCTTTCATGGCAGAAATGCGGTGTATAACATCTTCGTCAAGGCCTGGTGGAAAGGTTTCAGATTCGATGTCGGAGACAAACCCTGCATCGTATTTACGGGATAACGCCTGGTCGAGTTGTTCACTCATACTGTGGTTCCTCACTAGTGCGGTTGTCCTGATGCCAATAATGAAATGGCACATGAAATGTCTGAATTAGTCCAGACAATCGAAAGAATATGGACAACAATTTTTGATATTCAGTGGCACTATAATACCTGAGTAAAACACTCAAGTAAATACCCGAGTAAAACACTCGGGTATTATTTGGCTTTGTACTTTTGACTTAGTCAGCTATGTTCAGTTAGTTTCGTTGAGCAAATGAGTGCTAACGTCTCTTATAGATTTTGTTGTCTTTGTTGTTAAAGAAAAAAGGAAGTCTGTCTGAAAAATATGAGATGAGGCTCTTGAGGGAAGTATCTGAAATGAGGAAAGTGGAAACGTTAGGTAGTATTAACATTGTTAATCATGAGGCTACAATTACCTGCGATGCTTAATAACGATTTGCTGCAGCTGCTCAATAACACCAGTTGATTGCTGAAAAGCAAATACAATTTCTCGCATCAAGCGTAAGCCTTCTATTGGTCTATATACAACTTCAGGCTTATTTAATATTTCTGAATATGCTGGCACTAATGCACATCCTAAGCCTGCTTGAACTAAGCCTAAAGCATAATCAAGAGTTTGTATTTTGGCCCTGATATCTACACTGAATCCGGCCAATGTTAACGTTTCGGTTAAATTACTCCATGCCACACAAGGCGTGCGCTGAATGAAAGGAAGTTCATCTAAGTCGACCAGCGTAATACTTTCTTTGAGCGACAACACATGGTTGTATGGCAGCGCGAGTAAATACTCTTCCTTCCAAATGGATATAAATTGCTCATTCTCATTCATTTCTTCTTTAACAATGATGCGCGCATCGCATGTTTGCGAATGAGAAACTAAGGTTAATTCCATTAATTTTTGTGAGGAGGTGAAATCTTTTAGCAAGGTGCTCATGCGTTCAACCCCTAACCCCTTAGTCACGCCTAATAAAAACGGCTGCTTGCGACTATGTTGAGTAAATAGATTGGCAATGGCGTCGGCTTGCCCCAATAGTTGCTGAGCCAAAGGGAAGAGACGTTCGCCATTTATGGTAGGGGTTACGCCGCGAGCATGCCTGTTAAATAGCGTTGTTTGCAAATTTTCCTCAAGTTGTGCAATAGCAAACGACATTGATGGTTGAGCAACAAAACATTCTTTTGCCGCCGCACTAAAACTGCACTGCTGGTAAACAGAAACAAAATATTTGAGGCTGCGTAAATCCATTGCTACTCTTTAGGGTTTATTTATCGTCAAAATCCATAGGTAAAAACTATATCAGATAGAGAAAATATATATTTTAACTCTGGCTAAGTTTTAATTATTATCAATAAATAAGCAATAGTTCATTTACTTTAGTTCACGATAATAATGCAACTCTATTAACTATTAAGGTGCTTTTTAATGTCTACAGAAGCAAAAAATAAAACGGTTTTTAACTGGGCGGATCCTTTATCTCTCGACTCTTTGTTGTCAGAAGAAGAGCGCATGATCAGAGACAGTGCGCGTCAATATTGCCAAGAAAAATTAATGCCACGAGTATTGATGGCTAATCGGCATGAGGTCTTTGATCCGGAAATTATGACTGAACTCGGCGCGCTTGGACTTTTAGGCGCAACCATTCCTGAAAAATATGGTTGTGCTGGCGTGAATTATGTTGTGTACGGTTTAGTTGCTCGAGAAGTAGAGCGTGTGGACAGTGGTTATCGCAGTGCGATGAGTGTGCAGTCGTCTTTAGTGATGCATCCTATCCATGCTTACGGCAGCGAAGAACAACGTATGAAGTACTTGCCTAAATTAGCAACGGGTGAATATATCGGGTGTTTTGGCTTAACCGAACCTGATTCTGGATCAGATCCAGCCAGCATGATAAGCAGAGCAGTGCCTGTCGATGGGGGCTATACCTTAACAGGCGCAAAAATGTGGATTACCAATTCTCCGATAGCTGATATTTTCATTGTCTGGGCGAAGCTCGATGGTGTTATTCGCGGTTTTATCTTAGAAAAAGGGATGAAAGGGCTTAGTGCACCTAAAATTGAGGGTAAATTCTCTCTGCGCGCTTCCATTACCGGCGAGATAGTCATGGATAACGTTTTTGTTCCAAGCGAAAACATGCTGCCAAACGTTAAAGGACTTTCAGGACCATTTGGTTGCTTGAATAAAGCGCGCTACGGTATTTCGTGGGGCGCATTGGGTGCCGCTGAATTTTGTTGGCATGCAGCTCGTCAATATACCCTCGATAGAGAACAATTTGGTAAGCCGTTGGCATCGACTCAGCTTATTCAGAAAAAATTGGCTGATATGCAAACAGAGATAACAACCGGTTTGTTTTCTTGTCTACAGGTAGGTCGTCTAATGGATGCTGGTACTTTGGCACCAGAGGCAATTTCTTTAGTCAAAAGAAATTCATGTGGAAAAGCATTAGACATTGCTCGTACAGCACGTGATATGCATGGCGGAAATGGCATCAGTGATGAATATCACGTCATTCGTCATGTCATGAATTTAGAAGCGGTCAATACCTACGAGGGAACGCATGACGTACACGCATTAATATTGGGCAGAGCACAAACGGGCATTCAGGCTTTTTTCTAAAACTCATTTTGTATTAGCTACTGAGTTGTGAACGCGAGCAATATTGAACAAGGCTTGGTAAATAATTAACTAAGTCTAACGGATCACCTATTTGTGGAGTTAGCATGTCTAATCGTAATCAGTTGGTAAGAGACAATTTTATCAACTTTGTTCGCAGTGAAAACCTGCCGAAATCGAGTATTTCTTTGTCCCCTGGCGATGTTGGCCTAACTGACAGCGAGTTTGTTGATCTTTTTGAGTCGCAAGTGATGAGTCGACACTTAGACTTACAATCGCGGATCATGCAAAAAAATGGGCAAAGTTTTTATACCATAGGTAGTTCTGGTCATGAAGGCAACGCCGCTTATGCAAAAGCATTTAAACCTACCGATATGGCGTTTTTACATTATCGCAGTGGCGCCTTTGTTATTCAACGCAGTAAACAGGTCGCAGGGCAAACGCCGCTTTACGATATGTTATTATCGTTTGCCGCTTCAAAAGATGATCCAACGTCTGGTGGCAGGCACAAAGTGCTTGGCAGTAAAGCACTATTTATTCCTCCTCAAACCAGCACAATCGCGTCACATTTGCCCAAGGCAATGGGTGCTGCTTACAGTATACCTTTAGCAAAAAGACTAGCACTTGAAGGGAAAATACCTGAGGACGGTATTATCGTGTGTAATTTTGGTGATGCATCTTCGAATCACTCTACGACGCAAGGCGCATTAAATAGCACTGCTTGGGCAGCGTATCAATCAATTCGTATGCCTGTTGTTTATATATGTGAAGACAACGGCATTGGTATATCAACCTCTACACCGGATGGGTGGATTGCCGCAAACTACAAAAATAGGGTGGGGCTCAACTACCTTTATTGTGATGGCTTAAACTTACTGGATACTTATCGCCAAGCGAAGCAAGCAGAAAAAATCGCTCGCCAACAAGGAAAGCCTGTATTTTTGCACATGCGTACAGTGCGAATTTTGGGCCATGCGGGTTCTGATGCAGAGTTTGTATATCGTAAGGAATCTGAAATTGAAGCGACTGAATTTCAAGACCCTCTATTGCATAGTGCAAGGATTTTGCTAGAAAATAATATTCTATCGGCACAACAAATTATTAGTATTTATGAAGGCACTGAAAGACGGATCGCTCAAATTGCTAAGCAGGCAGCAAGTAAATCAAAACTGGATAATGCTGAACAGGTCAAAGAAAGTATCGTTCCGCCAAGAGCTGCCGCAAATATCGTTTCCAAATATTATAAAATCAAAAATGAGTCAGACAGAGCCACCTTATTTGCACATGAAAAGCACAATTTACATAAAAAACAACATATGGCAAAACTACTTAATTGGGCATTAATGGACTTAATGGCCGAAAATGAAAATATGGTGATGTGTGGTGAAGATATTGCCACCAAAGGGGGGGTTTATAACGTCACCAGTAAATTGTGCGAACGTTTTGGAAAAAACCGAGTTATCAACACTTTATTAGACGAGCAATCTATTTTAGGACTTGCCATTGGGATGGCGCATAATGGTTTTTTACCGGTTCCTGAAATACAATTTTTAGCTTATGTACATAATGCTGAGGATCAAATAAGAGGGGAGGCGGCAACGCTCCCGTTTTTCTCTAATGGGCAGTTCAGTAATCCAATGGTAATTAGAATTGCTGGCTTAGCTTATCAAAAAGGATTTGGAGGCCACTTCCACAATGATAATTCGTTTGCCGTATTTCGGGATATACCCGGCTTAATTTTGGCTTGTCCATCAAATGGTGCTGATGCCGTTGAAATGATGAGAACAAGCGTCAAATTAGCTCGAGAGCAGCAGCGCATTGTGGTGTTTTTGGAACCCATTGCAATGTACATGACTAAAGACTTGCACGCTGAAGGTGATGGGCTTTGGATGTCCCAATATGTTACGCCAGCAGCAGATGCCACTGCTCCTAATTCTACAGATCATGATCAAAAAATAAGTGTTTATGGCGAGGGTAAAAGCTTATGTATTCTCTCTTATGGGAATGGTTATTACCTTTCAAGAAAAGCACAAAAAATCTTAGCGCAGCAAGGTATTGAATGTCGAGTTATCGATTTACGATGGCTAGCCCCGCTAGATGAGAAAGGCATTATTGAACAAGCTAAGTGCTGTAAAAATGTGCTTATTGTCGACGAATGTCGGCAAACAGGCTCAATAAGTGAAGCACTTTTTACACTTTTGGCTGAGTCTGAAGTTACCCGTAATAAAGTTAAAATAAGCCGTATTACAGCGCATGACAGTTTCATTCCGCTTGGCAGTGCGGCTTACCATGTTTTACCTTCTATTCAACAAATAGTCGAAGAAGCTTTACTCTTAGTCACAAAGAAACCAAAGCCGGTCGTTAATAAAACGAGAAAAGAAGCTGAAACTCAAATAGGGAATACATAATGACGCAAGTAAAACAAAAGCAGAGAGTCGTCGTTATTTGTCCCGGTCGTGGCACATACAATAAAGAAGACTTAGGTTATTTGCATCGTTTACATCCTGATAAAATGGACATAGTTGAGAGCATCGATGCATACCGAAAAGAAAACCGTCAAGTCAGTATTCAAAGCTTAGATACAGCAGATCAATTCAATATGCGCAGTCATACCGCTGGAGAAAATGCGTCAGCACTTATTTATGCTTGCGCAATATCAGACTTTCAGTCAATCAATCAGGATGAGTATGAGATAGTTGCTGTTACCGGAAATTCCATGGGCTGGTATATCGCATTGGCTGCTGCTGGCGCACTGGATCCGCAATCGGCCATTGAACTCATCAATACCATGGGCTCAATGATGATTGACGGTGTTATTGGTGGTCAAATGATTTATCCAGTGACGGATGAGTTCTGGGTACTAGATGAACAAGCACTTGATACAACCGAGCAAGCTTTGGTTGATGTCAATAATATTGAAGATTGTGAAGCGTATGTGTCCATAAAACTGGGGGGATATGTTGTTTTTGGGGGCAATAAAAAGGGCTTAAAAGCCTTGGAACAAGCATTGCCTAGAGTGCAAGAACGCTACCCAATGGATCTGTTTAATCATGCGGCTTTTCACACCCCCTTATTAAATGAGACATCTGCAAAAGCGAAGTCTATATTGCCATCCACTCTTTTTACGGCGCCAAATGTGCCCTTAATTGATGGCTTAGGTCAAGTATGGCAACCCTATAGTTGCAATGCACAAGAACTCTATGACTATACGCTTGGAACACAAGTAATAGAAACTTATGATTTTACCAAAGCAGTCGAAGTTGCCATTAAAGAGTTTGCGCCAGATAAACTAATTGTGTTGGGTCCGGGCGCAACATTGGGCGGAGCCGTTGCGCAAAGTTTAATTCAACATCATTGGCTAGGTTTGCAGAACAAAAAAGATTTTATATCCTTACAAAAAACAGACCCGTTTATATTGGCTATGGGACTTGAAGAACAGCGAGAATTGGTTATTTAACTCAATCATAAATACGCATGGTTGGGCCTTACTCCAATTCAATCTGATCCCTATTGCACCTTAACCCTGAAACTGATGCTGAAGCTCGGGTGGGGTGCTCCGCTTGAAGCATTAAAAGCTCCGCTCAAAGATACCTTTATATCCGTTACAGCACTGTCATAGCCGGTAGCATTCGGTATCGGGGTATAAACAAATGAAGCTCCGTTGTCGCTAGAGAAGGAAATATTATCCGTTGTGCTGGCGAGGCTGTTTATAGAGTAGCTGAGCCCGCTTACCGCAGGGCCGTCCATGAAAAGCAGTGGTCCAGAGCCGACGCCATTAATATCATTTACGAAAACCTCTGTGTTGGTGGGCATAGGATCAGTAATAACTAGCGTATTGGTGTCGGTCGCTCCGCCTCGATTGGTTACCAGAACTGTATAGAGCATCACAGACCCAGGTATTGCCTTCGGGTTATCTTGCAGGTTTACCGGGTCGGAAAAGACCTGCACGGATTTGAGTATGAGGATGTCGGGTGGTGCTGGTGCTGGAAAAAGTGCTATGCAGCCAGTCGGCTCACTCACCACCAGATCTGTTTGATGCGACCAAGTCAGATCAGTAGGGGTATCACCGTGAATGTCACTTGCGGTGATGTGGCCGCGCACACGGGAGGTCGTTCCGGTGATGGCACCAACAAAGGTGTACAGGTCGCCTCCCACCTCGACACCGGTAAGCGTCATGACTCCCACGCCAGTGATCCTGACACTAAGTTGCACCGTGCTGCCGGCGCCGATAGTGATGGCCCCTGCATCGGCGAATACGCCGCCGCCCACGCTCACGTTGGTCGTCAGTGTGATGACGCCAGGGCCAAAAGATCCGGCATCACCGCAAATGGTACTACCCCCACCAACGTCCACTGCGCCTACACTCGAGGTGACGCTGCCACCCACAACGACGTTGGTTGTCAGTGTAATAACGCCGGCCCCCGAGGAGGACACACCACCCACAACCGTGGTACTGTCCCCGATAGTGATACCGCCCGCGACTGTGAATATCTCCCCACCCACGGTTATGTTTGCCCCCAATGTGACCACGCCCGCGCCTGTAGAGCCCACATCACCGCCAATAGAGCTGCCATTGCCCACTGCGATAGCACCTACGGCCGAGATAACGTCCAAGCCCACTGTCACATTCGCACCTAGCGTGAGCACGCCTCCACCAGAACTACTGACGCCGCCAGCAACCTGACTACCGATTCCTATGGAGATTGCACCATCGAAAGAGCTAAGACTGCCGTCAACACGCACGTCTGATGCTAAGGTGATGACGCCCGCCCCCGTGCTGTAAACTTCACCGCCAACCAGACTACCTATACCTATGGAGATTGCGCCTGCCGCCGTGTAAACGTCGCTGGTCACGCTGACGTCTGCCCCCAAGGAGAGCACTCCTTCACCCGTGCTGTATACTTTACCGCCAACCACACCACCGATACCTATTGTGATTCCGCCTGCTGCCGTGTGTGCGTCGCCGTTCACGCGGACGTCTGCCCCGAAGGAGAGCACGCCTTCACCCGTGCTGAAAACACTGCCCTCAACAAGGGTTCCGATACCGAGGGTGATGGCGCCCGCGTCGGTGTATACGTCGCCCACCACGAGGATATTCGTTGCTATGCTGATGATGCCCGTAGGGGTGTTAGCCCAGAGATTACCTCTGACAATACTGCTATCGTATACGTTCATGGCTGCAATCGAGCTTACATTTGCGTTCACCTGAGTGTCGGTTGTCAGCAGGGCTGTGCCGATCGTCACAGTGCCAATCGCCGCTATATTTAGATCCGAGGAAAGCCCGCCGATATTAACACTAGCACCAGTGATGATGACCGTTCCCACCACGTTGATGGTGGCCGGTGTGGCTGGTGCGTTTGGAGCCATCGTTACAGTATCGCCCGCCAAAAGTGACAAACTTGCGCAAGTGTAGATGCCCTCACTGACGTAAGAGCAGCTCGTCGGAAAAGAGTTTGATGTCGCTGAAAAAAGATAATCAACCGCCAGCGCTGGAAGCGCCGTTAGCAATAACGACAGCATTGCGACTAAACGCATTAGCCTGCAACGAACGACTGTTGCATTACAAAAAATGTGTGCGGATTGCATTCTCTCTCCTTAATCTCATTGAGTGCTGGCGAACGGCCAGTTGTCCTTGAGTTTTTTTATTGTATCTTGGTCGAATTTTACGCGCAGTGCGATATACGGTCCTTGGCTACGGTAGGCAGCACCACTAAAATCAGTGTCGTCGAAGCCACGCAAGTTATAGCCTACGGCTACCCAAGTGTTGTCCATGAGTTTATAACCGAGCGAGCCACCAACGCCATAGCTTTTTTCGCCACCTTTCCAAGTATGCAGCATAGAGGCATGCACGCCGACATCCCAATCCCGGTTTAGGTCATGGCGCAGTTCCACACCCGTCAGATCTGTGTAGCCGCTGTTACTTGAGCCATTGACGTCGTCGAGGACATATTTCGAGCCATATTGCAGGGATAGTTGGGTGCCGCGCTTGGGTATCCAGTTGATGTTTAAGTTGTTGACTAGCTTGCGGGTATGACTGTCACCGATAGTGCCGCTGCTGCGCTCGTCAATATAATCCAGGCGGTTTAGCCAGATCCAAGCACTGCCTGATGGGCGGTGGGCATAGGATAACCGTGCGTTGGCTTTGCGCGACTGGTTAACAGCGGAGCGGGTGCCAGTATAGATGACACTGGACGCGAGTATGCGCCCAGCGTCGAGGGTGCGTCGGAAACCGATGCGAAAATTGATTTTTTCGTCAGTGTCGGAGGTGCGCCATTCGAGGTTGCTATTGGCGCCCCAAACGGAGTCGTTGTAGTTAGCGCCTAGCGTAACGGCGGTGTAATCACCGATTGCCGTATCGGATGCGCGAGGGAGGGTAGCATCGAGCTCTAAGGGGACGGTATTGCTCAGCGTCTTGGCGCGGTCAATACCAAAATCGGCGTTCCAGAATTCGTTTATCCGCCACTTCTGCACTAGGCCAAGATTGCTATAAAGACGCCCGCTGTCGAGTGAGCTCTGATTGCCCAGCGAGGCCGCCATTTCGCCGCCATTCCATAGCGGTGTGCGCAGACCAGCAAGCGTTATGTTGTTATTGATGTCTGCACCGCGCGATAATTCCTGCTCAACGAACAGCTTGGTTTGTGCAAAGATATTGTAATCAGCACCTACTTTTAAGCGGTCGGGGAAATCCCAGCTTTGCGCTTTTCCTACGTTGATTTCGGAATCGGCGCGTAAGGTAATTTTCTGGCCGGCGAAGGTGTAGGCCCCGCCTGCGATTGCCAGCTCGCTATCGCGGGTGACTCCTAGGCCGTTATCATCGTAAGCTAAACGCGCGCCGTAATATGCGCTCATGCTGCCCAAGTTGTGATTGAAGCGCCCCTCAATGACATCGCGCTGGGACTCAACAACACCCAAGTTTTCCTCACGGTAGACTTCTGCTTGCACTTGGAGGGTATCGGAAATTTTCATCCGCAGCTCACCGCCGGCTTTGCGCTTATTACTCTCGCTACCTGCCTGTTGGCCGATGCCGAAACCGCCTTGCTGCTCGCGGATATACACTTTAGCGTCGCGATGAATGAGTTCCACCTTCCATGCATCACCATTAAGCTCGAGATTGGATACCTCGCGTTTACTTCGCGCGAATTCGGCCTCCAGTTTGGTTGCGTCGCCTATCTTCCAAGTGGCGTCTATTCCTTGTAGATTGCCGCTTGCGCCCTCAGTACCATCACTCACCAACGTGGCGCCGATTTCCAGTTTGTCGCTTGGTTTGATGTTAACACGCCCGCCGGCGGTGAGGGTTTCGTCGTTTGGGTCACCAGACTCATATTCGGCAATAATGAATACCTGATTAAATGCGGCATCACGGGTGTTAACCGGCCGTTTGAAGAAAAGCGTGCCATTGATGTAATCAATATCGTAATCCAGGTAGCGTGTCATGCTCTGGGTGGAAACAATGTTTTGCGATTGGAAGCGCTCACGTACCTCAATACGCACTTTATCTGAATTATCCAGAATATTTTTGCGCGAGAGCTGGTATAGCCCTGACGTGCCATCGCCCGCAAGTTCGTCTTTTACGTAGGCTTGTGACGTCATTGTGGCGAAGGCGGTATAACCCGCAACCTCTCCTTTGTACTCCGATTTTATACCGGTGACAGTCCGACTATAGCGTGCAAATTCAGTGGTGGTAAGACCGGTGTCGTAATCGCCAAACATCACGTAGAACTGCTTGCGTTCTATTTTAAGATAAAGCTTACTTGTGCTTGGTGCGTCGAACGCCGGTTGGGTGGCGTCTGCATATAGTGTGTAATACAGACTAGGGTCTATTGCCTGGTTTAGATTGGCGAGCTTCGACCCACCGGTCCCTCTGTGCTTGGCAGAATCATACGCGATGGTCATTAAATACTCGCCTTTGATGGTGCCTTTAGCGTAAAAAGCAAGTCGGTCGCCGTCATACAGTTGAGTGTCTGCCTCAGCTTCGCTCAGCGCGGACAGGTTACCGGAGAGTTCCTTGTGGCCGAGTGTACCTTCGGCAAATCCCACCAAAATCCAGTCGCGCTGGCCGGCTTCTAGCCAGGTGCGCATTTCTTGTTTACGTCCGTTGTTGAATTCAAAATTGAGCTGGGCTTCGCCGGATTGCGTGGTCGGCATAAGCTCGATAAGGGCCACACCATCTTCGCCAACTCTAAAACGCGGCTGGTCGATGCTGCTGCCGAGCGGGTTACGTTGGATGGCATCGAAGCGCTCAGCAGATTGATAGGGGCTGTTCAACTGGAATTCACCGTTGCTGGCGCGGCGCATTTTGTAGCCGTCCTTATCAAAAAAGCGAAGTGCGATAATGGGGCGGGTTTTACCATCGGCGATGAGGTGCGATTGCTCGGGAACAAATTCGAAGCGGTCTGGGCTCAGGGTATAGTGGATGTTGCGACTCTGGCGCAGCACCTCTTTGCCCTCAGCATCTGTAACAATCAGCTCCATCAGGTTGTCGCTTGTCTTAATGTGAATGCCGCTCCAAGTGGCTAACATCAGGCTGCGCGCGGCATTGAATGTCGCGCCCTCGTAATATAGCGGATTGACTTCCTCGCCGTTCAGCTTCAATGTGGCGTGCTGGCCGGCCTCTAGCTTCACCGCAGCCTTAATAGCGGGCAAAGCGGGCAGAAAAGTTTCCTGAGGGTGGAGCCATTCGGCCCCGGGCTGGGCGCTCGCTAACCATTGTGCGTTGTAGGGGAGTTTCTCGACGAGATTGAGGACATCAGTTTCTACTCCCTTATGTGCAGTCTTGTTTTCAATGGATTCGATGCGCGGGATGACGGCGAAATTTTCTACTGAGACAGGGTCAGCCGCTACCTGCACTTCGGTGCGTGGCAACGCCACATTGTTGCTCGTGGAAATTGTTACGAAGCGCGTCATCAGTATTAGTTTGAGCTGTTTTTGCTCTGTTGTTTGCTTTAGATCAAGCGTAAAAGTGCGCGCCCATGAGCCCTGTTGTTGCGGCAAACGTAATGTCAGGAAACTATCGCTACTGGTCAGCGCTTTGCTTGCCTTGCCGTCGAGTTGCGCGCTATCAGGCACAACCTTTACGCCCTCTGGCAGCAGGAGTGTCGACGAGGAGGGGCCCACATCGCCTGCGCCTTGTAATTCGAGTTTAACCTGCACTATGTCACCGTCGCGCTTAGCTATCAGACGCTGGGTAAAACGCATTTCCTTAGGCACTTTTTTCTGCACGTGGAAATCCGCACGCCAGAGGCTGCCGCCACGGACGTTGACGAACTGCGAGTAATTGCGTCCCCCAAAGCGTGAATTTTCCTCGCAGGTCATCACTTCATAATTAGCGGGCAGTGACTCCACGTCTAGTTGCACGACATGCGTGCCAGGGCGGATGTTGTCGGCGTGCCAGCGGCCATCTTTGTCAGTCAGGATAGTGGTGCCATCTTCCAACATGATTTGCGCGTTTTGCAAACCGTCTTTATCGTTGTCGACTCTATCGTCGCAAGAGCCAATGATGACGCGCCCCATTAGTATGGCTCGGCTGCGCATTAGGTCTTCGCGCACGATCACGCTAGCGCGCGCGGTGTTGGATGTGTGCGCACCGATAGAGACAGCAATGTTTTCGGCTTTGCCGGCTTTTGCGCCAGCTGTCACCTGCGCTATATAGTTAAGTGTGACCGAGTCCACGGCTGGAATATCACCCAGTGCAAAGGTGAGCGTGCGACCATCCGCAGAAATCACTGGAGCGGAATGCAACTCGCTATTCAGACGAGTCGACCCCGCTTGGTAACGGAACCCCAGCGGCAGGCGGTCTGCTATTTGAACATTCAGCGTCGCGTTGAGGGGGTCATTGTTGGTGATCGTGAGTGTGTAAGGCACGTATTCCCCTTCGCCGACCACCGACTTTGCGGCGTTCTTGGTGATTTGCAGATCGCCGCCGACCGGATCGATTGGAATGTCGATGTGACGCTGTAGTTTATTTGACTGGATCAGGAACGGTGTGTCGAAAGAGGCTCCGGCGCCGGGCGAACCCAATATATTAAAGCCTTTGGGCATGCTGTCTGAGGAGACAACCGAGGGGAATGTGTACCCGCTAGGGGGGGTTACTCGCAATACATAATTACCTGGAAAAAGCTGCGGAAAACGATAAGTTCCACGCGGCAGAACAACGCCACCACACTGCGCAAAGTTCGAACCGGTGACTATCGGGTTGGGTGAGGCATTAATGCCATCATTGCAGAGCACCGTAGCCAGAAGGCCAGTATCGGCGTTGGTTAGTGTCACGATTGCGCCATCCACGAGCAGTCCATTAACAGCATCAAATACCACGCCATAAGGATCGACCAGTGCATTGGCCGTGACGTTCCTTTTCGAGCCCCCTTCACTAAGATAGCTATAGAGAGCATTGAGCTGGGTGTTTATATCGACCGAAAGCATACAATTGTCGTTGGTTGCGGGCGCTGAAGTGGTTTGGATCGCGCCGATGAAAAGGCTTGTGTCCACCCCAGTTTCGGTTAGCAGTAGGGTTTCATGGTCGTTTGAAACAGTGTCAGTATCACTGGTGATCGTCACCAACACGGTTTCGGCTAGCGCTGGATTTTGATTTAATGCGTGGTCGCTGGTTTCTATATAGATAGTTTGCCCACGTTGGTAAAACTGTGTCGGTTCCAGTGCGACGCTCTGGGCGCCGGAACCTGCAGACAAATCTACCTGCCCAGTGCTGGCAGACGACTCGCACATCGATGCTATTACCGATGTACGAGTCCCACTTGATTTCTGTGCCATGAACTGGATGGTTGCATCGGTTACCACTGCGACTGCCGCGGTTTTGGTATAGTTAGCACCGGATATCGAGTAAGTCGCTATCGCCGTATTGGTGAGTTTGGTGCCGGGCAGTGTGGCAGCCCATGCAGTTGAGGACAAAAAACAAAACACGCAAGCAAAGCACACTTTTTTGTTAGCACGCCACATTTTTTTTAGGCTAACCACAATCACTTCAACTACTTGGCTAGCCAAGTAGTTGAAGCAAAAGGAGGTAGTCTTGTGTGACGTCATTACATGGGTCTCACTTAGTTGGGCGTATTAGCGCCATGATCTTATTTGATGACAGCGCGGAACGAGACTTTACTGGTTTCGCCGACACCGAGTTCGCCCTTATACACCCAACGCAGGTGAGTATAATCGGAGGTCAGCGCGGGACGTGTATCGCCTTCATTGGTGGTAATGATGAGTTTGTCGGGCGCGTCGTATTGATTGCCGCCGTCAATTGAAAAGGTGATTTCTGTATTGTCCCCGTTGGCGCTCAGATAAGTTGTATCGTTAGGTATGGGGTTGGTGATAACAATATTACCTGCTGATTTATTGCTAATGTTTTCAAAAGTGGTGGTGTAGATGATTTCATCCCCCGGAACGGCAGTGTCTACTCGAGTGCGCTTGGTCTGCGTCTTGCCGTCTTTATCAACAACGTCGGTTTCTTTTTCGGCAATACTGCTGATTTTTATCGCTCCGGGATCAGCAGCGTGGGCGGGCAGCGCAAATACCGCTAGCAAAGCTGCGGTGCAAAGGACGCTGATGAAATGCTGTTTGAATATAGTGTGATTGAACATCGTACTCTCCAATGGGTTAATTAATGGTCGTTCGGAAGGTGAAACTAAAGGTCGTTGAGGCGGTAATGATCCCCGCTGTAACGATGACAGTGTTGGTGCTGAACTCGGCGTTATCGCTATCAATGGCATCGCTCTTGGCCGCGCCATTCACAAATATGCTGTCGGATACATAGGTCATATTAGTGGCAATGGGGTTAGTAATGACCAGGCCATCTATATTGTTGGTCACGGGCATCTCGATTTGGTAGGTTAGTATAGAGCCAGGGACGAGTCCGCAGCCATCATCATCACGGTCGTCATCATCATGATCGTCATCATCATGATCGTCATCATCAT
>Ga0307488_10002378_pt1 | contig 15975 bp, 8 predicted proteins | sample SB02metaG_FD_202248 | JGI IMG/M metagenome (GOLD analysis project Ga0307488, IMG submission 202248) | Sea-ice brine microbial communities from Beaufort Sea near Barrow, Alaska, United States - SB 0.2 | ecosystem: Environmental > Aquatic > Marine > Coastal | place: USA: Alaska | collected 2017-05-06 | reverse complement strand
CAAATATTTCTTTATTGTCTACAATAGATAACAGTTGCTTTTCAAAATCACTTATGACTTTTCTTTGCTCTTTAACTGCAACACTTAGTTCTGTCATTTAATTTAATTTAATATGATGATTGAGATATTTCAGAAGATACGGCAAACAAATTGTATTTAATTCCTGGATTCAATACTATAGTACTAGATGGAATTATCATCTGAACTGTTGAAAAGAAACCTTTAATACCTGTCATAGATTCTCCAAATAAAACTTCTCCTTGCGTTGCGACTGAATTGTTCACTAAATTTGCAAAATATTTATTTTCTTTTCTTTTAAATTCATTTGAAAATAAATCAGTTTCCAATTGCCCTATAGTGGTTGGCATAGTATAAGGTAAAATAGGATAAGCTGAATCATTTACAGTTGTAACACCATCTTGTAATGTAAACTCTAATCCTTTCATGGTTTGTAATTGCCACCCGTTAGAACCTTCGTAGTTTAAAGTTTTAAATGTTTTTACAATAGATGGATTAGAGTTTAAAACTAGATCAATACTAGAATCACTCGTAACACCATAAAAATTACAAAAAAGATTACTTGCATTATTTACATTAGTATAATGTCTATATACAACATCTGGAGCATTATCTGTAGATAATCCATCTTTTATACTATAAAAATTAGCACCAATACTAAACATGTAGTTTGGTCTAAAAGTTAAAAATGAAGACCATCCTAATACATTTTCATCAAACACAACTGTTTTGTAAGATGGAGATGTGGTTTCGTCAGCTAAAGGACTTGTTTGTTGAATAGAAAGTATATAATTTTTTGTATGCATATCCCAACCACCAATCATTCTTGTATTAGATACGTTAGATAGTTCATCTCTAAAAAAATCATGCATACCATACGACGATATTTCTGTCATACCATCTTTAGATAATCTCATAACAGCATTACGCTTGACATCTGTAAAATATTTTCTGTAACCGTAAACAGCAAAGCTTTCTGGATTATTAGATATACCATATTTACCCGCATAAGCAACTATCTGACCAATAACTGCAGGTGATGAAGTTAATGTAGCGTTTCCTTCCGCAGAGTATATAGCGTCTTTATCTATTAAAGCCCTACTAACTTTATCTTGTTGAAATATAATTAAGTTTGTATCTTCAGCATATAACTTTTGTATAGAGCCATTAGCCGGATTAGCTGATTTTGTTATATCTTTACCAACTGAAAATTGATTTGTATTATTAACTCCAGTTCGTGAATTAAATAAACCTGAATATATTAACGAAGCGGTTCTAGTTTCTTGAACTGCATCTTCTTTACCTAAGTACGCTTTAACACCTAAATCAACTATAGTATTATTATACCCTCCTCTAATTCTAGCTTCTTCAATATACCAATCTTGCGTAGCATTAACAGGGAACGCAGCTGGAATATTAGCATAAGGTGGTGTGGGCCTAGTTGGCGCGTCTACTATACTCTTCATTTTTTTTAGCCAAAACGAGTTGAAATACTTTAATTCTAATGTTGCCGACATACTTTTATTATCACTTATTTTTATAATTTATTACTAAACATCAAGCCCGTAAGGAAAATATCTAATAGTTGGTACAGCACTTGGGCCAGGTGGATTTTGTGTTCTACAATATCCAGCATATGCTCCTGTGTCTGGAGTCGGTGGAGTTGTTGGAAACTTTTTACCATCTGCAGTTGTAAATCTAGCGCTATACGTGTACAAAGAAGAAGTTGAAATATCTTGATAAGGTGTTAAGCCTGCAGCTTTAAAACCATAATATTTAGTAATATCTAAATTATCACTTCCAGTCTGCTGGAGAGGTGATGTAAAGCTTGTATTGGTAAAAAACTGTGTTACATATTCTCCATAAGGAATTGGTGAGTATACGGTGTTTGTACCAAAATTACAATTAAAAGAAGACGTAGCTGCTGCTAAATTTCCAAATCCAAATTCAAATGGATAAGCTTCACCTAAAGCAGCGGTTGATGTAAAATTAGAATCATCTCTTACATTATTACCGTTTTCTATAACACAAGTAGAATAATGTAAATCATTAGAGTTACACCACGCTATTAATCTATTATTACTTTCATCACCGCTTATTGTAGAACCTTCATCAAACAATATAGCATATTCCCCTGGTTGATCAAATGCAAATATTATTTGAGCATAACTTGTAAATACACCTGTCAAATTTCCAGTGTTTAATGCATAAGCATTTCCAGTACTTCCTCTGTCTGCTGGAACGTATGCTTGAAGATTATTATTTATATCTTTTATTTGAGCCCATGTATCGGTGACAGAAGTTCTATGATAAACTCTAAACTGAGCTGTGCCTTGAAGTAGTGACATATACCCACTAGGGAATGGCGCTGAGACAGGGACAGCGTTATTTTGAGCTAAATTGCAAGACAATACCACTGTGCCTTGAGTTAATGCCGCACCTAGTCTCCATGGATTACCAGCTAAATATGCTCCTGCTCCGGCGTTACCTCCGTTTTCTGTTGCTTTAGCACCTACTATTGTTATACCTTCCCAGTTATCACCAGTACCAGTTAAATAACCTGTATAATCTGAACCGGTTCCACCTAAATACCATATTCCACTTACTGCCGTACCGCCTGCAGCTCTATTATAATAACTATTGTCACTAGTATTAGGCGCTGTAAATGTTTTTGCTCCACTAGTAGATGTAGAAGGAAAACTAACAGGTCCTACTGCCGTTTCAATACATGAAGATTTTACTGAATCATTGACTTTTTGAGGCCCAATAGTTATTATTTGATCTCTTTCTATAAACAAAAACCCTGGAGTATCTGATTGATTACTTTGGTTGGTAGCATCTTTTAGTTTAACTTTAACAGTGTATGTTCCATAACCTACACTGCTTGAGCCATTAGTTTGATATAAAGATCCGCTTTGACTACCTATACTAAAGTTTGCACTTGGAGTTACACTAGTTATTGACCAATATAAATCTTGTGTTTTTATTGTATTACTAGAACCATTTATACCAACATATGTAACAAAAGGATTAGCTTCATCTGCTCCTTGAGTTACATCAGCAACAATGTCTGTAACTGAAAAATCAGGAATCACATTGGTTAATTGCCCTGTTTTCGATAAATTAGGTGAATCTGTTGTAACTCCGTTAAGTATTGTTTTTAGTCCTGGAAAAGTAAATGTATATTGATCTCCTTGATTAGATCCAATTTGATAAACAAAAGCATCATCAAGAGATAATAATTTTAATTTAAGTCTATATCCATATCTATTAACATCACCACTTATGTTGTTTTGCTCTAATACAAACTTAGTTGTTGGGCTATTTATAGTGTTATCTGTAGCATTCATTTCCCACGCTACATTTCCTGCAGAATCACTTTGACTTATTTCGCCTATAGTACCTAATGTAGGCAGTGCGTTTATATAAGAATAACTAGTGTTTGTTTTAAAACTTACTCCTTCAGCAGATGCAGGCCAAAAATACTCCGTAACATAATCATTGTTAACCATGCTTTCTAGTTGGACATACGCGGACTCTGAAAAACTTACAGCACCTTCAAATCCAGTGTCTATGTCTGAATTTAAATCAGCAATTAATCCTTCACTTGCTGTTTCCCAAAATATATCTAATAAAGAATCAACAGGTTCTGTTTCATAAATAGCTAAAAATGGAACCATATTAGTATTCGCATCAGTTGTTGATGTAACACCTATAGCTGTTGTAGTTGCTAATCTAGCGATTAATGGTTTACTATCTATCTGATATATATTAGCTTGACCATCAGAACTTAAGTTTAAAAAGTCCATGTTAGAGTCATTTGTTGTAGCTATACTAATTGCTGTGTCTGTGCTTGTGCCAGGAAAAGATTGTTTATTATTTTTAGGATCATTAGTTGTAGCAGGAGTGCTAACAACTAAAGTGTTTTCTACTCTAGGAAATAATTGAACAGAGCTTCTAAATTGTTTTTGATCAGGTCCAACTTCGGCTAAATCTCTAGGTACTTTGTTTATATTGTCATTTATTAAAACTATGTTTGACGTAGTACCAAGTGGGTCTGCAGGAAAAGGTATTGGAGCGGGGGCAGCGCCTGTTGTTACTTCAGGATAACCCTTTAATATACCTGGAAGGTATACATTATAATAGTCTTGTTCATTTTGTTTTACAACAACTTTATAAGAATACCATCCTGTTTCATTTAATGTATATGCATATTTTAAATCTGCAACAGTAGTTGAGCTTCCTATTGCAGCGCTATATATTGATTTGTTTATAGCTCCGTCACAAGTGACTGTATAGGTTGTTCCACTTACTGGAGCACCAACTTGTGGCGCTATAACTTTAACATAATCTACATACTCTCCTCTTAAATAAGTTCCAACAGCGGGTAAAGTTGGAGGAGTTGCAAGAGCGTCAAATGATAAGGTAAAAGTATATTGTGTTTGATTGGTGTTAAAAGTAGGTGGAGTAGCGGTATCAAAAACATTAAAACCAGTTTTATCACCTGTTCTTATAGCATACAAACCTGGTGTTCCGGTTTGAAAGTTAGGATTATAAGAGCTAGCCGAAGAGTCTAATCCACCCGATATAGAAGTGTTTACTATAACTTGTAAAGCATCACCAAACCAGTTTTTCATATTTTCTGCAACAGAATCATATGGAGAAAAAAACGTTGATCCTAAATAGTCTGTATTTTTAACAATTGCAGAGACTGGAGATAATATAACTGGAGATTGTCTACCAAATTTATCTGCTAAAACAAAACCTACTTGGTAGTTTCTATTTTGTTTCAATGTATGGTTAGGGTATTCAATCCAGTTATCAAATATTGTTGTGTTTTTTGGCTCTGCTCTTACTTCGTAATCTATATCTCCTGGCGGAGTATATCTATCTGTATAGTTGCCATATATAATTCTACCACCTGCTGTTTCTTGAGCTAAAGCTCGCACAGGCACTTTATCATAAACTCTTACGGTTTGATCCTCTGTTAGTGTTTTGTAAGGTTTTCTAGATTGATAATTGTATGTAAAAATATTAGTATTAGCAGTAGAACCATTTTGAATCTGAGCAATAGTTAAGGTGTCTAAAACTTTTGAAACTAACCCATCAGATTCTTTGTATAAAACATCTAACGATCTTATTTTGTATATTGGAGTCACATCTCCACTAAACACTTCTGGTAATGAAATCAACAACTCTACGTTGTTTACATTGTTTTCCATCCAATCTAGTATAGTGCTTCTATAAGCTGCATCTTCATCACCACTTAAAAAATAACCTTTTTGTTTAGGTATATAGGCTATTTGAGTGAATGGTGCCATTAAAGAATATTCACCATCATCATATTGAAACCTGTAGCTAAACCTTACATAGCGATCTTCGATATAATCAGGATCACCAGGCCAGGTTGCGTCACCAGATTTATCAGTCATTGTCGATATTAAAAACGTAAGATAATCTCCTGCTAAAACCGTTACACCTGTAAAACCAGGTATTTGACTAGCTATAGTCACTGTATTTCCAGTAACATTTGTAACCATAACAAACTGATCTCCTTTAACCTTATCTATTGAATTAGCACCTCTAGAGGTCATTTGCATACCTACTTCGATATCTGTTGCATCTTCAACTATTATCTGAAAAAGATCTATTGGAGCAACAAATTTAAATTGAGTGTTTATAGGTATAGTAACATTAATATTTGCTTGATAAGTTTGAACTGTTGAACCAACTGGAGGAACAGTTGTTGTTCCAGGCGCGGCATTTAAAAAAGCATCACTAACACCATCTGTTGCCACTGTAGTTCCATCAAGAAATTGAATTTTTATAACTCCAGCACCATAAGCATTCCATGCATCACTTCTACCTATTATAATAGCATCACCTTGGATGTTTTGACCAGCTGTTGTTGCAGCTGTGGTACTATCTGTAGAATTTAAAGGATTAATAGGGTTACTATTAGCTAGAGTTTCTACTTTTTTAACTAAACTTATAGCTTGATAAGGATTATATTTTGCAACTGAAATCTGTGATTCATTAGTATAATAACCAGCTGGATTAGTTACATTAATCTTTCTTGGTTGATTCCTATTATCTGTGAAAAATAACAAGTCTTCTATTATGCTAACCTGTATAGGATTTGTAGTTGAAAAATTAAGAAAATTATTATCAACTAGTAAAGTAATATTAGCTGTATCAGCTATACTCCAAGAGTAAATAATACAACGATTATTTGCACCTATAAACTGTGGAGCACTAACATAGTTTGGACCATTAGAATCAGTGTAGTTAGTGGCAAAAACATAAACTTTTCCATTATTTTCATCAGACAAATACCCAATCACCTTCATGTTGTTTGCTGAAATTGGAGCAGCACTTAAAATGGTAGCAGGTAATATAGAATTCCCCAGAACAGTTTCTAATGAGCCTATATCATCTGATTCAGATTTACCTACAGATACATTCTGCGCGTCTCTATATTCACCATTAGGTATAAGTCTATCATCCAAGTCTTTATTCATCTTGGACCTTAGAAAACTATTCTTTATTTCTGCCATGTTTAGTATTTAAGCCATTTAGACTGTCCTCTCATAGTCTGAATCATTTCAGCAGATTTAAGGTTAGATAATCTTATTTTAGCATTTCTTAGTTTAGCACTTTTTTCTTTTTGGAACCTTCTAACTACGTATTCTTGTATACCAACACTAGTAGAAAGTATGGAATATATTATATGAGCATATAAAGCTTCTTCAGCCATTTTAGGTATTCTCATGTCTAAATCATAAGCATTACCATCCGATACGTATTCTATAACTATTAATTTTGATTTTAAGTCACTACTAAAAGAAAAAACACCTTCTCTTTCATTTACAGTAAACCATCCGTTTCTTTGGCTTGTAACAGGGTCTAGTCCATATCTTTGACCTAAAGCTTGATCATATAAGCTATTGTATAGAATGTCAGCGTTAGCAAAATCATTTATAAATGCACCACTAATTCTTCTTGGATCATTAGCAGCCCAAGCAGCTTCTGTTTGAGAGGTACCATCAAGATTTTCATCTTGACTATCCTGTGTAGGAGACCCTAATTGATCTTGAACTGGATTTGAGTAAGGGTTTGTTGTTAAAGTATTTGCTGGAAAAATAGTATGTTGTACGCCTAAACCATCTATCCATGAAAGCCGAACGTAATTAACATAGTCTTGTGGAATTATAATATTTAAAGCATCGTTAACAGTCAATTCTTGAGATCTAGTAGATTTTAAAGTATCATAACTAAATTCTTGTAATCCTCTTCTAGCATGAAATATAACATCAGTTCTTTTTACACTAGGTATAAGTTTTCCTACACCAACGTATCCAATTAAAAAATTATCTATAACATCTACAAGTCTAGTATATTCGTAACTACCACGACCTTGTTGTAAAGTGTTTTCGTTTAGTTGTATTTTTAGATAAGTTGTAGCCGCTAGATAAGAAGCTATAGTAACAATATTCCCAGTCATTGACCAAGGAAGTGGAGAATTAAAGTTTAAAACTGTAGCAACAGCTGGTATTCCAGCGGCTAAAGTAATATTACAAACAAAAACTGTTGAACTTGTAACAGATGTTATTGTTCCATAAGTTTGAGTTCCAGCTGCATTTTTAATTAGCATACCAGGAATAAGCTTAATGTTTGCAACAGCAATAGTTAATGTAGATGTTCCAAAAACAACTGCAGTACCATTACTTGTAGCTGTAGATGTTGCGACTGCTGCTGTAGGTGTTAACGATGTCCACGTTAAAGCGTCTGAACTAGTTAATACATCAAAACTATTTAAAAGATAATTATTGTTTAATGGATCAGAACTACCATACGCTAAAGCAGTATCAAAAGTGGACGTCATTGTTAAGCCTGCACCCGCTGTAGTAATATATTGCTGCTGAGCTCCTGCGTAATATTGTCTGTTAGTTTCGGTGATTAAACCACCATTAGGTGTTGACATAGATTAACTTTTTTGATTCATGTTTTGTTGAGCAACTTCTTGTGCTGCTATCTGTATAACTTGCGGGTCTTTTATAACAACACCAGCGTATAATAGTGTTTTTAATATTATTTCAGTTTGTTCAGAGGGATGTAGCTCAAAGTCTACAGAAGAAGCTCCTGAATAAGAATACGACCCATTAGTGCTTAGTATAAAGCCCCAGTTTGGGTTTAAAGGTGTTTTAATATATGATGCAGATATTCCTGATTGAATAGTTGTTGGATAAACTATTATCTTTTTGTTTTCATATAAATATACAGGATAAGTTGTAGATGGTTTAGTTAGATTAGAAGAATTTAAATGAAATATCTCTCCTCTATCAACTCTTTGTAATTCTTGTTGTGGTAAAGCACCATTAGTATAGATAACTGTTCCAAGCTTATATAAATTAGCACTAGTACTACTTACTGTTAGCGTTCCTGTTACACTTACTCTTCCATTGTCTGGCCAAGCTTGTGGCGTGCTAAAAGTTATTTGACTAACTTCAAACGCTGCAATAAGGTAAGGACCTGTTACTTCTGTAATGACAGGAATACCAACATTAGCTGTTGATGAAGAGAATATATTATATCCAACAGGATAAGGACCAGCACTATCGTATAATGTAATTTGTGAAGTACTATTAGCTGGAGCAGTACCACCTCCTATGCTACCAGTTCCTAAAGTAACTAAAACGTTAGTTAGAGATGTTGTTGGAATAGAAGCTGCACCAAACGTTATGATATTGTTAGTTAAAGTAAAATTTGTTACGGCATTACCTTGTAAAGTTACTGTTACTTGATCTGCTAATTGTGCTGCGCTTATGTTTGTTATAGTGTAAGAAGCTTGACCAGTTGTTTGGAAACTTTGCGTAAGCGGAGTGCTTAACTGTGGTAAAGAAAAACTACCATTAGAATAGGTAGTATTATCATATCTTTTAAATATAGAGATTTTTTCATCAAGACTTACAACTCTATCGGCGTAGTCTGTATCAGTTTGTGGAATTCGTATTTGCTGATTAAGATCTTCAAAATATCTTTCAAATATTTCTAATTGAACTTGAGCACCTATTTTATTAAACTCTAAAGGTGTCATTAAACCCCTTTGTTCTTTATTAAGTATTAATAAAACGGTTTGATATACAGTATTTACGTTTATTGCCATTTTAGTATTTTAGTTAATAATGGAAGGGCCGTTTTTTAAGCGACCCACCACTATATTTATAGTCACATGTTATTGTAACTTTTTCTCAATTGTTTTGAAAACTTCTACGCCTTCGTCAGTCTTAAACCACGCAGCTAATGCTGAATACGGGTTTTCATCAAACGGTATAGTAAATAGTTTTCTATTGTTAGATCCCCAGTGGAACTCTCGTTGGTCTTGTGATATTTTAATAATATCTTGTTCTACAGCTCTAATACCTGTATTTCTTAATCCAACGTTTTCATCACCTGCTATCTCCATGAATGCCTTAGGATTTTTTCTAGCCATTAATAGTAGATCTCTTTTTATTTCTTTAGAGCTCATAGTAGTAACTTCAGATCCTTTTTCCACTCTTAAAACAGCTTCTGCGTGATCTATTTCCATATTTTTAGCTGCGTTCATTGCATCTAGTTCTAAATCTAGATCAGCTAATTCATCTTTAGCAATTTCTAACGGTAAAAACTCTGTATATATAATACCAGTTTTTGGGTGATAAAGTGAAAGTAATTTTTGTAAATTTTGTTTTTCTTTAGGTACTTTTAACACACCTTTCTCGAAAACAATATGACCTAATGTAGACTCTCCTTTTTGTTCATCAACAAACGGTGAGTTTTGGTTAGTGGCATATCTTAATTCTCTTTGTTCATTCTTTGATGGATCAAACCATAATAAAGGATAACGTCGAGTGTGTTTAGACCCTAAAGTATATGTTAAAGGTTCAGTGTTTCCTTTTAAAAGATAAACCCTGTCTTTTACTTCCCATTCAGGGATTTTCTTTGTTTGTTTTTTTGTAGCAACTGGAGCTTCCATAATAGGTGCTTCAACAGTCAACTCTTCTTTCGTATTTTTTGACATGATATAATATAATATAATTAATAAAAGTAATAATTACCCCCGTCAGTTCAACGAGGGTAACTACTACGGTAATTCTAGCTTTGGAACAATACGAAATTGTTTGCAGCTTGAGTAATAAGACATCTTTCAGATAGCCAGTTGACTTGCATAAAGTCATTTGCAGTAGTGTAAGCACCACCTGCAGAACCAGTAATCCAGTTTTTGTATCTTCTGTCGTCTCCTTGCGAAGCTCTGTATCTTACGTGCAAGAATGGTCTTCTAATGTTAGTACCAAGTGATTGGTCATATACAGTTGAAGTTCCAGCAGGTATTAATACACCGTCGATACCATTTACAGCAACACCACCTCTTGTAGAAGCGTCATTTAAGTATTTCCATGAAGTCTTGTAGAAATCATAAGAACCTCTTCTAAATCCAGAGAAACCTAAATTAAGTGCCATGTCTTGAGAATTTTCAAATAAACCATAAGCAACACCACCAGAGAATCCAGCAGAAAGTTGTCCTAGCATATCATCAAAATCAAGATCAGTAGATCTATTTAAGAAAAGCATGTTTTCTTCGATAGCTCCCTGAGTATCTAAGTTCTTAAGAACTTGATCAAAGTCACTGATACCAGTACCAGCAGAGAAACCTGTGAAAACGTTTCCTCTTGCTTGAATAGCAGCAAATAAACCTTGAGTACCATGTGGTATAGCAGCACCGGCAGCAGCAGTAAATCCTGGCACCTGATTAGCAGCAATAGATCCAAATGCACCAGCAGCAGGGGCTAATTCACCTTCAATCATGGCCATTTCTAAGTAGTCATCAAATCTTAGTCTTGTTTCAGACTCAGACTTTAGATACCATAAGTACCCTGATGTACCATCTTCTGTAGCAACTTCTACCCAACCGATTTGAGCCATATCAGAACCATTAATTTGGAATGAATCTTTTATGATAATTGGTTGATTAGAAAATTGAGTGAATTGTGGTTGGATAGATTTTACACCACCACCAGCATTAGTCACCTGTGGAGCTCCAGTTCCTTTTGCGAAGATAGAACCATAAACAAATAGTTTAAGTGTTCCAGCTCCAGCAGCTTGATTTGCAAAACCACCAGCAGCAGCAGCAAAACTAGCAATTGCAAATGGATAAGCTAAAACAACTGTTGCAGCAGCTCCAGGAGTTACAGCACCAACTATAGCTTTTACAGTAACACCAGTTGCAGGATCCATAACAACAATCGTGTCATTAGGAAAAATTGCATTCTGTACATTACCCGCAAGAGTAGTAGGAATAGATAAAGTTGTACTTCCAGCAGCACCTGTAGAGGCAACACCAGTATAAGACACATGTAATCTATTTTGTTCAGACCAAATTACTTGATCAGATGTCATTGGCATTTCAGCGCCAACCATTCTTAGGAAACCGTTTAAAGTTCTATTTCCATATCTTTCAACTTCTTGTTCATATATCTCAGGAAGATATTGTTGAGCAAAAGTACCTCCACCCGCCGCAGCGTTAAAGTTTAGGTAGTTGTTAGCTAAAGCTAACTGTGATTGCGAAGGTATTAAACTACCAAACGCCGGATTTATTACACCCATAATTTTAAATTGTTTTAATTGTTAAATGTTGTTTTCTTGACTTTTAATCTTGAAGAATCAAAACCGCTCACCGCTTTAACTTTTAATCCACCAACAAAAACATCTTGATTAGGACTTGCCCTAACATCTGTTGTTATGTTTTTAGATTTTGCAACAAGATCTTTAGTAGCATCGGATTTACCCTGCTCATAAAAATGCTGTGCAATAGTATCTACGTTTTCAGCGGCGTACATAGCTTTGTGATAACCTTTAACATCCTTTACATTACCTTTTTCATCTAAGAACTTCTTAATTGTGTTTGTAATATTCGATTGTTTAGTTGCAACTTCATCAGGATTTTTAACTCCATACCTAAATTTCTTTTCCCCTACTTCGATGTCAAAACCTTTGAAATCTTTAGAGAAATAATCTTTAGTGTTAGATTTAAAATCTTCATGTTGTTGTTGAGCTATATTTTGCTCTTCGTTGTAGCGATTGAAAAAGTCAGTGGCTTTTTTCTGATCTTGAGTAACTCCGGGTCTCAACTTGATTTCCTCGTAGTATTTACTTTTTAATCCTTCTAAATGCCCTTTGGCTTTTGCAACCTCTTCTTTATATGCGAGTTTCTTTTTACGAACCTCACGTTCCTCGTCCACTTCTTCATCAAATGAAAAGTTATCTTCAATCATGAAGTTAATCTCTTCTGAATCTAAGTGGGATTTGGCTTGTTTATAATACTCTCTTAAAAGAGTATCGTTGTCTACATTAGAATAGTCAGCATTTAACCTAACATAATCTTCTAACGTTCCACCTGTTTCTTTCATAAAGTCTACGACTTTTTCGATGTTTTCAGGTAGTGTAGCTATTTCTCTTGCCTCTTCAGGTGTTGGAGAAAGAACCTTTTTTTCTAATTTTTCACCTATTTGTTGTATCTCTTCTTCAACAACCTCTTCAATGGGTTTTACTTCTTCTTCTTTAACTTCAGAAATCGGTCCGGACTCTTTAGTTTCGTCTCCAGATCCCACGCTTTGCAATCCCAATTCGGATCCTTCCTTGCGTAACACGCCGCTCTCTGCTTTTGGTTCTTGAATGGCATCTGTTTCTGTTTTAGGTTTTGACAAATCTACCTTTATAGGTTCATCACTTTTAGTTAATTGTTTGGGTTTCAAGACTTTAGCTTTTACTTTAAAGTCCCCTTCTTGTTGTACTGTTTCTGACATAATATAATATAATATAAATTAATAAAAATTCTTATTGTGGTTCAAATTGCTCCAAACCAAACCCACCTAAATTATCATTTCCAGCAGACTCAAAATTTGTAGGTGTAGTTCCATTTTGTCTTTGGTTAATCATTTCTGATTGCTGAGTAGCTTGAATTTGCGTTCGCTTGTCTTTACGATCTTCAATTTCAGCTTCTTTTTTTTGGGTTGACTGTGTTTGCATTTGTGCCAACTGTAATTGGTATTGGAATTCTTCAGCCATTAATTGTTTTTTAATAGCAGCTTCTTGTTCCATCCTTTGTATTTCAAACTGAGATTTAGCTTGTTCAATTTGAATTTCTGTTTGAGCCAAAGCTTCTTGCTTTTGAACCTCTTGCATTGCTGCGGCTTCACTAGCTTTTTGTTGAGCTTCACCTTGAGCTGCAATCATTTTTTCTTGCTGAGCTTGGTCTTCTTCTTGTTTTTGTTTTCTTTTCAGCTTAAGCATTTGGTTAGCTAGCTTAAGATTTTTTATTTGTCTAATATCTATAGCATCTTCTAAATCTATACCGCCAGATTGTAAAGCTATTTGAATGTTTTGTTCTAACATTGCTTTTTCTTCTTCTTCAGGTTCTAATTCTAAGTAGATACCAAAATCATATAAATGTAAGTCTTTAATATCTTCTAAACTTCCTGTATTAAATTTTCCAATACTAGAAAGCAACGCATTATTAGTTAAAGAAAACTCTAACATATCGGCAACTCTTAAAGAAATGTTTTCGCATGCTCTTAAGGTTAAATATAAACTAGATCTTAATATATGTCTAGTTGCTACATTCGAAGCGTTTGCTGCCATTTTTTGTAAACCAACTAAAGCATCTTTATCAGGCATACTACCATCTCTAGCTTCATTAAGCCCGGTTACATCTCTTATCATTTGTAAATAATACTGATAAGTATTGATTAATGATTGTATCTTACCATTAGCGCTAGAAGATTGTAATTCTTGTATTGGCACCTTTCCCCTGTTAGGATCACCATCCTGTGTTAAAGATCTACCAACTATAGAACCAGTTTGAAAATACATATTTAATGCTTCCTGCGGGTTGTAATTCGTGCCATTACCTAAATCAACTTCCGCTAGACCATCAACATCAACAAATACACCATCTGGGACCATACGTTGAATCACTTGTTGTAATTTTAACGATGTTAGCTGTATCATATCTGCAAAACTAGTGATACGGCCCACTAGAGAATCGATTCTTCCTTGATATAAATTAGGGGCACATATAGCGTAATTCATGTTAACCTTAGTTAAATCACTTTTAGGTCTTGTCATATTTTCAGCTAATTTCCACTCTAACATCTGAGGAGCACCCATAACTTTAACACCACTATACAATACCTCTATACTTCTTGATACTCTTTCAAAATTATCGCTAGGTGGTGGATTAAAAAAATCTTCTTTTTGTAGGGTTTTTTCTAAACCTTGATCAGTTCTTTTTATTTTAAAAACTTGATCCACATAAGTTTTGTATTCAAAGTATAACACTTGAACTAAATCATTATCCATATTAGGATTTGAAATATACCCTTGTCTTCCAGGGTATCTTACCATAGTCTCTAATTCATCACCTGTTATATATGGAAATTGTTTTTTAATTTCAGGTATAGTTAAAGATTTGATTTCACCCACATACCATATGTCTTCAAAATTAGGATCATTAGTGTAAGAATAAACTAAATTTGCAGGATCAACATAATCAACAACAACTCCGTTTGATTTATTAAAAGAAGTTTTTAAAGCTCCAATCCCTATAATAACAATATCCTCAGTTAATCTTCTATTCACTAAATCATACTTATTAAAAGCTAAAACATTGTCAATAACCTCTTCTTCAGCAATTTCTACACCCTGCTTATAGCTTAATTGCATGTGTAGTTCTAATTCTTCTCTTGTTCTAGGTAGCTCTTTAGTAGCGACTGATGATTGTTTGAAGCTAACCCCTGTGTTTCTTTCAGCTTGAGCAATTATATCTTTAGCATACATATCTTTAGCAACATTAGATAAATATGTAGATCTTTGCTTTAAAGAATATGGATCTTGAGCAAAAGCTTTTATTTCGTAATTTTTAGAATTAATACCATTAACAACTATATCTACAAACTTAGGTATAATAGGTACTGGTTTCCAGTCTAAATTTAAATAAGACAAATCACCATTAATAGATAATTCATCTTTATATTTCTGTACAGGTTGTTCACCTCTAGCATATAATCTTAATCGATTAAAATTAGCATAACCCGTATTCCATTTACCACTGTTTATTCTTCCTCCTCTGAACCATTCATATTCAATTGCTTGCCCAACAGCAAGCCCATATTCTAAAGTTTTCTTTTCCGCCTCCGGTACCACCTGACTAGGAAATGCACTATTAGTATTGATATTGATCATCTATAATTATTTTTGATTCATCGCCTTTGTTGTTGTATTTAGAAAAGTTTAAATTAACAGGTTCTTTAATAACCTCAGCAACAGGTCTATATTTATTTTTATTACAAGCCATAATAGCTAATCCCGAACTAATTGATGCATCATGTCTTGTTCTATCATTTATATTGAAAGCAGCCCAATCTTCTAAAGTCCTTTGAAAATACATTGTTCCATGTTGTTCATTGTTGTAACCTACAAACATATCTATATAAGATTCTATCGCAGCGGCATGAGCTTGTTTTACATCTTCACTTGAATTAGGTATTCCACCTATTTCCTTCTCTGTTACAGATAATTTATGCATTGTCTTATCTGGTCTGTTCATCGAAAACCCTCTGTAACCTCTTCTTTTAAAATAATATAAAAGTCTTGGTTTATTGTTCTCTGCAAGAATTGGCATTCCGTAAAATACACAAGCCATAAGAACATCTTCAAAGAAGATTTCAGCAGTTGAAGGTCTAGATATATATTCTAAAAAGAATAAGTTAGGTGGACAATCGTCCATTGTAAATTTAGTTAAACCATGAAGTGATCCTTTAGAACCTCTTCCGTCAACCGTACCTGATATATCATAACTATCACATCCGAAAGCTCCCATGTGTTCATTTGCCGGATATTTCATACCATGTTTAGTGATGA
>Ga0307488_10002377_pt1 | contig 15976 bp, 12 predicted proteins | sample SB02metaG_FD_202248 | JGI IMG/M metagenome (GOLD analysis project Ga0307488, IMG submission 202248) | Sea-ice brine microbial communities from Beaufort Sea near Barrow, Alaska, United States - SB 0.2 | ecosystem: Environmental > Aquatic > Marine > Coastal | place: USA: Alaska | collected... | reverse complement strand
TGGATACTACTACTCGGATCAATCGCTAATACAGCAACTTTTTTTCCAAGACGCGTCAGGTATTTACCGAAAACTTCAATAAAGGTGCTTTTTCCTACTCCAGGAACTCCAGTAATTCCTATTCTTACGGATTTATTGGAATGAGGGAGGCATTGTTCTAAAATTAGATTTGCCTTTGCCTGATGCTTGCTATTATTACTCTCAACTAGTGTGATAGCACGACTTAAATAACTAATATTGCTATTTAAAATCTCGCTAACAAATTTATCAACTGAAGTATTATGAATACTATTCAAATTTTTAAAATTAGAGTTTTATAGTTTTGTAAAAATATGATTTTTTTTAAAAAGAATATATTGTTTTGAACTGAGATAGAATCTTACTATTTTTACGACAAATAAATAGCACAAATCATTTATGGATTTATATAAAACGAATTCACTAAAAATATACAATTCCCTTTCTAAATCTAAGGAAGTCTTTACACCAATAAATGTAGGGATGGTTGGAATGTATGTATGTGGACCTACAGTTTATAGCAATGTTCATTTAGGAAATGTGCGTACATTCATGTCATTTGACATGATATTTCGTTACTTATTGCATCTTGGTTTTAAAGTCAGATATGTACGCAATATTACGGATGCTGGACATCTTGAGAATGATGCAGATGAAGGAGAAGATAGAATTGCTAAAAAAGCACGTATAGAGCAATTGGAACCTATGGAAATTGTACAACGCTATACAGTTGACTTTCATAATACGTTGAATACATTTAATTTTCTTCCGCCAAGTATTGAGCCTACCGCAACAGGACATATTGTTGAACAGATTGAAATTATTAAAGATATCTTGTCAAAAGGATTGGCGTATGAAAAGAATGGGTCGGTATATTTTGATGTATTAAAATACAATGAAACAGAGCAATACGGAATTTTGTCTGGTAGAAATATAGAAGATTCTATTCATAATACTAGAACTCTTGAAGGACAATCGGAAAAGAAAAATCCTCAAGATTTTGCACTTTGGAAAAAAGCAGACGAGCGCCATATAATGCGTTGGCCTTCACCTTGGAGTGATGGTTTTCCAGGATGGCACCTAGAGTGTAGTGCGATGAGTACGAAATATTTAGGAGAAACATTTGACATTCACGGAGGAGGAATGGATTTAAAATTTCCTCATCACGAATGTGAAATTGCACAATCACAAGTTAAAAATGGAGTAGCACCTGTTAATTATTGGTTGCATACTAATATGTTGACCTTGAATGGTCAGAAAATGGCAAAATCTACTGGTAATTTTATTTTGCCCAATGATTTTTTCACAGGAGAAAATGAGCATTTGAGCAAAGCGTATGTACCAAGTGTTGTTCGATTCTTTATGCTACAAGCAAATTACAAGAGTATTTTAGATTTTTCTGATGCAGCTTTATTAGCAGCAGAAAAAGGGTTTTATAAGTTGATGGAAGCAATGAAAACTTTAAATAGTTTAGAGGTTTATGAGAGTTCGACAGTGAATATACAATCATGGAAACAAAGTTGTTATGACGCTATGAATGATGATTTTAACACGCCAGTTTTAATTGCTAATTTATTTGAAGGAGCAAAATCTATCAATTTAATTAAAGATGGAAAGGAAACAATTTCTGTTGATGATTTAAAGGATTTTACAGATACAATGAATGCATTTGTATTTGAAGTATTAGGATTGAAAAATAATGTAGATACTGCTAATGGTGAAGACAAGCTCTCAAGTGTTGTTGATATGTTGATTCAAATGAGAAAAGATGCTAGAGACAATAAAGATTGGGCTTTATCAGATAAGATACGTGATGAATTGCTTGTAATGGGAATTCAATTGAAAGATGGTAAGGACGGTACAACTTTTTCTGTAAATTAATGTTTCGGAATCTGACAAAAATTATTGCAGTTCCATTTATTTGGTTTGTACGATTTTATCAAATGGCCATTTCACCTTACACACCATCTTCTTGTAGATATTCGCCTACGTGTTCACATTACGCAATTGAAGCCTTGCAGAAGCATGGATTGTTTTCTGGAGGAATCTTGGCTATAAAAAGAATTTTCAGTTGTCACCCTTGGGGAAATAGTGGATATGATCCAGTTCCTGAAAAAAAAGATAAAAAATAATTTAAAATAGATATATGTTACAACTTGCCTTTGATTGGAATCCATCACCTGAAATTTTTAGAATAGGACCTTTACCAATACGTTATTATGGGTTGATGTTTGTTATTGCATTCTTACTAGGAATACAAATAATGAAGAAAATCTATAGGAACGAGAATGTTCCTGAAGAACATGTGGATTCTCTATTTATGTATGTTGTGATTGCAACATTAGCAGGAGCAAGGCTAGGAGAAGTATTCTTTTACAATTGGGATAGTTATAAAAACAACTTGATAGAAATATTCTTACCTATTGCTAAAAATCCTAATGGAACGCTATTTGGCTTTATTGAAGGATATTCATTTGTTGGGTATGCTGGATTAGCAAGTCATGGAGCAGCTATAGGGATTATTGTAGCAATGCTTTTATATCGTAGAAAATATAAGTACAAAAGTGTTTTATGGATTCTTGACCGTATCGTTGTTCCTGTAGCATCTGGAGCAATGTTCGTAAGACTTGGTAATTTTATGAATTCTGAGATTGTTGGGAAAATTACTAATTCACCTCTCGGAGTTAAATTTATCAGGAATGATATTGGTAAAAATGAAGCAATGAAAATCACTAATAAGAATAATTATGAAGATGCGTATCAATTAATTGGAAATAGTTCGAATTATAAAGAAGTATTAGCAAGCGTTCCTGCAAGATATCCTACACAATTATTTGAGTCGTTAAGTTACTTAGGAGTGTTCTTAATTCTATGGTTTGTATATTGGAAAACTGATAAAAAAGAAAGACCAGGTTATTTATTTGGTTTGTTTATGGTTTTATTATGGTCAGTAAGACTTTTTATTGAATTTTTTAAAGAAGGGCAGGGAGGAATTGAATCTATGTTTAACCTTGGATTGAATACTGGCCAATTGCTTAGTATACCTATGATTTTAGTTGGTTTTTATTTTATGTTTAGAAAGAAATAGTGTTTAAATATATATAATTATTATAAACTTGATGACAATTGAATAAATCAAGGAGAGAGCTATTTTTTAGATTAGAGAGCTATTTTTTAGATTAAATGCGAATTAAAGTTTAAATTTGATAAAAATTTTAATTTTTTAATTTAAAAAACCCCCAAATGAAAAAAAATTACAAGTTCTTGTTAAGTATACTTTTTTTTGTATCGTTTTCTGCCTTTGCGCAAACGTATGAAGTAAATGGTAATGTTACAGATGAAAGCAATGATGCTCTACCTGGAGTTTCAGTACTTGTTAAAGGAACCTCAAATGGTACTTCAACAGATTTCGAAGGAAACTATCTATTAAATGTTTCTCAAGGAGATGTTGTTGTTTACTCTTTTGTTGGTTTTGAAGACAAAGAAGTTACTATGGATGGTTCATCTACTGTCAACACTGTTATGTCTTCAGGTTTAGAACTAGACGAGATTGTTCTAGTAGGATCTAGGAGCAAAGGACGTACTATTATTGATACGCCTGTTCCAGTAGATATTATTGATATGGCTGAGATTGCAGCTTCGGGACCACAAACTACTATTACAGGAATCCTTAATGTAGTTGCTCCCTCTTTTACATCAACTACTCAGACAGTTTCTGATGGTACAGACCATGTTGATCCTGCTTCTTTAAGAGGTTTAGGACCAGATCAAGTATTGGTTTTAATCAATGGTAAAAGACGTCACAAATCTGCTTTGGTAAATGTAAATGGTACAGTAGGTACTGGTACAGTAGGAACAGATATGAATTCTATTCCAACAGCATCTATTGCTAAAATTGAAGTTTTACGAGATGGAGCAGCTGCACAATATGGATCAGATGCTATTGCTGGTGTAATTAACATTGTCCTTAAAAAAGCAACCAATGAATTAACACTAAATCTTAATACAGGAGCTAACATTAGTGAGCATTCTGAACAATACAATGAAGGTGGTGTTGATGGTGAAAAATTCCAAATCGACGCTAACTATGGTTTAGACCTAGGTGATGATGGAGGTTATATTAACTTTACAGGATCTCTATCAACTAGAGGAGCGACTAACAGAAGTGACTCTATGGGTAAACCAATTTACACAATGTTTGATGTCGCTACACGTACATTAGGATATGACCAAGCCTTTGCTATGAATCCGAGCGCTTTAGCTGCTTATGTAGGTGGATTAGATCCTTCTTTACAAGCAGTTTATGATGCTGGTATTGCTAATGGAGATGACTTCTTAAACATTATTAATTCAGACAGTGATACATTTGTAGGTAATACTGCAAATTCATCACCTATTACAGATTACGAATTAGCAGCAAGAGGATTGACTCGTGATGATTTTAGAATGAAAGTAGGTCAATCTAAATTACGTACTGGTCAATTTATGATGAATATGGAATTACCGTTAGATGATAACGGTGCTACATTTTACTCTTTTGGAGGATTAAGTTTTAGAGATGGATTAGCGGCAGGATTTTTTAGAAGACCAGCTTATTCAGATGGAAGAGGTAATACAGCAGCATTAGCTAATGGTTTTTTACCTCATATAGCATCTCGTGTATTAGATAAATCTATTGCTGCAGGAATAAAAGGTAAAATAGGTGATTGGGATATAGATTTCTCTAACACGTATGGAACTAATAGTTTTGACTTTACAATTAAGAATACTGTAAATGCTACTTTAGGAGCATCATCTCCAAGAGAATTTGAAGCAGGAGGATTTTCTTTTACTCAAAACACTTCTAATTTAGATTTATCTAAATTTTACGATGATACCTTTGAAGGATTGAATGTTGCTTTTGGTGCGGAGTATCGTATTGAAAATTATCAATTAGTAGCTGGTGAGGAATCATCTTATACTACCTATGATATATTTGGAGAGCCTATAAATAATTTAACAGATGATGCCGACAAAGTTAAAAGTTATTTCGGAAGAAATGTTCCTGGTGGTTCTCAAGTATTCCCTGGTTATAGACCAGAAAATGAAGTAGATCAAAATAGAAACAGTTATGCTACTTATTTAGATCTTGAAGCAGATTTATCTGAGGCATTTTTATTAAGTACCGCTTTACGTTATGAAAATTATAATGATTTTGGAGATACATTTACTTGGAAAATTGCATCAAGATTTAAAGTTTCCGATAATTTTGCATTTCGTGGAGCCGTAAGTACAGGATTTAGAGCGCCAGATATGCATCAGATTTATTTTAATGCAACAGCTACACAGTTTGTACAAGGTATTCCAACAGAACAAGGAACTTTCGCAAACAATAGTAGGCTAGCAGACTTATTAAGTATTCCAAATTTAAAAGAGGAGACATCTCAAAACTTTAGTTTAGGGTTTACTGCTAAATTACCAGATGCTGGAATAAAATTAACAGTTGATGGTTATATGGTAAATGTTGATGATAGAGTTGTAAGAACAAGATCTTACAGTCCAAGTACTCCAGAACAACAATCAATTTTTGATGCAGCAGCAGCAGGAACTGCTAGATTTTTTACTAATGGTATAGATACAGAATCTAAAGGTTTGGATATTGTTATAGATCATAAAACCTCTTTAGGCGATGGAACATTAAACAATACATTATCTGGAACATTTTCTAAAACTAAGGTTAAGAATATTAAAGAAATTTTTGGTACTCCAATTTTATCTGATTCTGATGTTGGTTATATTGAAGATGCAATGCCTAGAACTAAATTTAATTTAACACATAGTTATAAAAATGGAAAGTTTAATGCACTACTGCGTAATGTGTATTTTGGTTCTGTAAATGATCCTGATTTTAGAGGTTCTACTACTCCAGTTGAATATGGAGAAAAAATAGTTACTGACTTAACTTTTGGTTATGAAGTTACAGAAGCTTTAAAATTAACTGTTGGAGCCAACAATTTATTAGATGTTTATCCAGACGAAGTTCCTTTAGAAGGAAGTCAATACGGAGATCAATTTATATTTTCTCGTAGAACTTCGCAGTTTGGATTTAACGGGCGATATGTATTTGGTAGATTAACATTCACATTAAAATAAAACATGATGAAAAAAATTAATATTATTTATAAACTATTACTATTGTTACCACTTATTTTACTAATAAGTTGTGATAATAATGACGATATGGTAGACGTAATCACTCAGACTATAACTACAACTGAAAATGCAGTTTTTATAGAAACTGATGATGCTGCTGAGACAACTACTTACCTTGTTGTAGGTGATTCTGATGTTGTAACTGTTGGATTAAATAATGCTTTAACAACTGACATAGATGTTGTTTTTAATGTAACTCGAGATGGAAGTTCAGCTATTTTAGACATGGATTATACTCTAAATGACGCTACAGTTTTAGCTGAAGAAACTAATGGAACTTCAATTATTGAGTTCTTAAATGATGGATTGTATGAAGTATCGATTGCTTCTTCTACTGGAATTGTATTAGTGGATGTGGCTAATAAAGAATTATTTCAAGTAGATAAACCATTAATTACAGCGGTTTGGGGTAATGATTATTATGATTATGACTTATACTTTGTCAATGGCACAGAAGACACTTATACAGATGTTTTAAGTTCTTCGGATGGCACTACTAATTTTGAAGCCTTGGATATTAGTTTAGCTGAATTAGATGCAGGTATTTATTCTTTAGTTATAGATGATTATTGGGGCGATAATGCTAGTATACTCGTAACATTGACTGTTCAGAATTCAGCGACTACTGAAGAAGAAGTTATTGTTATTATGGATATGACAAAATTTGCTGTAGAATTTGAAGTTACTGTTGCTGCAGATGGTACTAAAAGTATGACTTCTACTTTATTATAGAATTTAGTTTTTCTTATTTATCTAAAAAAGGCTGCCAATTGGCAGCCTTTTTTAGATAAATAAGAAACTATAGCCTTCCAGCAGACTATACTTCACTTTTTATAATTCAATATATATATATATATATATATTCTGCTTTCTTGAGTGAAAATTGTCAATACTCGCAATATCTCATCATTTTTATAAAGTTCAATAATCTGATTCGTTTCACAATAACTTATAAAAAGATGGATTTCATCTTCTGGAATGTTTAATTCCTCAATAAAATAATCTTTTCCAAATTTATTAAAACCCTATAAGATATACTCTTTCTAAGCCTTAAATCACTTCTTAATTCATTTTCTTTAACACTTATTGGAATTGATATATACCTCCTCTTATAACCCAATGGAAACTTTATTATTACAGGATTAACATTTAAATTTTAGTGCTAAAACTTTATTCAATTTCAAGAAAATTTTACTCTCTAAATTTGAAATTCAGCAGAACTTTATAAATAATTGTCTAAGTGTTCATAAATTTTATTTAGAATTAGTGAGAATTTTATGATAATTTAACATAAAAAGTACAAAAAATATTTTTTCAGAAGTAATTTTTGATATATTCGCACATATTAACTAATCAAATACTATTATGAATTTAAAAAATTACTTTTTGACAATGCTATTTTTCATATCGTTTTCTGCCTTTGCGCAAATGTATGAAGTAAATGGTAATGTTACAGACGAAAGCAATGATGCTCTACCTGGAGTTTCTGTGCTTGTTAAAGGAACCACTAATGGTACTCAAACAGATTTCGAAGGAAACTATCTATTAAATGTTTCTCAAGGAGATGTTGTTGTTTACTCTTTTGTTGGTTTTGAAGACAAGGAAGTTACTATGGATGGTTCATCTACTGTTAACGCTGTTATGACTTCTGGTCTTGAACTAGAGGAAGTTATTATTACAGGAAACAGATCAAAACCGAGAACTATTCTTGATTCTCCAGTACCAGTTGACAATATTGGTGTTGAAGAATTAACAGCTAGTGGTAAACCAACGCTAGAAAGAATGTTAACATTTAAAGTACCTTCTTTTAACGCACAAAATCAAGCAATTTCTGATGCTTCGGCTCATTATGATCCAGCAGATTTACGTGGATTAGGTCCAAGTAGAACATTAGTGCTTGTAAATGGTAAGCGTAAAAATCAAAGTGCACAAGTTTATTTAAACAGAACTCCTGGTAAAGGAGAAGTAGGAGTGGATTTAAAAAGTATTCCAGTTGCTGCTATTGAGAGAGTTGAAGTACTTCGAGATGGAGCTTCTGCACAATACGGTTCTGATGCGATTGCAGGTGTAATCAATATGATATTGAAAAAAGACACTCAGTTCTCTACTTTTAGTGCAAAAACTGGAATTACTTCTGAAGGTGATGGTTTTAACTTCGCAACAGATTTTAATACAACTTTTGCTTTTGGTGAAGGAGGTTATGCTAATTTAACTTTAGGGTATTACAATCAAAAGTTAACTAATAGAGCTGGAAATGTCGGGAACGCTGCTGCAGAAGGAGCAACAAGAGATTATGAAATAGCATGGTTAGCTGCTAATCCAACTGCTGGAATGCATGTAGGACAACCTGATATGGAGAAAGGTGATATCTTTGTAAATTTATCTCATCCATTAGGAGAGAATGCTGAATTTTATTCATTCCACGGATATACGAAAAGAACTGGACGTAGTTTCGCATATTACAGAGCTCCATATTGGAGAACTGATGTAGCGGATGCTAATTTCATTACAACAGAAGGTAACTTTATTGGGTACCAACCTACTTTTGAAGCGAAAATTAATGACCATATTAATAGTGTTGGGATTACAACACAAATGTTTGGTGATGATACTTTTAATTTAGATGCTAGTTTAACGTATGGATCTAATGGTGTAGATTATACAGTTAATAACTCTATAAACAGAGATTATTTGGCGGAATTTGGAACTTCTCCAAGAACTTTTAATCCAGGAGGATACAAATTATCGAACGTTATTTGGAATTTTGATTTTACTAAAGCATTTTCGGACGCTATAAATACATCTTTTGGATTTGAGAGGAAAAAAGAAAATTTTGAAGCTGTTGAAGGAAATCCGTTATCTTATTGGGGAGCTGGATCAGATTCATTTGCAGGAGTAAAACCAGAAGAAGCTGGAAAATTTAGTCGTTATAATGTAGCATTATATGCTGGATTGGATTATGATATCTCTGATGCATTCTTATTGGGTGTTGCTGGACGTTTTGAAGACTATTCAGATATAGAAGACACTAACTTTTCTTTTAAAGTTAATGGACGTTATAAAATAGGTGAAAAAGGAGCTGTTAGAGGTTCTTATAGTACTGGATTTAAAGCACCTACTTTACATCAACGTCACTTAACAAATACACAATATATTATTGTTGCGAGTTCACCAGAACCATTATTACAGGGAACTCTAGCAAATAATAATCCAGCAGTAGCGGCTCTTGGGGTTCCAAGTTTGACATTTGAAACATCTAAGAATATTTCTGGAGGTTTAACGTATAAATTTGATAGAAACTTCTCTGCGTCTGTAGATTTTTATCAAATAAAAGTTGAGGATAGAGTATTATTCTCTTCTCAAATTGGTGCTGATGGTGATGATACTACAACTAATGCAGTTGAGCAAATTTTAGAAGATAATGGTGTTGTAGCTGTACAAGTATTTATCAATGCAGGAGATACTAAAACTACTGGTGCTGATATTGTATTCAATTATAGAAATATTGAAATTGGAGAGTCTTCTAAATTAAATGCAAGTCTTGCTGCTAATTTCAACAAAACTGAAATTGATGCGATAAATACTCCAGATGCTTTATCACAGAATGGTTATGACATCTTTTCTCGTATTGAGCAAGGATTAATTACGAGTGCTAGACCAAAATCTAAAATTTTATTAGGTTTAGATTTAGTAGGTGAGAAGTTTAATTTTGGATTATACAATACAATGTTTGGAAAAGTAACAATTACTTCTCCTAATGGTCCTGAAGATGACCAAGAATTAGGTTCTAAATTAACTACTGACTTCAGTGTGAGTTATAAGTTCACTGATAAGTTATCAATGACTGGGATTATGAATAACATGTTTGATGTATATCCTGATGTTACTTTAGCATCTACTGGTACTGCTCAAGCAGGATCTCGTTTTACATATTCTTCGGAAGTTCAACAATTAGGTCAATTGGGAACTAACTTTAGTTTAGGATTAAATTATCAATTCTAATATTTTAGAAATTCTTTATTAAAAAGCCGTTGAGTAATCAACGGCTTTTTTTATTCTTTTAATTCAAGATATTTTTACTTTCCTGAGAAAAAAATAATCTTTTCCAAATTCATTAATAATCCTATCAGATATACTCTTTTTAAGCCTTAATTCACTTCTTAATTCATTTTCTTTATCTCTCATTGGAATTCCACCTATACTAACTCCACCTCCCATATATGTTGGATCTACATGATTCATTATTGGCTTTTCATAATTTACCTCATAAGTACTTGATTTCATACTTGGCATTGATGCCAATTTCATGAATTCTCGTTGAAGGGCGTATATTTTAAGGATGGTATCGATAGCTACATCCTTGGTGTCTTCAAGTAAATTTCCTGATAGGTTGTGGTTTTTTAGTTCAACAGTCTCTAAATAGTTAGTTAAAGGTTCAATATAGATTTTCAAGAGTCTATTTTCTATATTGATTTGTTCCACAATTATTTTTTTTGATTTATATTCTAAATGTGAAATGAATAAGATGTCATTTACTTTTACATCAATTTCAAAACGTCCATTTAAATCACTTATAGCACCTCTATTGGAAGTAATATTCAAGATATGAATATCTTGAACAGGAGTTTCGAAGTGTGTTATAACACCTTTAATATTACTCAACTGATCTTGTGAGTAGCTAGTAAGAATGAATACAAAGAACAAAATTGTGGTTAGCAAGTTTTTCATTGATACAAATTACTATTTTTAAATGCTAAAAATATATTAAAGCAATTGTAAACTTTTGTTAAAGCGTTATTTTGATTATTTTTGATAAAAATATTTTTGATGAAACGAGCATAAAAAAAATCATTATTAAACCAAAAAATGATTTATGCGAATGCATGTGACAGATAAAAATAATAAAAATATATTCATGAAAAATTTATTAATAGCAAGTACTTCGACAGTTCATGGAAAGGGATATTTAGAATATATATTGCCAGAACTGAGTGTGTTTTTTAAAGGGATTTCCGAAATACTATTTATTCCTTATGCTCGTCCTGGAGGAATCACTTATGATGAATATACTGCCATCGCTAAAAAAGGTTTTGCTAAAATCAATATAGAAGTAAAAGGAATTCATGAGTTTGGGAATCCTACTACTGCCATTCAACAATGTCGAGGAATTTTTACTGGAGGAGGAAATACATTTGAACTTGTGAATCAGTTATATAAAAATAATCTGATAGAAGTTTTAAAAAGTAGTATTAATGAAGGTACACGTTATTTTGGGACAAGTGCAGGAAGTAATATTATAGGCGTAAATATTAAAACGACTAATGATATGCCAATTGTGTATCCTCCGAGTTTTGACACATTACATTTAATAGATTTTAATATCAACCCTCATTATTTAGATCCTGACCCTAATTCTACGCATATGGGAGAAACTCGAGAAACCAGAATTAAGGAATTTCATAAGTTTAACAAACTTCCAGTTTTAGGATTGCGTGAAGGAAGTTGGTTAAGAGTAGAAGGGAAGCAAGTTATATTAAAAGGAGAATTACCGTCACGTTTATTTATGGCAAATGAATCTCCAAAAGAAATAGCAACTGACACGGATGTAAGTTTTTTAATGGATTGACAATAGCAAGTTTATTTGTTCTGCATCAGCACACTTTTTCACTTCTTCAGAGAAGGTATCGTAAATAACTTTTACCTTTTTGATATCAATAGAATCTCTTTTTGAGAGATCATTTAATATCATTGCTGAAATATAAGAATTCGGGTTTTCTTTAGCGTAGGTATAGTTGAAATCAATATTTTCTTTTTCGATTGCTTTCATTTTTAAAGCAATATGACTTAATTTTTCTGCATCGTTTTCAAGTCTCGCACGTTGTAAGTCTGGAAAGAATAAATCCATTTTGTCATAGATATTCATAGATTTTTGTTGGACATCAGCAAGTTCACTATTTATTAGGGAACTTGAAATTGTTGCTTTAGTCAAGTCGTTCTTATCGGCCTGTACATTGATAGTATCATTCTCAAGTATGATTAATTTTCCGCCAAAAACATTAGTGATTGTTAGTAGATAACGTTCTGGATACTTAATACTACCATTAAAAGTGACTTTGCTATTTTTAATAATTGCAGAATCTGAAAGGATTGTTTTAGAATTGGTTAATTTATGGAGGTAAGATAAATTTCCGTCAGCATTTGAAATATTAATATTTAGAACAAATTGCTCTTGAACTTCATTTTTTGCTTTCTCTTTTGCACATGAAAAGAAAATAAATGAACTTATAAGCAATACACACATTCTCTTTTTCATAAGAAAGTTATTTTGTATTATTAATAATTAACATAATCTATTATTTCTAGACCATAACCTGTAACTCCCACACGTTTCTTTGTGCTTGTGGCATTAGACATTACACTTAGTTTAGAAATTCCTAAATCATGAAGAATTTGAGCGCCAATACCAAAATCTTTTTCGTCCATATCAACTCTTGAATCAGACTTCTCGCCTTTTAAAGCAGTCAATCGATTCATTAAATTTTGTGATTGGTTTTCTTGATTGATAAATACTACTGCACCTGCTTTTTCTTTCTTTATCAAATTAAAAATTCGTTGGAATTTCTCATCAGGATTATTAGTCAACAGACCTAAAGCATTATTAATAAGAGTAGAATTTACTTTTATTAAGACTTTATCGTCTTCTTTCCATTCACCTGTTGTTAAAGCTATATGCACTTGATCATTAGTCGTTTGTTTATAGGCTCTAAGCCTGAATTCTCCAAAACGAGTATCAAGATTAAAATCTTCTATCTTTTCAATTAATGAGTCATGTCGCATTCTGTAAGCAACTAAATCTTCAATAGAGATTAATTTCAGATCAAACTGTTTTGCAACATTACTAAGTTGTGGTAACCTTGCCATTGTTCCATCTTCATTTAAGATTTCAACAAGTATTCCTGCAGGTTTAAAGCCAGCCAATCTCGCAAGGTCTACTGCTGCTTCTGTATGTCCAGTTCTTCTTAAAACACCACCGTTTTTTGCTCTTAAAGGAAAAATATGTCCAGGTCTTCCTAGGTCATGTGCTTTTGTTTCTTGATTTACAAGTGCAAGTATGGTTTTTGCTCGATCATGCACAGAAATTCCAGTAGTACATCCATTACCTATTAAATCAACGGATACTGTAAATTGAGTATGATGAAGAACAGTATTGTTCTGAACCATCATTTCTAGATCCAATTCTTCACGACGAGTTTCAGTGATAGGAGCACAGATAAGACCTCTACCATGAGTCGCCATGAAATTTATCATTTCAGGAGTAACCATTTCCGCTGCAGCAATAAAATCACCTTCGTTCTCACGATTCTCATCATCAACAACAATTACAACTTTACCACTTCTAATATCCTCAATGGCTTCTTCAATGGTATTTAGTTTTATGTTTTTCGTAATCGCTTCCATTTCTTATTTTTTTATTTTTTGAAACTGACTTTATTAAAAATTTTTTTTAAGTTGTCAAAAAATGTATCAATATTAAAAATTCCCATGTCCTTAGCGGCTCTTCTAGTAAGTAAAATTCCAAAAGGTAGTAAGATCAATGTTGATAACCATCCTCCTAATGCTGCTGAAATCGCACTTTCTTCTGATAAATTCCTCCCAAATGAAGAGATAAAGAAATAGGTGACAAAAATAACAATTGCCAATACCATAGGCAAACCAAATCCTCCTTTTCTGATAATAGAACCTAAAGGAGCTCCAATGAAAAATAAAACCAAGCAAGCCAATGAAAAAGCAAGTCGATAATGATATTCATAATCGTATAAATTAAGTATTTTTCGCTCTCTTTTAAAAACAGATACTTTTCGCTCTAGATTTTCTAATTCACGCTTGTTATGTTGTTGAGCATTAGAAATAACTCCGATCTTTTGCATTAGATTGAAATTTTCTAAAATATCAGGATTCAATTTTTGATTAGGGATTGAGTCTGGATATGGACGTAATTCATTTCCTCTAAAACTTGCTCGTAAATTATTACTTCTTATTGCTAGGTTGTTGTTAAACTTAAGTTTGGTAGTGTCTGATTCGTGTAAAAGTTGTTTTAAACTTAGCATTTGTTGATGTTTATCAACATTTATTTTATCAATATCTTTATTACTGAAAGATGATATATCAATATTTATAGTATACTTTTCAAAAGTAGCTTTAGAAGAAGGCATTTTCAACCGTTTCTTTTTTAGGTCACGCTTATTGGTATGTTCTTCGTAATAATTACCATCCTTTAAGATAAAGGTCATATATCTACTCCCTTCTTCAGATGTGATTTCTGCTTCTCTAGCAGTAATCACTTTTGTCTTACCATAATTGGAAGATAAATCTGAAATCTGAACATTCTTTAAAAAATTCTGATCTTCTCCATACTTCTCATCAAACTTTATCACATATCCAGGAATGTCAGTATTGAAACTTCCTGCAACCAATGCTAAAGCAGGCTGTTTCTTTTTGATATTGCTAAACATATTCTTTTGTTTAAGCACCGCATGTGGATATACATAATTCAAAAACATGAAATTAATTCCACTTAAGAATATGGTCAAGAACATAATGGGAGCAATAAATCGGCGCAATGATATTCCTGCAGATTTTATTGCGGCAAACTCATAATTTTCAGCAAAGTTTCCCACAGCCATTATTGAAGAAAGTAAAATTCCTATTGGCATTGCCATAGGAACTACTGTCAGTGTTAAGTATCCGATAAATTTTAAAATAAAATTGAGTTCTATCCCTTTACCAGAAATTTCGTCAAATCCTAACCAAACTCCTTGCATTACAAGGACAAATAGGATGACGAAAAATGTGGCTAAAAAAGGCTTTAAAAAGCTTTTTATGATATAAGTATCAAGTTTTTTCAAATATAATTACTTTGGTTCAGTGATATCATACCCTTTAGCGGTAAATTTTTCTTTGTCAAAGGTAAATAACTTATTTGAAATAGGTTGGTTCGTAACGAATTTAGATATAGTAATTGTTGTAACCGTATCATCTTGACCAGTTTCTATAACTTTATAGATATGTTTAGTAACACTGTCAATTCCTAATAAAACAGATTCCATTTCTGAGTCACTATCTATAGGTATTAATTTTACAAATTGGATTTTTCTTCCATTTACGTTTTGTAATATATCCATTTCATAAGTATATCCATTTTCATAAAATGTTAACATTTTAGAAGGTGTAATAGTAGTTTCATCATCAGAATTAGGTTTTTTAATAACTACTTCTTCAAATTCGTGAATGATCATATATATTTTATCTCCATCATACATATGCTCAGCACCCATATAATTGAATTGGTATAACTCTCCTTGTAAAGTAGAATTACCCTTAGACTCTTGATGTAAATTTGCTGCTTTATTATCTAGTTTATTCTCAAACTCAATATAAATATTATCATATGATTTTATTTTCTGAGCGACATCATCCAATAATGCTTTAGCATCTTGACCATAAGAAATAGAACTTATCAATACGAATAATAAAATTACTATTTTTTTCATTTTTTCACTAATTATTTTTTTCGTTCTCTAATAATTGGTTTAAACCCATTTCATCTGGAACTAATACTTGTCTAGCCTTACTACCTTCGAATTGCCCTACAATTCCAGCAGCCTCGAGTTGGTCAATAATACGACCTGCACGATTATAACCAAGTTTTAATTTTCGTTGTAATAAAGAAGCCGAACCTTGTTGTGCATGTACAATAACTAACGCA
>Ga0307488_10002374_pt1 | contig 15981 bp, 26 predicted proteins | sample SB02metaG_FD_202248 | JGI IMG/M metagenome (GOLD analysis project Ga0307488, IMG submission 202248) | Sea-ice brine microbial communities from Beaufort Sea near Barrow, Alaska, United States - SB 0.2 | ecosystem: Environmental > Aquatic > Marine > Coastal | place: USA: Alaska | collected... | reverse complement strand
GCCGCCGCCCCCCTCGCCACCGCCGCCGCCGCCGCTGGCCTGGAGACTGGACTCCATAGCCACCACGTCGCCGCCCAGCTTGAGCTGCATCGTGCGTACCGTCTCCACCCCCGCCATGCCCGCGTTGACATAGCACGCCGTCTGGAGCCCATCGTTGTACGGGTCGATGAGCGGGCCCTGCGCCCAGGGTGTTACACTCCTCCACTTTACATGTCAACCAGAGAGGCTTTTGTCACCGAAGCCCTGTAACCATAACCACCCAGCGTACCAAACAGAAACTGCTCAAGGTGCGCTGAAACAGTGGGCAATGGGACAAGGGCTGACACTCGTCCACTTTCCATGTCAACCTGATACATTTCGTCACGGAAGTCCTGCTGTAACCACCCAGCGTGTCAACAGAAACTGCTCAAGTGAGCTGAAGAAGTGGACGAGGAGAAGCCCCTGCCTGCGCCGCCTTCGCCGCGGCCAGCATGTGCGGGTTGGGCTCCTGCAGCCAAGGTCAAGTGATTACCGCCCGCCGAGTCATCCACCACGAAGAGTACTGGCGTTCACCACGCCAGGACGCAGCGAGTGTGCACAGGTACACCGGTACACCAGTACACCAGTACACCAGTATACTATGAGGTGGATGACGTGGTGAGCACCGGTACACTATGAGGTGGCTGACGTGGTGAGCACCGGTACACTGTGTGGTGGATGTCGTGGCGAGCACCGGTACACTATGTGGCGGATGACGTAGCGAGTAGTATCCACAAGGTCCCACCACCAGCACCGTGGACCAGCCCCACTCCGCCAGGTTGTACGAGTTGGAGCTCAGAAACCCGTCGTTGGCGCCGATGTCCACGATCAGCGTAGAGAATCCCTTGGCCCCACCCCCAACCCCACCCCCATCCCCGACCCTTCCCCCGGCCGCGGCCCCAGCACCTCCTTCCGCGTTGGCCCCAATCCCGGATCCTCCTGCAGCACTCGCCGCCGCCGCCGCCGCTGTTTTTTGCGCGAACCGCCGGTACAGATAGGTGGCCTCTCCGCTGTGGCTAACGTCCACGCCCAGCGTGAACACCTGCGGCCCGCCGCCACCGCTGCCTGGACCGCCGCCGCCGCCGCCGACGCCCAGGGCCTGGTACACTGCGAGTAATTTGTGAGGGAACGAATGGTCAGGCCAGGGAGGTGGATGCGGCGAGTTTGTGCGATTACATCGTACACTGTGAGCAAACAGTCAGGGAACAAGTGTGGCCAGGCCCGGGAGGAGGACGTGACGAATGTGTGCGGGTACACCGGAACGCTGTGAGCAGACAGTCAGCGAACGAGTGGCCAGGACAGCAAGGAGGATGTGGCGAGTGTGTGGGTACACTGGTACACTATGAGCAAACAGTCAGGAAGCCATGCCGATGGAGTTGAGGTGCACGCGTGCCAGGACGTCCCGCGGCGCCCGCGCAAGTGCGCCCGAGCGAAGCAGCCCTGCGATGGCCTCCCGCACGCCAGGGCGCTCCGCAAGGTCGGTCAGGTCCCCGACGTCCGCGAAGTAATCTCGCGCCAGGGACTGGCGGATGTTGCTCGCGAGGTCCACAGGGTGCCGTTTAGCTCAAAGTGCGTCGGAGGACGAAGGACGTGCGAGTACATCTGCCAACCCAACCTCGCGCGAGCGTGACGCGGTTCGACACCCACAGCGCCGACGCCAGCGCCTGCCACACCGCCATGAGGCAAACCGCCGCCAGCGCCAGACGGAGGCACATAGAGAGTGCGGCCCGCCCGCCCCTCGAGCCTCCGCGCGACGGCCAGCCATCTCCATTTCCCCCGACCTGGTGGGCACCAGCAAGCGCGATGTTATTGTCCTGGGGGCCGCGCGTGTATAGGAACTGCGCAGGCGCCGCCTTGTACTGGTGCGGCATCGGCGGCGGCGGCGGCGACATCGACCCAAGGGGCGTCGGGGGGCGCATACACGCGCGGGGAGTGGGGTGGCGTCGGATGAGCCAACAGGGTTGCACTGTCGCTGTCGGGCTCAACTACTCTGCTCAACTTTTTTGTCAAAACTGCATAAATCACTGGAGTGATTTTTCACAACGGATTGTTTTCCAGCCTAAATCACGTCGGGGGTTGCTCACGCACTCACGTCGGGGGTTCTGCACAACGCTAAGCAGCGTACACCCGGACGCGCCCGCCCAGCATCGGCGAAAAAAGATCATGGGGGATCGAGCCGGCGACCCGAGTTGCGGCGGTGGCGGAAGTGCGGGCTGGCCAGGCGATGGGGCGGTGGCGTTAGGTGGGCATCCACAGTTCCAACCCCAGGCCCAGCCGGGTTCGCGGGGGCATTCCGCCGCCCCCGGTGAGCCGCTCGGCGGCGGAGGCGCGGACGGCGGCCGGGGCACGGCGGGTGTGGTCCGCGGCGGCAGCGGTGGCGGGAACGCGGTGGAGGCGGGTGGATCAGGTGACGGGGTGGGGGTGGTTGGAACAACAAGCGAGGGGGCGGTGGAGTTGGGCGGGCATCCCCCGCACGTCCAACCCCTGGCCCAGCAAGGTCAACCCTCTGACGCCGCCCCCAGTGAGCCGCTCGGCGGTGAGGGCGCGGGCGGCGGCGGGGGCACGGCGGGCACGGGCGGAGCATCCGATGAGGCTGGGGCGGTGGCGTTAGCTGCCCCCGACGACGGCGACGAAGGCCCAGCAAGCTGCTCGAGCCGCTGCTCGAGGAGTGGCCCGACCTCCTGGGGTTGGTGCTCGCGCGGCTGGACCCCACGAACTGCGCCCTACTCTCGCGGGTCGGCAAGCCGTGGCTGGCGGCGGTGGTGTCACGCGGGTTGCCGCGCGCAGGGAAGGGAGGCGCGGAGCCGCTTAAGCTCGTGGACTTTGTCGGGTCCGTCGAGAGGTTGGCTTGGGCGAAGGCGAACGGATGCCCGTGGAGGGAGAAGACGTGCTCCAGAATCGCTAGGGGCGGGCACTTGGCGGTTCTGCAGTGGGCGCGGGAGCACCACTGCCCGTGGGACGAGAAGTGGACGTGTGCATACGCGGCAATGGGCGGGCACCTGGCGGTGTTGCAGTGGGCGCGGGAGTGCGGTTGCCCGTGGAATGAAGAGGAAATGTGCCGTCACGCCGCTCGGGGCGGGAATCTGGCGGTGTTGCAGTGGGTGCGAAACTGCGGGTGCCCGTGGGCCGCCACGACGTGCTCGCGCGCCGCTATGGGCGGGCACTTGGAGGTGCTGAAGTGGGCGCGGGAGCAAGATTGCCCGTGGGATAAAAACACGTGCGCGCGCTGCTGAGGGCGGGCACTTGAAGGTGCTGAAGTGGGCGCGGGAGAACGGCTGCCTGTGGAGTCCGTCGACGTGCGCTTACGCCGCAGAGGGCGGGCACCTAGAGGTGCTGCAGTGGGCGCGAGAGCACGACTGTCCTTGGGATGATTGGACATGTTCAAACGCCGCTCGTTGCGGGCACCTGGAGGTGCTGAAGTGGGCGCGGGAGCACGGTTGCCCATGGTGCCATTTGACGTGTGCGCACGCCGCTTCGGCCGGGCACCTGGCAATCCTCAAGTGGTTGCGCGAGCGCGACTGCCCGTGGAGCGTACACGCGTGTTCTTGGGCCGCTATGCACGGGCACTTGGAAGTGCTGCAGTGGGCGCGGGAGCACGACTGTCCGTGGGATGCGCACACGCGTACAAACGCCTCTCGGAGCGGGCACTTGAAGGTGCTGAGGTGGGCGATAGAGCACGGGTGTCCGACGCCCCCCTGGTATCATTGAATATGTGTGTGTGCGTGTGTGTGCATGTAAGAGCAGACTGGGTGAGAGGTGTGAGCGCTCGGCGTGTGGCGGCGTTTGGTGTGTTTTCTAACATCCACATCATTTAATTGCATCTTTTTACTCACGTTCTTCTAGCTAGTTCTAGTGTCAAGGCTTTTTAAGCAGGAAGCATGGATTCAAACAGAAACATTGTGCGCGTTTTGTTTTGTGGCGTTGACATGTTTCGTTTTCGATGCTCGACCAATCGAATGGACTCAGTGCAGCATGGCTATCTGGGTCGTGATCTCCAACAACAGCCCGGGGTACTGCTGCAGCAGTTCAGCGTGTCCGCCGCCTTGTCGCGAATATTGCGGAAGTTGTGGGTGATGAACGCCTTGGCCATCGTTTCAGTCTCCTTGAGCCAAGGGCTTACACTCGTCCACTTTTCGGCTCATCGTGAGCACTTTTGTGGCATATGCAGGGTGGTTTAATGGAATTTCGGTGTCAAACACGGCTTAGGTTGAGCTGAGAAGTGGAGGAGTGTAATCCCCTGCCTCGAGTCCATGCACGTGCGCCTGCACGAACCACGCGACAGGGTCTTACACTCGTCCACTTTTCGGCTCAACGTGAAAACTGTTTGCGGGACATGAGGCCTTATTGAACTGTTTTAGTGACCAAAACGGCTCAGGTTGAGCTGATAAGTGGACGAGAGTAAGCCCCTGACACGCGACAGCATTGTGCACCGACACGGAGGGGCTTACGCTCGTCCACTTCTCAGCTCAACCAGAGCCGTTTTCCGTCACTGAACCACTGCAACCACCCAGCGTGTCCCTCAAAAGGTGCTTACGTGGAGCCGAAAAGTGGACGATTTCAAGGGCTTTACCCCCCGTCCGATTCTCAGCTCAACCTGAGCCGATTTCGGTCACCGGACCACAGCAACCACCCAGCGTGTCCCCCAAAAGATGCTTACGTTGAGCCGGAATTTGGACGAGTGTAAGCCTCTGCCGACACGCGGCGGCGGCAGTGGTCCACGCACGCCACCTCCGCGCGCTCGAGCTAGAGCTCCCTCGCCTGGCTGTAGCGCCGCAAGTTGAACTGGAAAGCAGTGTATCATATGATAGTTATACGCTCGGAGAGAGAGAATCGCGTCAGCGTGTATGAGGAGGCACCAGGCTTCCGCCTTGGCCCCCGACGCTCTGAAACCATAGGCGCTTCCATCACGGGTTGACTGTGATACTGTCAACCTACACCGCCTTACCTTGCGCATGACGTCGATCGCGTCGTCGTCGTCAAAGCGAAGCGCTGCCCAGGGTCTTACACTCATCTTCCCCTTCCGGTTTAATCTCACGGCGGGGGTGGTGTCGCGGATCTCCACCGGGCCCTCCCGGTACCGGCGCGAGATGAAATTGAAAGCGCAGGCTAGAAGCGGTTCATAATGTTGTTGCTTCATTCGCTGAACCCAAGCGCGATCAACCCAGGGTCAAGCTGTGCTCAAGCTGGGGACAAGCTGGGGTCAACCTGGGGTCAAGCTGGGGACAAGCTGGGGTCAACCTGGGGTCAACCTGGGGTCAACCTGGATACAACCTAGGGTCAACCTGGGGTGTACCCGGGATCAACATGCGTTCAACCTGGGGTCAACTTGGGGTCTACCCAGGGTCCACCTGGGGTGTACCGGGGCCAACCTGGGGTCAACCTGGGGTCAACATTGGGTGAACCTGAACTGCCCTGCCTCGCGTGCTGCGCCCACGCCTGAGGTGAACATCGCGCGGAAGTACACACTGTGCGCCGCGAGCATGTTCTTGTGAGCCGTGATTGGCTCGCTCGTCGTCTCCACGCCCTGGCAGCAGGGTCGTCAAGAACAAACACTAGACCAGGTTGAGCCTGAGCACCCTTCGGGAAGAATGCTCATCCAAGCGCGCGGAGGAGGAGGAGAAGATTCACCGTCTGTCGAGTGCCTGTTCTCAATCACCCCCCTGCCTGATCGTCCTCGTGTTTCTCCACGAACGCGACGTCCGAGAAGGTGGGGTCACTGCTCTGATTTTCCTCCAAGTGCGGGTTCGAGGGCTCCTCCGCCGGCCGCGGGCCCGGCGGCGGAGTCAGCCCCGCAGCGATTTTGCGGATGCTGTGCGAGTCGTCATCAGTGACGATGATATTGCCATCGGGATCGATCATTATCCAATTCGGGGCGTAGAAGCCCGCCGCGGTGCCAGTCCCGTCTGACGCGTCACCTTCTTCCCCACTGCCCGCGATTGTCGACACAATGCCCTCGGGGGTGACCCGCCGGATGCGCCGGTTGAGACTGCCAGCCACAAACACGTTGCCATCGCCATCCACCGCGATGCCGGCTGGAGTGTTGAACAGCGCGTCAGCGCCCGGGCCATCCTGGAAGCCGCTGTCGCCATCTGTGTTGCCGTCGGTGCCGCCGCCTGCCAAGGTGGACACAGAGCCCCCCGGTGTTACTTTGAATATGCGGTGGGTTCCGCAGTCAGCTACAAAGATGTTCCCCTCGCGGTCGACAGCAACGCCGCAAGGATCATCGAAGCCCGCACTGGTGCCCGGCCCGCTTGGCGCGTTGGGAAAGACGGTGGTCACCGCGCCCTGGGGCGTGATCTTGCGGATTCCGTGGTGGTCGGGGAGGGTGTCACAAACGAAGATATTGCCCTGGCTGTCCACCGCGATGTCCGAAGGAAACCGGAACAGAGTGGCAGTTCCCTGCCCATTTCCGTCTTCGAGTCCGGTGGCGTCGATGGCGGCTTCGCCGCAGCCGGCGAGCGTCGAGACAACGCCCTCCGGCGTGACCACACGAATGCGGTGGCCGAAGTGTTCGGCGACAAACACATTCCCGCTCGCATCGACTGCGACGCCAATTGGACGGTCGAAGCGAGCAGCAGCGCCCGGCCCGTCCTGGTAACCGGCAGTGCCATCACCTGCGAAGGTGCTCACGACGCCGCCGACCGTGAACTTGCGATAGGGCCTGGCTATATTGCTCTCGAAACGTCATCCACCGCACTTTGAACTCTGGTCTTTTGACTTAAATGGCACCCTACGACTGAACGACACGGCGAGCCAGGCCAGGCCCCACCTTGCGAATGCGATGGTTCCCCTGGTCGGCGACGTAGACGTTGCCCTCCGCGTCGCAGGCGCACTGCCCCGGATACGAAAATTGCGCTTGGGCGAGCGGCCCGTCTCGGTAACCCCCCTCCTGTGGCGTGAGAGTGTACACCTCCATCGTGCCGTGAGCTCCCTCTCAAGACAGCCCGAGCCCGAGCGTGTCACCAGCGCCTTGAACCACGGTGCGCGCGCCTCCTGTCGCCGTGCCAAGTAAGGGGTGAATGGTGAGACGGCGATGGAAACCGCGGGGGGAGGCGCCGTCGGGGCGACACACCGAGAGCGCGGGGGAGGGGGGGAAGTCGGGGAGGACAAGGGGAATGGGGGGTGCCGAGCGAGAGAACCGAGCGATTGGCAGAGTTTTGGAAAGGACGTGCGGTGCGCAAACGCACCGGTTGCGCGAGAGGCTGACGTCACCGGTAGAGTGCTGGCGACGCGCAGTCAGACGCCCCGACTGCCGAGCGGGGCTTCGGGCGCTGCGCAGCGGCGTTCAGTGGGATGGGATGGACGGCGACATTTGCAGGTCAGTTCTCAGCACTGTCCAAAGTCGCCCGGCCAATCAAATACTCGTGTGATGACTAGATATTCGTGTCCTCTTCCCATCCAACACGACGCACCTCAGCACCGCACGCGACACACGTAAGAGGAGCCAGAGACGCGCGGTGCCCGGAATACGCGGGGTTTCGCGTGGTGACTCGAGCCGAGCGAGGAGGCGGGGGTGCGGGCGGTTGGGGGGGCGGGTTTGCGGCGGGTGCGGGTTGGAGCATTCTTGGGCGGTGTCGATGGGCAGCGGGAGGCCATTCTGGGCAACCGGTACCGCAGCTCCGCAGGGTTCGCCCGAAGAGAACGATGCAGACGACGCCCCAAGTGCACTGCTCGGGGGTGGAGGCGCGGGAGGCGGCGGGGGCACCGCGGACGCGACTGGACGCAGTGGGTTGGGGTGGTTGGAAGGGCATCAAGGGTCGCCCGAAGTTGAGAATGACGAAGAGGACGCCCCCAGCGAGCTCCTCGGCCCGCTGCTGGTGAAGCATGTACTGGGGCGACTGGACTCCACGGATTTCGCGCTGCTCGCGCGGGTTGCGAAGCCGTGGCTGGCGGTGGTGCTGGCCAACAACCTGCCGCGCGCGGGGAAGGAGGGGGCGGTGACTCTGCGGGTCGAAGGTTTCGTGGGATCCGCCGCGTTGTTCGCTTGGGCGAAGGACAACGGGTGCCCGTGGAATGAGCGGACCTGTGCCCCGCCGCTGAGGGCGGGCACCTGGAGGTGCTGCAGTGGGCGCGGGCGCACGACTGCTCGTGGAATGAGTGGAATGTCGCTACGCGGCTGCGGGCGGGCACCTGGCGGTGCTGCAGTGGGCGCGGGAGAACCACTGCCCGTGGACCGCAGCGACATGTGCACTCGCCGCTGATGGCGGGCACCTGCAGGTGCTGCAATGGGCGCGGAAGCACGGTTGCGATTGGACCATGAGCACGTGTTGCTGTGCCGCTGTGCGAGGGCACCTCCAGGTGAGGGGCTTACAGCCTTACATTCGTCCACTTCTCAGCTCAACCTCAGCCGTTCCTGGTCACTGAAGCCAACGCAAGCGTCCACAAATCAGTTCAACCGGAAAGATTTTGCCGATGCGGCCTCTGAGCATACCCCACAAAAAGTGTCACGTGAAGCCGAGAAGTGAACGTCTGTAGTCCACAAAAAGTGCTTACGTTGAGCTGCAAAGTGGACGAGTGTAAGCCCCTGCTCCAGGTGCTGAAATGGGCGGTGGAGCACGACTGCCCGTGGAGTCCGAACCTGACTGCAATAATCGCAGATCAACAAGGGCATGTGGAGGTGGCGAGGTGGGTGAGGGCTCAACCCGCGCAGTGAGTTCTGACCGGCACGCATCCGCCAACCGGATGAAAAGCGGGATGGACTGACAACTACAATGCGTGTCCAGCAGAACCGTGGGGACCATACATTGTAGCAGGACCGTAACTCTACAGTATATTGCTTTCAGCCATCGATACATGCCGCCATTTACAGCTCTAGACCAGATATGGGGCACGGGGTTTGTTTGATGCCGACCATGTAAGCGCCTGGGGGCTGGATGCTTGTCAGCAAAGAGTAGAAAACTCTACTGCAATGCATTCTTCAAGACCTCCGGTGTCACACTATCAAATCCGATGCGCCGACCGAGCGTGCATGCCCCCCAGTGGGCTACTGCCATCCCGTCCGACCCGCTTCGGCGTACGAGGTGCACTGGCGCCGGCACGGCAGGGTTGCAGCGTCAGCGCCGGCGGAACACATGTGTAGAGCACGCGCGGGTAGCGAGCAGAGGACGGGGGGATGTGTACAACATCTAGCTAGTTTTGTTACGAGTACATATCCGTGCATGCTTTGTTGCGGCTCGTGCTGTGTCACGCGGCGAGCGCCGCCTTGCGCGCAGCCTCCGCCACCTCTTTCTGCTCCGCCGCGTGCACCGTGTCGTTTCGAGGGGCGTCGTTTCACTTTTTTATAGGGAAGTCAACCGTCGTTAGAATCCTCCTCCGCCTCAGTCGTGCTTCCACCCTCCCCACAACTCTGCTGCTGGCGCACCCATGCCAGAGTCTCGGGGTGGTTCCAGGAATATTTGCTGCAGTGTCGCTTGTTTCACGGGCAGCCGTGCGCCCGCGCCCACTTCAACACCTCCAGGTGTCCGTTCAAAGCGGGTATCCTCACGTTCAACCCGTTCCACAGGCAGTCGTGCTCCCGCGCCCAGCTCATCACCTCCAGGTACACGCCCTCAACTCGCATCCCACGGGCAGTTGCGCTTCCGCGCCCTCTGCAACGGTGGTTGCAACGGAGTGGCTGCGAGACGCTGCGCGAATCATATGCGGATACGGTGTGTTGTGGTGGTGTAAGGGTTGCCGTCTCCCTTGAATTTGGGTTGTTCCGATGAAACACTGGGAATTTTGGAATTTACAGTCCATAGTAGTAGCTCTAGAGCTACTGTAGCGCCCCCGACCCTATCAGGAGCGCACACGCACACGCACGTGCCCCACGAGCTCAGCCAACCAGCTCGTAGCATGGAGTCGCTGCCGCCCGACCTGGTCGCGAAGGTGCTGGGGAACTGCGCGGCGCCGCGGCCCACGCCGTTCACCGGCACCGCGGATTGGCTCGCAGCCGAGCTCGCAGGCGGGGCGGTGCCTCTTTGTCAACTTGAGCCGCTTCGTACCTGAATCCAGCAAGGGAGTCGCGCCCGCGTATAGGAGGCTCTCACTTGGCCCCGTGTAACAGCCGGTGCAGAGACGCTCCCGCGTGTATAAGGAGGATCCAGACTGTTGCCCTGCCCCCCGCGAGTGTGAGAGAGAGACGATCTCGCGCGCATGGGGACCCCCCCCTGCTTTTGCCCTCGCTAGCCCCTGCGACCCAGGAACCGCTCAAGTTTCCCATAAAACCTCAGAAGAAAACGGGACGAGTGTAAGCCCCTGACGGGGGGCTACGACGACGACATGTCCGCCGCCGCCGCCGCCGCAGCCTATCCCGCCGAAGAGATGGCCACGCACCACTGGCTCCACCAATACCGCCAGCGGCTCGAGCAAGTGTGCCCCTCCGGCTCCCCGGGTGCCGCCGGTACGTCAAAAACACCTTACCCGCCAGGTTTTCCACCGCTGTTCAAACCTTTTCAAACCCCAGTTGAGTGACATAATTTGACGTGGCGAGCAGAGATCGATAGCTACTCGGCCCTGCACTGCGGCATCCTGGAGCTGATCCGCCTGAGCGCCACCACCCGGGCGATCCGCGAGGCGCTGTCGGTGGACCAACTCTGGGCGCCGTTCCTCGCGCGACTCGACACCCGGCAGGGCTCCCCCCCGCCACAATTCAACCTAAGCGCGTTGGTAGACTAAAAACTTATTTGAACATGAGTGGGGTTCCCCACACACCACACCGTCAGACAGTCTCTGGACACTACATGAGAAGCAGCAAGGCCTTGTTCGTCTTCTTTCCACCATAACGTAGGAATGAACATGGAGCCCCTCAGGAGGTTGCATGGATTGAACACTACTCAAGTTGAGTGTTGCGAAGCTGGTCAGAACAAGTGTGCAGTGGCTGTCTATCTGTATGTTCGTGGGTATACTACGCCGTAAGTGATTGTTGCGAAACATGTCGCGCACATAATGCCAACGAGCATCCAAGTCAGTCACTACTGGGCAATGGCCCGTCACCATATTCGAAACAGAGTTATATTCGCAACATTAATGAGCTGAATGAGAAAGCCCAGTCGGTGTACGGCCCTGCAATGTGGTTCCCCATAGGTGGGATGGGCAAGAGGACTGCGCAGGTCAGGGACCGGTTGTTCCAGAAACGCAATGAGTATACGAAGTTGCCTGAAGGTCCGTGCAAGACAGAGGCAGAGATACTCTGCCTCGACACGCGGGAGTTTGTGGAGTTTGCCGACCCCCGTGAAGCTGCCGCCGACGGCGCGTATACCGCTTCCAACTGCCGGGAGAGGCAGGGCAAAGGAAATGATACCGCCGCGTCATCACGGGGGCCATGGTGAAAGCATGGTCCCTCCATATGCAGGCATACGCGTTTATGTCCCACTCATATAACCTGTGACGTCATCGAATCATGTATTTATCCTAACCCCCGTTTCTTGGGTCAAATGACATCGTGTGAGGTGGCGAGCAGGGCTGTGACATGAACGGCAGCGGCATAGGGTTCAGGGTTAATCCTGAACCCTAAACCTAAACCCTAAACCATAAACCCTAAACCCTCAACCCTAATCCCTAATCCCTAAACCCTAAACCCTAAACCCTAGACCCTCAACCCTTTCGGGCGCTCATTTGTCACACTGCTATCCTCTTCCTCGTTTAATCGAGGTATACGGCGTGCCAAGCAATGTCATTCAGGCACTAGGGTGAGGGTCGCGGCGCTGTGCTCGTATGTCACACGGGTGGGTTGCGTCTTGCGCGCGCCGCTGCGGGCGGTGGAAGGGCCGGCCAGATATCGCCCGCCACCTCATCCTCGACACGCGTTTTGAACAATCATTTCATGACTTCAACGGCATCCCATGACGTGGCGCGCAATGTCTGCCAGGCCATGGGCGGCGGCAGCGGCGAAGGGCGGAAGGCACGAGGTAGGGCGTTGCAGCTCGAATCTTGTTGGAACCAGAGTTGATATGTTGCAAGCGCCTGGTAACTACAATATGGCAAACTGCTTTCAATGTTTGCTTTCAATCTCGACTTCAGTCGCTACAACGAGGCGGACTCGCCGCCTTCGTGGTACCCGCCCAGCTTCAAAGTAGGGTCTGACACGGGTCCACCGGTCCACCATGACTCCATGAGCAAACAGTCGGAGTGACGGGTGAGCTGGAACAGGAACGAGTGTATGGTCAGGGAGAAGGATGCGGCGGGTGTGCACAGATACATAAGTACACCATGCAGGTAGTATCTGGTAGCACCGAGACCGAGTGAGAGGCCTTACTCCAAGGCGCTGACAAACGATTGCGAGGTGCGAATGGAGGAAGCGGCGCTGTATCTGATGGGCAGCATGCTCGAAGGGTGGGCGCATTCGGATTCTCTTTCCCGCAGCGCTGACATCGGCATGAACCACATCATCTTACGCGCATCTGCAGCCTCCATGGCAGGCGGATAATTGAAAACAACCAATCGAACAGCTTTGAGTCGATGATCTAAGTCCTGCGTCTGTATGTATAGGCATTCACTCTGACGGTAAGTCACGCTCCGATATTCGGTTCGAGTGTTTTCTGTTCAATGACCCTGCTGCATGGCGTGGGTGGGTGTCCACAGCTTCGCGCTCAAAGCTTTTCGGGGCAGGGCCTCGCAGAATTCGCGTAAGATGTTCCTAGCCAACTATCGTATCGTGATTCGAATTTCACACGCCTTGGTATGTACTGAATGTAGCAGGCTCGGATAACCAATCACCCTCAGTCACACGGCCAAAATCGAAAATGTCAAGAGACGTTTGTACGGGCAGAATCATCCGCCTCGATGAGATGCTGTTGAGCATTTGCTGCTGAGCCGTATTCCAAGGGCAGTCTGAGAAGATGACTGTTAGGCAGCACGGAGTCGATGGGAGCGATGTTCACGAGCTCATTCTCCATGGGTGGAATCCTGGATTCCAGCGGTATTTCTCTGATGATCACGCGGCCGTCAAGGTATGTCGGTGCACGTTGACCCATTGAAAGTTTGAAACCTACTCGGATCTTGAGATCGCCTCAAACTGTGCGCTCGAAACTAAATAAATACATAAATAAATAAGCGCGAAGCCTGGACGACCCGCACAAACGTAAACAGCTAGGTGCTAGAACATTTGATCGAAACTCATATACGATAAACTGCTTTCAAGTGTTGCTTTCAATTTCAACTTGCGCCGCTACGTCAAGGTTGATCTTTTCGCCATCGAGGTACGGCGGTGCCAGTCGAACCTATGAAACCCACGTTGAAAGCGCCTGGAACCAAGCTCTTGAAACTGAAATATGATACACCGCCTTCATATTTTGCTTTCAATCTCAACTTGTGCCGCTACATCGAGGATCCGCGTATGTTCCGCTCCGACGCGGGCGAGTGGCAGGTCTGCCTAGCGGAGGAGTCGGAGGACGGATACGGCGAGAATTCAGACGAGGACGAGGAGGAAGAGGAGGAGGAGGAAGAGGATGAGGACGACGAAGATGATGACGGCTGCTGCTGCTGCAACTGCTGCGAGGAGCAGGAGGAGGAGGAGGAAGAGGACGACGACGAGATATGCGGTCGCTGCTGCGACGGCGACGGCTGCTGCGGCGGTGTCTAATACCAGTACGAGTGATGAGGCTGGGCTGTCACTTGTCAGCTTGGCACGAAGGGAAGGAGAAAGGCTGTGGCTGCTATTGCAACGGCTGTTGCGCCAGCGGATATTACTGACAGAGCGCTAGCCAGCTAGGGTTGGGTTCCCAGTTTGACACGAGGAGGACATTGGATGATATTGCTGAGAGCTGGGGTGGGTTCCCTGCTTGACAAACAAATCGGCGGCGAAACCCGTTCCAAATCTTTGAGACATACATAAGTTAGGCATCCTGTTTTGTCACATACTATGGCTATTGAATATATAAATGGAATCTCTCCCCCACCCTCGCCAAACCCATCGAGATACCGCAATACCCCCCTCGGGATCCGTACGGCACGGTACGGTATGGGCATTTCAGCGACCATGCGCTCCGAAAGCGGGGAAAGGACCCCCATGACGTGCTCTATCCACTCCTAGACGATATATCACAGCTGCTGCAAGGATACCTGTCGGAAATGCCCCCTGAATACCCCCCTCAAGAACCGTAACACACCGACTCGTATGGGCATTTCAGCGACCATGCGCTTCGAAAGCGAGGAAAGGACCCGCATGACGTGCTCTATCCACCCCTAGACGATAGACCACAGCTGCTGCAAGGTGACCCCGTGTCGTATGGAGTGGCAGACATATTCCGCCACGTCATAGGATGTTGTGACTCAAGAACTGAGGGTCCAAAATGCGCGTCGACAAGGAGGCGGGCAATATACGTTTGTCCCTCTGGCCTTTATTGCTTGCCACGTTAAAGGATGCCATTCAACTCAAGAACTGAGCGTTGGAAATGCATGTCAATGACGTGGCAGGCATTTGCTGGCAGGCCCAACCCTCTGGCATTCTCTCGACGGCCAGGCCCAGGTCGGGGTGGAGGTATGGCTCCCTGTCCTGCGCCTTGTAGGAGGGCCATTATAAGGGAGGGTCATTGAGAACGAGCACTCGACTGAGATCGGAGCTTAACTAACTCGTAGCCTGAGGGTAAATGCTCATACATACACGCGGAGGAGTAGGAGGAGGAGCATTTGCCCCTCGCCTTGACGCCGTCGGCGTAGTACGCGGCAAAGGAGTCCACGTGGTCTCCGTCGTCACCCACTACCAGGGGCTGACACCGTCCACTTCTCAGCTCAACCTTAGCCGTTTTTGTCACTGACACTGATTAAAATCACCCAACGTATGCCAAAAAGGGTGCTCAGTGCTCACGTCAAGCCGAAGAATGGACGAGAGTGAGTGTCAGTATTAGAAACAGCTCAGGTTGAGCTGAGAGGTGCACGAGTATAAGGCCCTGCAAACGATCTCCACGTCATCGCTCTCGCGTGGTAATGTCACGGAGCTCAGACTCTGCGCGCGCTCCTCTATGCTGAACTCGATTCCGAAGATGGGGTTCACACTGAACACCTGAAATTAGGGCCTGGTGGATATTGCACGCCACGTCATGGGATGCCATTTGACTCAAGCGTGATGGTTCACAGTGCGTTGGACGACGTGGCGGGCAATGCCCGCCAAACCACGTCACAGGTTGCCTTACAACTCAAGAGACGAGGGTTCAAATTGTTTTGGATAGCGTGGCGGGCAATATATGCCGGCCCCACCTGGAACAGCGAGTCGATCTCCTTGAAGATGTCCTTCAACTTCTCCGCCGGGTCCACGCGGAACCCCAGGATGTACCCGCCCGACCGCTGCGTCGTGTTCACCATCTGTCAGGGCCTCACACTCCTTTCACACTCTTTCTTTGTTCAGTTCAGCAAATGCACATTTCAGTGTAAACGTATGCACCTCTGAGTGAATACGGGTGACGCGAGGTGGTAGGCACGGCGGCGGAGGCGTGAGCGCGGCGGGTGGGCAGACGGCGGGTGGGGGGGCAGCGGGTGCAGTGGCAACGGGGTGTGGGCAGTGTGAGGGACAAAACAGCTCAGGTCCAGCTGAGAAGGTGCCGAGTGCAAGGCCCTGCCACGAGCGCGGGCCCGAACTTGGAATCCCGCACGTTGACTGATTTCATCTGCACGTATGGTATCGACACGTTGAAGTTCTCCGCCGGCTTGTAGCACCGCATGTCAAAATTCAAAGCAAACTTTGAAAGCGCTTCATCATATGTCAGATCAAAGCGTGGTCAACCTGGGGTCAACCCGGGGTCGAGATGGGGTCAAGCTGGGGTCAAGCTGGGGCCAAGCTGGGGTCAAGCCGGGGGCAACCTGGGGGCCGCTTGGGGTAAAGCTGGGGTGAATCTGAGGTCAACATGGGGTCAACCTGCACCGCCATACCAGGTTGGCGTGCCACACCAGCCGAATGTTGGTGATGAAGAACGTCCCCAGGTTGCAGAGCCTGGCGGACACAGCTCGCTACATCATCCGATGCCGTTTGAACCCTCGTTGCTGGAATCAAAT